>Ga0206936_1039_pt1 | contig 42777 bp, 39 predicted proteins | sample Alteio_BWOrgHeat_14_FD_152922 | JGI IMG/M metagenome (GOLD analysis project Ga0206936, IMG submission 152922) | Enriched cells from forest soil in Barre Woods Harvard Forest LTER site, Petersham, Massachusetts, United States -... | ecosystem: Environmental > Terrestrial > Soil > Temperate forest >... | reverse complement strand
ATTTATCTCTATATAATTAAGAGCTTCTTCACCATAGGTTTTCATTATACTTTCAAAGTCATCTTTTATATTTTTTAGTTCTTTGGCTAAGTTGAGTAGATTTTCATCAGAAATGAAGTTTGAATCTGTTTTTAATTCCTCTTTAAATAATTCGGAAGCAATTTTATGAATATCGTTATCAATGTTCCATCCTTTATCATCATTTATCTTGAATAATAGCAGTTTACTCAGCCAATCGGTGACATTTTGATTGACTCCTACATCTAACAGAAGGTTATCAGAGATGGTATTTATGACCTGTTCTTGATTTAGTTCTATGTCAAATCTTATAGGAAGACCTAATTCATAAGCCAAGGCACGAACTATCCTTTGAAAGAAACCATCTATAGTTTGAACAGCAAAGGAGGAATAATCATGGAGGATGTTTACAAGGGCTAAACGGGAATTTTTCTTAATATCTATTGTTAAACCATCTTTCTTCAGATCTTTTGCAAGATTTTCAGATTTTCCTTCGGATAAAGCGATCAAAGAATCAATAATCCTTGATTTCATTTCCGCAGTAACCTTGTTAGTAAAAGTAATTGCAAGGACGGACTTATAATCAAAAGGATTGCTTAATACCAAAAACAGGTATTCCTTTACCAAAGTATAGGTTTTCCCTGAACCCGCAGATGATTTATAGATTTTTAACATATTAACCGTGCGAAGATAAACCTTTTTAAGCTTTTTTCGTAAACCTTATTATAATTTACATCAAATAAAACAACCTAAACTCCGTTTCTGGTTCAATTTCGAAGTATGATAAAATAAATAATTCTTATAATAATAATAAATACTTTATATTTGCGTTCCCATATTTAACGAACTTATAAAAAATTATGATGAAAAAATATTTTCTGTGTGTATCATTGGTAATTCTAACCTGTTTTTCTTATGGTCAGAATGTAAATGCTGGTCAGTTGACAGGTGCTTCTGATTATTTAAACGTTATTACAACTGCTGTTCCATTTTTGGAAATTGCCCCTGATGCTGGTGCAGGTGGAAGGGGGGATGCAGGGGTTTCAACACCTGCTGATGCCAATTCCATTCATTGGAATCCTGCTAAAATGGCTTTTGCCGATAAAGAAATGGGTATTGGAATTTCCTATACCCCTTGGTTAAGAGCTTTGGTTCCTGATATTAATCTCGCTTATTTATCAGGATACAAAAAAATAGGAGATAACCAGGCTTTTGGCGTTTCTCTGCTTTATTTTTCATTGGGAAATATAACCTTTACAGATGCAGCCGGAAATGAAACCGGTAATTTCAGCCCTAATGAATTTGCTGTTGATGTTGCTTATTCACGTAAATTGGCTGAAGACTTTTCAGGAGGGATTGCATTACGTTACATTTATTCAAATTTGACTGGTGGTTTTACGGTTTCGGGAGTGGCAGGAAGTGCGCACTCAGGGACATCTGTTGCTGCAGACATTTCTCTTTATTACAATCATGAAATGGATATTTCGGGTAAGAAATCAGTTCTTTCTGCAGGAATTGATATTTCAAATATAGGTTCTAAAATGGCTTATACTCAAACGGGCGAAAGAGATTTTATTCCAACAATGCTAAAAATTGGTCCTTGTTTGAAGATGAACCTCGATGAATACAATCAAATTCTATTTACTTTTGACATTGATAAGTTATTAGTTCCAACTCCTCCAATTTATCAATTAAATAACGGTCAACCTGCTGTTGACACAATTACAGGCAAGAAGATTATAGCAGCAGGATTGGACCCTAATGTTTCTGTTCCGCAAGGAATGGTTCAGTCATTTTACGATGCCCCGGGTGGATTTAAAGAACAACTGAAAGAATTTGATATTGCAACAGGATTCGAATATTGGTATGATAAGCAATTTGCGTTCCGTGCCGGTTATTTTTATGAGCCGACATCAAAAGGAGGGAGGCAGTTCTTCACTTTAGGTGCAGGTTTAAAATACAACGTATTCGGATTGGATTTTGCGTATCTTATCCCTACCACACAACGAAATCCATTAGAAAACACTCTTCGCTTTACTTTATTGTTTGATTTCGATTCGTTATCAAAGGATAAACCAGCAACCACCACCAACTAATTAATGCAAATCAGGGTTGGTTTTGGATTTGATGTCCATCAACTTAAAGACGGAATTGATTTTTATTTAGGCGGAGTTAAAATCCTACATCATAAAGGTGCACTCGGTCATTCTGACGCTGATGTTTTGATTCATGCTATTTGCGATGCTCTATTAGGTGCTGCCAATCTTCGCGATATAGGTTTCCATTTTCCAGATACATCTAATGAATATAAAGGTATAGATAGCAAAATCCTACTTTCAAGAGTTATCGAATTGTTGAAAAGTAAAGGATATGAGATTGGAAATATTGATTGTACAATATGCCTCCAAAACCCTAAAATCAATCCATATATTCCTCAAATGATTGATGTTTTATCATCTGTTATGAAAATATCTACTGACCAATTATCCATCAAAGCAACGACTACCGAACAATTAGGCTTTGTGGGCAGAGAAGAAGGTGTTTCTGCCTATTCAGTTGCGTTAATCCAGAAAAAAAAGTAAAGGCCTGTAATTTCAGTAATCATGATGAAAACAGAATATCTTATTCATCTGAATCATAAAGTTGCCTATTCTGATGTAGGAAAGGGTAAAGTAATCGTTTTACTTCATGGCTATCTTGAATCAAAGGAAATATGGGAATTCTTTATTCAAAAGCTGTCAAAGCATTACCGGGTTATTGCTATCGACCTCCCAGGACATGGAAGAACTGACGAGTTTTATAAAAAACATTCCATGGAGATGATGGCTCGCATTGTAAAATCTGTTCTTGACAGGATCGAAATAAAGAAATGCATTCTCGCTGGTCATTCCATGGGAGGATATGTCACACTTGCTTTTGCCGAATTATATCCAAAGAGGTTGAAGGGTTTCGCTTTATTTAATTCCACTTCGTATGAAGATTCTATTGAAAAGAAAGCCGACCGCCTTCGTGCTGTTGAATTAATTAAAAACGACAGGTTGAATTATATCAGCAATCTTATCAATAAATTATTTGCGCATGAAAACCATAAAAAGTTGCAGGAAGATATTGAAAGAGCTAAAGCTATTGCCCGACATACTTTGAAAAGTGGTGCAATTGCAGCATTGCATGGAATGCGTGGAAGGAAAGATAGAACCAATGTTCTAATGGATGCTAAGTGCCCGGTTTTCTTTGTTTATGGAATAAAAGACATCTTAATACCTTTCGAAAAAAATGTCCCTTTATCAATGTTACCAAAGAAGCATAAAGTCAGTATCGCCGAAGCTTCTGGTCACATGACTTTTATTGAGGATGCCGAAACAACTCTTACGAGATTCAGGGAGTTTGTTAAATATTGTTTGAAGTAGTTCAATTCTTTTCTTTAATTAACGCCTCTAAGCGCATTTACCCTGTTTTAATAATACGGGTTCTCGTTTTCAAACTTAGTAGATCGTGTTATAATTTTGATTAACTTTGCATCTTCATTGCCAACCGCCCGGGACTTTAAATATTCTTTGCAATACTTTAATGCTTTCAACGTTTCAGGCGTCATGGATTCACTTCTTAGAAATTTATTTAATAAAGTACGACTTATGAGATTATCTTTTTTATTATTTGCCATGATAATTACTACACAATGTTTTTATGCGCAAAAGAAATATTCCATTAGTGGAACGGTCAGGGACAGAAAGACCGGCGAAGTAATGATTGGCGCTGCAATAGTGGTGAAAGAGAAACCCGATATTGGCGCTGTTACCAATGCCTATGGTTTTTATTCTCTTTCTGTTGACGAAGGGAAATATACTTTCTCATTTAATTACACAGGGTATGATGAAAAGGATACTATCATAGACCTTCATCAGAATGTTAAAATAGATTTGGAGATTTCGGAGAAAGCAATAAGTCTCCATACTTTCGAATTATCTTCAGAAGCAGCAAATAAAAACGTTACCTCATCGAATATGAGTATGGAAAAGATAAATATTAAAGAGATAAGCACTATCCCTGTCTTTCTTGGGGAGCGTGATATTCTTAAAACCATTCAATTGCTTCCCGGCATCAAAGGAGTTACCGAAGGCAATTCAGGTTTTTATGTTCGTGGTGGTGGAATAGACCAGAATCTTATTCTTCTTGATGAAGCCAATGTTTATAATCCTGCACATTTATTAGGATTCTTTTCCATTTTCAATTCTGATGCTATAAAAGATGTAACCATTTACAAAGGAGGAATTCCTGCACAATACGGTGGACGTATTTCTTCCGTCCTCGATATTAAAATGAATGATGGCGACAACAAAGAATATAAAGTTACAGGTGGTGTTGGCATCATTGCCACAAGGCTTACCTTCGAAGGACCAATAAATAAAGGAAAAGGTTCTTTTATCATCTCCGGCAGAAGAACGTATGCCGATTTGTTCTTGAAAGTATTCGGTCCTGCCAATCTTAAAAGTACGCAACTCTACTTTTATGATTTTAATGTGAAAGCAAATTATGAATTAGGAGCCAGAGATAGAATTTATCTCTCCGGATATTTTGGTCGTGATGCTTTTAATTTCAATAACACCACCAATACCAATCAAAACTTCGGAATCAATTGGGGAAATACTACGGCTACATTAAGAGAGAATCATCTATTTACCGATAAGTTGTTTCTTAACAGTTCTTTGGTTTATAGTGATTACAGTAATAATATTTCTATTGGTGCAGGAGATGCGCAATTCCTGGTGGTTACCGGCATTCGAGATGTTTCCTGGAAAGAAGGATTTGAATATTATGCAAGTTCAAACAACACGCTTAAGTTTGGAACAGAAGCAACCTTTCATACTTTTCGCCCTGGAGAAGTTACTATCAATACCGGGTCAACAATACTTCCTCGCGCATTGTTAAGCAATACAATTGGTAGAAAGTATGGACTTGAAAGCGGTATTTATATTTCTGATGAATGGAAAATCAGCAAAAGAATTACACTTAATTATGGCTTACGCTATTCTTTGTTTATGAACTTAGGTCCGGGAACTGCTTATACCTATGATTCATTGGGAAATGTTCTTGATTCGGCATCTTACAAAAACAATCAGGTGATAAAGACTTATGGTGGATTAGAGCCTCGCGTCTCGATGGTTTATGTTCTTAATGATAAGAGTTCAATCAAGGCATCTTACAATAGAATTTATCAATACATTCAATTGCTTTCCAATTCAACTGTACAAACGCCTGTTGATTTATGGATTCCTTCCAGCAATAACGTTCAACCGCAGATTGGTGACCAGGAAGCATTCGGTTATTTCAGGAACTTCAAGAACAATACTTATGAAACTTCTGTCGAGATATATTATAAAAACATGCAGCATCAAATAGATTATGTTCCTGATGCTAATCTTCTTTTCAATAGAAACATAGAGTCTCAATTACTTTATGGAAGAGGATATGCTTATGGTGCAGAGTTCCTGGTAAAGAAGAAATATGGCAGATTAACAGGATGGATAGGATATACTTATTCAAGAACGCTGCGTGTATTTCCGGGTATTGATAACGGAACGCCTTATCCTGCAAAGCAAGACATCATTCATGATTTATCTGTGGTAGGAATGTATGAGATTAATAAGAAATGGTCCTTGTCATCTACCTTTGTTTATTACACGGGATATGCAGTTACCTTCCCAAGTGGCAAGTATAAAATTAATGGTGTGGTTTATAGCGAATATACCAGCAGAAACGGTTATCGTATGCCTCCATATAACCGTCTTGATATAGGAGCAACCTATACTATTGTTAAAACTGAAAAGAAAGAATGCAGTTGGAACTTCTCCGTATATAATGTTTATGCGCGAGAGAATGCATTCTCCATTTATTTCCAGCAGGACCCGAATAATCCTTCGCAAACACAGGCTGTTCAATTATCATTATTCAGGTTTGTTCCTGCAATTACTTATAACTTTAAATTCTAAGACATGATGAATACTAAAATAAAGATATTAATGGCAGCAGGATTGATTTCATTTGCTGCCTGTGAGAAAGTTATCACTGTAGATTTGAATTCTGCAAGCCCCAAAGTTGTTGTAGAAGGAAATATTACCAATGAAACAGGACCATATACCATTAAATTAAGCAGCACAGCCAACTATTATCAACCAAATGTATTTCCTCCTGTTACTGGCGCCACGGTTGTTGTTTCTGATGATGCAGGAAATTCAGAAACGCTTACCCAAGTTATTCCCGGCTCCTATCAAACTGCACATTTGCAAGGTGTTCCGGGAAGAACTTATACATTGAATATTAACTCCAATGGAAACATATTTACTGCATCATCAACAATGCCAACTCCTGTTCCAATTGATTCTGTAAACTTTGTTCTAAGTACCAGGAATCAGACCTATCGTGTTGTATGTAAGTTTAAAGATCCTCCCGGAATAGCAAATTATTATAAACTTCAGATTAACTCTAATGACACCTTAGGATTTGATACCACAAGTGTTCGCATTTTGAAAGACGGACTGGCAGATGGACAGGAGTTATCTATTACTTACAGAACACATCTTCTTTTAGGAGACAGTGTGATAGTTAAATTAGAGTGTATTGATTATAATACTTATGAGTTTTATAGTACGTTGCCCAATGTAGGAGGTGGATTAGGTTCTATTCTCGCTGCTCCACCTGCAAATCCTATAAATAATATCAGTAATGGTGGCTTTGGATATTTTGCAGCGTATTCAATAAGCAGGGATACGACTACTGTGCATTAAATATTGAGGATAAACTACCTGAAAAGGTAAGCTTTTTACCAGATATTTGGTAAATTTGATGTAAATAGGGGTTTAATTTACAGGGATTTTGATTTGATTTCTTTAATTGAGCTTAATAAGTGCTTGATTATAAAGATATTATTTTTCGCCGTTGGGAATAACTTGGCGGTCAGCGGCATAAATGTCACGGTCAGCGGCAATAATGCCACGGTCAGCGGCAATAATGTCACGGTCAGCGGCACAAATGTCATGGTCAGCGGCAATAATGTCATGGTAAGCGGCAGTAATTTGACGGTCAATGGCGGTATTTTGTTGGTCAGTGGCGATAACATGATGGTCAAGGGCAAGAAAACTACGAACAGAGTGTCTGACATGATGAAGGGTGGAACAGTTTTGACTGAGAGTGGTGGGGATTTGAGGATTTATGGAAGATTTAAAGATGAAGACAATGAGAATACGGAGGTTTTTTGTTTTATAATCGGGTCGGGATTGCAAATCCCGACCAGCGTATATCCGTCGAGGAAATCCGCATTAGAAATGGTTGGGGTTTCTTGTTTTATAATCGGGTCGGGATTGCAAATCCTGTGTTTTTAGGTTGAACTGCTTGTAGGTAGGGCATTTTGAGCCACATTTTACGACAAAATATGGCATTTCCGCACCTCATTTCCGCACCTTAAAATCTTCTCTATTTTCAAAAGATAAAAAGTTAATTCAATAAAAAAGCTAACTTTGCACTTTTAAAAATTATGCCAAAAGTGATCCAACAAGAACACCAAAACACAAGGGAAAGGTTGAAAAATATTTCCCTATTAAACTTACCTTTGTGCAGGCAAGGCAGGCAATGCTGGGCATTAGACGATATTGTTTCATAACTCAATAAAGTATATACTTTGAACTGTGTATGGGTCTGCAAAAACAATTGCTCGAAATAAGTAAAATTAGACTTATTCAAAAATGATGAGTAGAGATTTATACAATAAATTCAAGAAGCTATTAGGGGTTTCGACACGTAAAGTAGTAAAAGAATTTTATGACAGATTCTAAGGAGATTTCACCCAAAATAAAAAACGGGATCAAATTATTTCAGTATTTAGAAGAGCTATCGCTTTTAAATGTAAATACTAGAAGTAATATAAAAAAGCTATCAGAGGATGAAGATTTTTTTGATGTTGAAAATTCTGAATTTATTCCTGACCTTGATAAAATTTTTCTCAAGAATAGAAGCTCTATTCTTTCTGATGACGACTTGTTAATGTCGATTGAACGATACGAAATTGAGAAGATGCCTAAACTGCCGAAAGAATTAGAAGAATGGGTAGATACAAGCATTCAATCCTTTAAAAAACCTGAACTGAAAAATCAACGTGTAATAACAGAAAATTTTAGGGACAATAAAGAACGAATGAAGTTTTTTGATAAGATTTCAGAAATGGAAGAAGTTCCCAAGATTTTAGAAAATTGGGTTACGAAAGACAGAAGATTTGGTAGGGCAAAATATAAAATAATTGAAGAGCGTGAGGAGAAAATATATTTGAAAGACTTTCCTGAACTGGAAAGTCTTTATAGTGGTTGGATAGAAAATAAGTGGAAGACTTGGAAAGATAAAAATTACAAATATCTTTTGGCTAATACTGCGTATGATAAATTGTATGCCCTTAGGTCATTCTTAAAAACGGAAATTGATAACTTTGATTTGCTTTGGTCTCATGATATTTTCGCTTGGAAAAAGAACGGAAACGAAATATATCACCCAACATTATTTACTCCTGTGATTTTAGATTTTGATACTGAAAAGAACGTTATTTCATTAAGAAAGGATCAGAATAAAAAACTCATATTTGATGTTTCTTTTATACGTGAAGCTCTGGATGAAAATAATACTAATTTGGCTGAGATTGATCAATTATCGGAAAAGATAAATAGCGACCCAAATTTTGATGTCTGGAATTTTGAAATGTTAAATCGGTATTTGGGTAGTTTAACTCGATTGGTTTCTCCTGATGGCGTTTCAAAATATAGCAAAAGAGATGTAAAAATTGAAATTGAACATAATCCTATAATTTATAATTTACATGGAGTTTATTTATTAAAAAAGGGTGGCAAAAGTTGGGCAGAATACTCAAAGAAGATTCAGGAAGATATAAAACTAAATAATGAACTTACTCCATTTTTAATTGACCTTGTTGGAATGGTTGATTCTATAACTATTGATGAGGCTGAAGAGAATAATTCTTCTGAAGATAACCAACTAACCCAAGATACAGAATTGTTTTTTCCACTTCCGTATAACGAGGAGCAAAAAATTATTTCTCGACAAATTGAGGCTACTTATGGGTCTGTTGTACAAGGACCACCTGGGACCGGTAAAACTCACACAATTGCAAACCTTATATCAAGGTTTCTTGCTCAAGGAAAAACAGTTTTAGTTACCTCTCAAAAGGGTCAGGCTCTATCAGTCCTAAAAAGTAAAATTCCTAAAGAAATTAGAAACCTTGTAGTATCTCAAGTTGAAGAAAGTGCAAAAGACGGGGATCTTCAATTAGCTGTAAGAGAAATCAATACAAATCTATCAGATACTACAAAATATACAGAACAAAGCAAGGTAAAAAAAGAAAATGAGTTAGAAAATAAGAGAAAGGCAATTGCCCAAAAGAATAATGAATTTCAGAAAAAATCTCTTTTGGATTCTCGAGAAGAAATTGTTATTGGGGTAGAAAAAATTTCACCTATTACTGCTGCTAAATTTGTGTCTGAATTTAACAATGCAAATACATTCAAAATAGTTGATGATTTGGAATATTCACAAAAGGAAACGGTAACGCAATCTGATATTGATAGCTATATTTCACTTTTAAGTAGTACAGACCCTTTGACTTGGGGGTATTTTGAATTGGAAAAAATACCCGAAGTAAAAACGCTTCCGATGTTATCTATAATCGAAAGATTCTTCAACTTAAAAATGGAACTGGAGGATGATGAGTTAAAACTTATAGAAAAATACGTACCTTCTTTAGATGATCTTTCTATCCTTGATAATATTCGTGACTTTGCTGATAGTTACTTTGTCAATCAAGAAAAATCCGATCAATTCAAAACAACAGTACGTGAAAATATTGATATAGTCACAATTGAAACTTTTGATAAAATTGTTTCTACCCTTACAGAGGATAAAATTTCAGAAATCCAAAATTCTTTGAACAAAGCGAAAGACAAATTACTATCATTTAAGGACGCATGGGAAAAAGAACTTTTCAGGAATGCTAAAAACCAAAATGAATATCTGAAATGGGTGCACATAATTGAATCGCTTGAACAAAAGGCTAGAGATTACAGAGTTTTTGATAAAGTAACACTTGGAAATACAGTCCTCGTAAATCCTAATTATTCTATAGAAATAATCTCTACTTTAGACACCATAAAAAAACTTTCAGAGCGGGCAAAAGAAAATGACGGCAAGGTCAAGAAGGGACTTTCCTTATTATTCTCTAATGACATAAAAAAGCTTATTGAGTCTATTAAAGTCAACGGAAGGAACATTTCTTCTATTGAAGATTTAGATATTCTGAATGCCCATTTTTCAAAGATAAAACTTCAAGACGAAATACGTAACTTGTGGTCTCAAGGATTTAAAGAGGCTAAAAATATAAAGGAATTAGAGGATACATTTCGTATTAATGATATTGAGGAGACGTATATTAAAAGGGTACGTGATTTAATAACGTACCGTGAGAAGAACGAAGAATTAAACAAAGCAATTTCAGCTTTTGCTTTTATTAATTCCTTTGATGTCTCCGATCAAAATTCAATCTCCAAAACTTATTCTATTTTAGACACCTTGATTTCATATATTCGGTTAAAAGAATATTCAGAAATTTTTACCAATATTCAAGGTAAATTTTCAGGTGAAAATCCTCATGAATTAGTAGCTGATTTACAAAAAAGTATTGAGGAGCGAAAATTTGATTCAATCTTTGAAATTAAAGAAAAGCTAATCATTTTAAATAGACGAAAGAAAATTTGTTTAGAATATTATGATCTAAGAAAAGATGTGTTTTGTGATAGTGTCTCTGGATTGCAACAGAGTAACTGTAATCAAAAGAATGTATCAGAATTTTTAGTCGATTTAGATACTAGTAATGACATAGAGAAAATTGCTATTTTTTACAAGGAAATTCCTGACTTGATTCTAAAGCAAAATAAATCAATTGAACTTTCCATTCTCGAAGCTAAAATTAAAGAAGTTATTCCTAAAACTGTCTCTGATATTAAAGCAAAAATAAAAAATACTGAAACTATCGTCCTAGATATTCATAAAAATTTTAAGTGGAAGAGGCTTATTTCTTGGTTAGATTACTTGCATCAAGGAGATTCCATTTCCAAAATAAGTAAGGATTTACAAATTTTAAAAAATCAGGAAAAAGATATCATAAGAGATTTGATAGAAATCAAATCTTGGATGCACCTCAAAACCAGAGTATCGAAAGCACAGAAGGAAGCCTTATCAGCTTTTGCTTTAAGTATGAAGCAATATGGAATGGGTACTGGTAAATATGCTCCAACTCATATGAGAAATGCACGTTCTGCTTTAGATGTCGGCAAGGGGGCTGTTCCTGTATGGATTATGCCAATGAATATGATTCACCAACTTTTTCCAAACCCAAAAGCTGGAATGTTTGATGTTGTTATTTTTGATGAGGCGAGCCAAGTTGATGCAAGAGGATTAAATATCGCTTACTTAGGTAAAAAGTTATTGGTTGTTGGAGATGATGAGCAAGTAAGCCCTACTTCATTTACCGTACAAAGCACGGTGACCGACCTTATCGCTCGTTATATGTCAGACATACCCAACAGTGTTCACTTCTCCACAACATCGAGTTTGTTCGATATTGCTAAAATAAAAATGACTGATATTGTAAGTCTTTCCGAGCATTTCAGATGTATTGAAGAGCTAATAGGTTTTAGTAATAATTTGTCATACAACGGGCGACTAAAAGTTCTTCGTGACCAATTACCAAAAGATAGATTAGACCCCGTACTTGAGCCAATTTTTGTCGAAAATGGCTATGAAGAAACTAATGCTCAAGTGAATAAGGCAGAGGCAGAAAAAATCGTTGAAAAGTTACAAGAAATGTTGGGTGATGAAAGATATAAAGAAACGATTGAAGATGGTATAACTCGACCAACAACTTTCGGAGTAATTTCTCTTTTGGGAAAAGAGCAAACAAAACATATAACAAAATTAATAAGCGAGAAAATTTCATCAAAAGAGATTGAAAAAAGAAATATAATTTGTGGCGATCCGTATGTTTTTCAAGGAGACGAACGGGATATAATTTTTCTTTCAATGGTAAAAGGTTGCGACCAAAACAACCCAAATGGAAATATTATGCCTTATACGATTTCAAAGAAAGAATACAAACAGCGCATGAACGTTGCTATGTCTCGAGCAAGAAACAAAATGGTACTTTTTCACTCTATACCCAAAGATAAACTCCAAAATCCTGATGACTTACGAAAAATGATAATTGATTGGTTTTATAATCATAAAATCGAAGAAAGGAAAGCGGGGTTGCAAAGAATAAGAGAGGAAGTTGAAAGAGGTCGAGCTTCAGAATTTGAATATGAGGTTGCAGAAATTCTAATCAATAAAGGATATAAGGTTATACCTCAATGGGAAGTGGCAAATTATCGAATAGATTTAGTCGTTCAAGGTGAAAACTCTAAATTAGCAATTGAGTGTGATGGTGATAAGTACCATAATGCCATTGAAAAATGGCATGAAGATATAGAGCGACAGCAAATTCTTGAAAGGTCTGGTTGGGTATTTTGGAGGTTGTCTGGTAGCTCATTCTATAAGCACAAAGAAAAGGCACTTGATAGTCTTTGGGTAAAACTTAATGAACTTGGGATTGAACCGAATATTTAATCGTCAGCATTTGTGCATTCTTCCTCTATAAGGCGCAATTTTTCTCTTGCCTTTTCAGCAGTTTCTAGTGATACATGATAATTGATATATCTGGCTGTCAAACATTGGTTGTATAAAAAGCCAAAATTAGTGTTCTGTGACGGTAATCGTAAACTAATTATTAGAATCCTTGCCTCGTGCTTACTTACTCCTTCCATTTTTGAGAATTGTCCAATATCAGAAACGCTTCTTCCTCTATAATCTATTAATGGAAATAGTTTATGATCAATAAAATGTATTGCGGAATAAAAGGCAGTAGTTATAACCCAATCGTTATAATTACCTAATTGAATGAAACTATCGCAAGCATCGCGGTTGTGTCTTGCGTGGTCAAGTTTCATAAATCAAAAACTTTTTTATCATCGAAACTATACCCGAAATCAAAACCGTCAGATTTCAGCAACTCAATGTTTAATTTTGATTGTTCATCTATAAACATAAAACTAACATTGAGACCCTTTTGAGAATACTCAAATTTTATTCTCGCCGCTTCATTAAATACATAGCTAATGAATGCATCATCAACATTAGTACCTTCGTCAGTAGTCAATAATACCAAAGAATTGCTTAGGGAATGGTTTAAAATAAATTTGTGTAAAACAAACTTTCTGTCACTCAAACCCTTTATTAACTCATTCGTTGCGGATACAACTAACTTCGCCTTATCAAGGTATTTCAACCTCATTTCCTCTATAAACCTTTTTCGCTCATCCTCCATGCCCTTTTGATACGCTTCTGCTACAATAGTAAAGGAATAGAAGCCGTCCTTAGGCTCAAATACCATGTCGTCAGGCTGTGCGGCAACCCACTCGGTAATTGATTCTTTCAATATGTCTATTTCCATAATTGTACTGCTTTTTTGAGACCGCAAAATTAGGAAAAATATTTGACATAAAAGATTTTTACTTTTTAAAAGTCAAATTTATTTTGTTATGTTGTATTCAATTTGTTTTCCCAAGCTGTTTTATTATCTTGGTCTGGTACTGCGATCACTAGTATTTTTCTTAGTCTTGTTATCCCAACATAAGCAATTCTTAATTCCTCACTTTCAGAAATTGATATGTTCCTATTGAGGAGAGTTTTATAAGCTTTGCCGATACCTTTCGTTTTTAATATCAATAGCGTTGCATCAAAGGTTTCGCCTTTCACACTATGAACTGTTCCTAAACGATAATCTCTTTCAATAACTTTTTCATTCTCGTTTAAAAATATCTGTTGAAAGGAATAATTCTTACCTGCTTTTGCAATGCTTAGTTGAAAATTCACATTCTTTTCTTTGAGAATATTATTTGTGGCAGTGATCCAATTTCCAAGTGTAACATCAGTTTTTGGCAAGATGTTTATAAACTCAAATATCTGCGATTTGAAATTTATAAAACCAATTTTTTCGATTCTGCTGTCAACCGTTTCCATAGAACAAAACGGAAGGCTGCCTTCCTGTTTTAGGATCGCTTTTTCAATCGCTTTAAACCCTCTTTTGAAATCTCCACGGTCGTATAAAAATTTTCCTTTTGCAAAATCTTTCGTATAATTATCGTGAGTAGTCCAAGGGCTTGAACCAAATGGAACTTCTGGAATTCCGGTTATTTGGTTGATTAGATTTTTACTCCGATAAATTATAGAAGTAGTTTTTTCTGAAACTTCAATGCCATTTAGCTTGCATTCTGCTATAAATGCCGTTAAGATTTCGGGGAGATTGTTATTGTATAGAATAACTCTCGGTTGATGTTCAAAGTCTTTAACTTCTCCACTAACCGAAACGGATTTTTCTGCAAGCGAAGAAATGCCAAAAGTTGAATTGCAAATTAATTGTGAACTTCTTCTATTTTCATTTAAAACAATTGAGTTTTCCCACTCCTCAAATTTTTGAATAAGCAAATCAGGTCGTGCATCATTCCATTCAAAAATAGCCTGGTCTGGGTCGCCAACTAGCATTACTTCATTTAACCCATTTTCTATAAGCAAGTCTATTATCTTCATTTGAATGTCTGAAGTATCTTGTGCCTCATCAACTATTAAAAACGGAAATCTTAAAGCAATTGATTTAGCAATTTGAGGAAATTTCTCAAGAATTTTCATTGCAAAATAGTTCGCATCAGATTGGGTAGCGAAGCCGCCTTTATTTATATTCTTCTTGGAGCGAATAATGTTTGTATTATTTGACCAGTTTTGAGGCATTATTCTGTCATTAATTGCGTAGAAGCTGCCATCTATTTTATAACTGATATTATCAAAGAGACTATCGCTGAAGTATTTTCCTGTCCAAATTCCATGTGGCTCACCGACTAGTACTGGTCGGTCTTTGCATTGTAAAATCAAATGTCCATGAGGGAGAAAAATAAATTTATTGATGAAGCTATCAATTGTTCCTAAGAAATGGGGATAAGAAATTTTACTTCCAATTTGAATTTCTTCCGTAAATTTCTTTTCTATTTCTTGCCATGCAACATTCGTAAAAGATAGTACAGCTATTCCTTCATATTCTTTTTTCCAACTCAAAATCAGTCGTGCAAGCCTTCTGCCGACACAATAAGTCTTACCACTGCCGGGGCATGCACGCACAACAAACTTTCCTGATTTTGCAAAGACAATTTCTCGTTGTTTATCTGATAAGGTTTCAAACATTATTCTCCTTTTACTGCATATTTTATAGCATTTTGAATATATGCAGGGACTTTAAAATTATTTCTTGCTTCATTGTCAGAAGCAAGTTTGACAGCTAATCTGTGCGCTAATTCTGATTTGGCTTTATTTGAATTTATTTTTTTTAAAAAATTGGCAGCATGAACTTTTATGTCTGAATCTGTAACAATTCGCCCTGCGGATACCGGATGCATCTCTGTAAAAATTGTCAATAAAATATCTTTATTTCCAGCAATAAAAAGTTCAAATTCAAAAGTCCTTTCTGCTAAAAAAACTTTTAAGTTTTTCTTTTCAAGTGCAGATGCAAGTTTTGCTCTTGAGGTTATTTCATCAGTCTCCTCTGCTGTATCATCATCTGTTATCAATGAGCATCTTGTTTTAAGATTTTTATTTTCATCGTCATTATTAAAGAGATTTGCGAAATGAGAAAATGCAACCCCATTCAAATTCACTAATTCGATACCTGCTTTTTCAATGTCAAATTCTGATCCTATTATTTTACTGAAAATTGGCATTAATAATGCTTCAGAAATCCCCTCAACTAAAATCGCAACATTAGAGAAAAATATTTGGGATTTTGTCACATCCAAAAATTTATGAAGATATTTATGATTGTCAGAAGTTAATCCTGAATTTGACAATGACAATGCACTAATTTTATTTGATTGATTCTGTAAAATAATTACCGATTTCAAATCAGCTTTTGCAGTGATTGTAGGAGAGTGAGAGGAGATAAATATTTGAAAGCCTTGTTCGGTATCAAGTTTGTTTAAGTATTCAAAAAACAAATTTTGTAGTTGAGGGTGAAGATGTGCCTCCGGTTCTTCAATCAATAATGCTGCATAGCATTCCTTTTGTAATTCCTTACGTTGTTTTAAATCTCCTAAAACTGTAGCTGTGTAAATTAGATTATTGTAACCGAGTCCGTTTTGATAAAGTTCAAAATGCCTCTGTTTTGTGGGGTCTCCTCCAAGTAAGCTGTCCGCGTAAATTGGCATTTGAATTTTTAAATTATCAACCAACTTATTGAAATCAAAAGGAAGAAATGAAATATCCACTTGCTGTTGTTTATTAGTGAAACTCGTTTCTTTTAAATGCTCATTTATTTTTTCCTTACCTTTGGCTAAATGAGCAATCCAATCCGTATCACTGTCAACTGCTAAACGAACTTTTTTAGCTAGTTCTCTTTTTTTCTCTTGGTCTGTTTCATTTTCGGGATCAATTTGAATATTTGTGTAAAGTTGTCCTAATCTATTTCCTCGGACTGGTTTTAAATATTGTTCGGCATCTCTTAATGCATCTAAGTGGACATGATATATAAGAAATAAAACTTCTGGTGCAATTGCCTGTCCTTCGTTTGAACCACCCCAAACTTTATATTTTACTCTCTCGTTCCCGTCAAGAAAATATCTAAAATGTAATTGTATATCCTGTGTTCCATCTTCATTGACATTCAATAAATCATTAAACCACCCTGCCTCCTCTGGAGTGTCAATATGAAAACACAAATGAAATTCAATATCGTTTATTGTATCTGTGATAGCTTCCTTTTCAATATGAAAGTCAGAAGGTGATACATAAATCTCCCTTCGTTGATCTCCGTAACTCATACATATGCGAAGGGCATCAATTATAGCTGTCTTACCAGCATTGTTTTCACCAATTAGAACATTAAGCCCTTTATTGAAAGTTAGTTCAACATTTTTTATTCCTCGGAAATTTTTGATGATTAATTTTTCTAAATACATATAATGATTTAATGGTTATTTAATATGCCTCAATGCCCTTATTCTATAGTGCCTATCTTCTTTGAGATAATGTTAATTTGTGGAATTTAATCAATGTAAAACATTATACAAAAAAGCGTATGGTTTTACTAGGTTCAAGGACTGTTTTCTGGTTTAACTTCATTGCGCAAAATTACACAATATTTCAAACTCAAAGCCATTTATCTTTTAAGGCAATCCCACCTCTGATTTTTACGCCCCTACTTGGCAGTAAAAATCATGAGCGGATTGCATCAAAAAATCAACAACAAAATACAGGTTGCTTGCCGATACGCAGTAAACGGGCAACCTGTATTTTACCGAGTGTAAAGATAGGGGTACGGGGAAATTCCTTTCCCCGCAAGATTGCGTGTGGCGGTCACCAAACCGAAGGTTGACCGTCCACACGCAATCTTGCTACCCCATAACCCACAGAATCCAAACGAACAAAATCAGCCAAAAACTAACAAAATACAGTTCCACAAATCACCAAAAAAGTAAACCCTAAACATCCAAAAAAAGTTACAAAAAACGAAGTTTTTTAGTCTGCCTCTTGACCTTCTTTTTCTCCGGAGTTAAAGTATATCTAATACTCATTGAGACAAGTCGAAACCGATATATTCAGGATTTTGTAAGGAGTGATTTACCAACCCTAACTGATCTTGAAATTATGCTTGAACCGCAAGGTATAGAATATACCTTTTCCCAAGAAACGATTGATTCATTGTCGGATTTAGCAGAAACGCTCCAAAGGATACATAACCGATTGATTGCAGAAGGGTACATCATTAAAGACGGGCAAATAATAAAGCCCGAATAACAAAATGAAAACAATAGAGCAAAATGAAATAGATATATGGAAGGCAGTACAAACGGGCAAATACCGTGAGTATTATCTAATATATAATCGTAAAAGCACGGACGAACCCGACAATCAAAAGAATTCAATCAAATACCAGAAGTCGGAAAATTCCCGATTCGCATTTCGAGAGCATCTAGCTGTCGCGCCTTTTACCGTATCTGGTTTCTGCGCCGAGGGCATCATTTCAGAAAAGCACTCCGGTTTTAAAGAAGATTTCAATATGGATTTTAATAACAATGGGTCGGTTAAATACAACATAAATAGACCAAAGTTTTACCGATTGCTCACCCTGCTCAACAAAGGGCTTGTAAAGGGCGTAATCGTGCTTTGCTGGGACAGATTGAGCCGTAACAAGGGAGATGATACCATTGTGCGTAAATTGATGCGTAAGGGGGCAGATGTGCGCTTTGCATTGGCTCGGTATGACAAGACCAGTTCCGGCGCATTGCACATGGATATTGATGGTATGTTTGCCGAACATCATTCGAGGGTAACAAGTGAAAAAGTAACGCTGAATATCAAGAACCAAAGGGAGAAAGGAATCTGTACCTACCGCGCCCCTGTTGGCTACCTAAATGAGGGTACAATGGAGAATAAGCCGTTTGACCCCGAACGTGCGCCAGTTATTAAGCGAATGTTTGAACTATATGCAGAGGGAGGCTATAGCTTAGCCGATCTTGCACGGTGGGCGAACACGAACGGCTTTACGATGACCCCAATGAGAAGGCGCAGAACCGAGGATGAAATGCTTGCCGAAGAGACGGACGAAGAGACTTTGCAGATTGAGAAAATAGCACGCTCGGTGAAATATACAACGGTGCATAAGATACTGACAAATCCGTTTTACACTGGTAAAATACTTGATAGCGAGGGCAGGTATGTGGTACAAAGTATGAGCCACAAGCCCTTGATTTCAGAGAAACTATTTAATCAAGTTCAAGCCGTGCTTAACAAAAAGAAAGTGAGTATGCACTACACAAAAAATCTTGAATATCCGTATAGAGGACTGGCACGCTGTGCTTCGTGCGAGCGTGTATATACTCCTTACAGTAAGAAAGGAATCACCTACTACGGCGTGAATTGCAAAGATGACTGTCCGAATCAGAACAAGAATTTTAATGTTAGTTTTCTTGAATCCAAAGTTGGAGAATTGATTGAATCCTTCCACCTTTCCGATGATGAACTGGTAGAAATTGATGCCCGAGCGCATACCGACCTTGCCCTGTTTGAAGAAAAGCAATACAACAAACTTGATGAAATGGAACGTAAGAAAAGAAAAATACGGGAAGACTTGGCATACCTTCAAGGCAACAAGCTAACCCTGCTTAGAACTGGCGCATATTCGCCAGAATCGTATTACACGGAAGAAAGAAAACTTGAATACGAACTAACCACTCTGAAAGATGAGGAGGATACTTCTGACACTACAATCAAGGCTGTCATCAAAGAAGTGCGAAAACTTTCCGAACTCTTAAAAACCCTTTATCCGTATTATGAAAAGGCAATTTCTGTTGAAAAGGAAGAAATAACACGGAAACTATTTTCAGAACTTTCCTTTGACGGAGATATGTTGAAGTTTAAGGGTAAAAATGGATTTCAAGCTCTTGAAAACCGTTTTGTACCCGTTTGTGACCTCATGAGTTGGATTTCTGAACTGGCAAAGCAAAGTAAATATTCCAACCTCATATCAGGAATTGAAACTATAGAGCATTTATTGAAAAATAGCAATAGAAAATAAATCTCATTTTTTTAAATTTCCGCACCTTGATTCCGCACCTTACCCTAAATCTGCCCTACCTCATTTCGAGTTATTTAAGCCATTTAAAACAAGTTTTAAATGGCTTAATATCAATAAGTTACGGCATATATCAAGAGACTAAATTGAGGGGCAAAATTCATTCAATACACACAGGATTGCAAATCCCGACCAGCGTATTGTTGCCTCTACCAGCGCAGTGTTGCACAGGGTATAGAATTTAGAAAGTGACCTATGATTTACGCAAGGTGGTGGCGATTGATTGGGATGAAATGAATTCGGAGAAGAGAACCTGATAGACTGCGCCCGATGTTGACATTTTTTTCTGCCTGAAGAAGGGCAACCACAAGGGATTGCCACTACAAGGCAGAAAAAATGGCTGCAGCGGGACTGAGTTTTCCAGCGAGTGGTGCGGAACTCGCCCAAAGAATCAATTTGATAGTGTGAGAATTTGATAATTTGATAATGGGGAATTGAAAACGAATAACAATTATTGAACTGATAACTGTTTCTTTATTTATTTTATATCGGCAATCATGTTGTCGAAATCATTTTGGTTGATTTCTTTGAGGACTAGTTGTTCTTGTTTTTTTACTGATGTCTTGATGTCTTTGGAGGCGTAGAATATTTTATCGCCTTTGATGGAGAAAGCGATTATTGTTGCTATTTCGCCGACGGGAATGTTGTAGAATGGGAAGAAATTATCGGAGTATGGGGATGATTTGACGACTGAATTAATGTTTTTGAAGATGAGATAGATGGTGACATCGGTGGGGTCGGGGACGGAGACGTATATGCCTGTTTTTTGGCGGGATTTGTAGAAGTAATCGCAATTGAGCCAGCCGATTTTATTGGAGGTTAAATATACATTGCCGATGGAATCGGATTTTGACTGGACTGTCATGTTGTTTACTGTTATGGAATAGCTTGTGGCTTTGGATGAATCTAAGTAGGATAAGAGCCGGATATCTTTTACCTGTTTGACAAAGATATTGTTGGTGTAAGTAAACCTGTCGCCTTGCAGTGCCGTGGGAGCGGGGACCCAATCGAGTTGATTATCGGTGGTGTCGCCGTAGAAAAGGGACCAGTTTCGTTGTTTTACGTTGGGTAATTGGATTTTGTAAGTGAGTGATGGGTCGAAAAGTAATTGCTTGATGCCGCATTTTGCATCAATGAATAACATGCCTCCGGATTCGAGTAATTGCTTGTCGGAGGTGGTGCTGAGATTGTTTAATATTACATCGGATTTTTTGTAGAACTCTGCTATTTCGACATCGGCGACTCCTTTAAATACTTTTCCGTCGGAGGTTTTGAAGGCGTTTTTCGGGAAGGTTATCTTTGTTCCTTCTTTGCAGGTGAGGGTGATATTATTTGTGCTGATGACTTTGAAGGTTTGTGATGCTTTTGCAAAACCTCCGCTGTTTACTTTGTAAGATATTTCGACTCTTCGGTTTTGTTGTTTGCCAAATTCATTATCATTTGCTGCGACAGAATACTTTTTGCCGAAGTATTTGATTTCTATTTTAGCTTTCGGAAAGCCTTTGTTGATGAAGTAATTATATACTTCTTCGGCTCTTTGCTTGGAGAGGAGGAGATTGTAATCATCGGTGCCATCTTCGTCGGTAAAGCCGGAGATGGTGATTTGTTTGGTTTGATTGTCGGAGATTCTTTTGACGAGGAAATCGAGTTGTCGCGTTGACTCCTCGGAGAGGTTGTACATTCCGGAAACGAAATAGATTGTTTCTTTGGTGGGATTCTGAGCTTCAGTAACTGAAAGGACAAATCCATAAATCATCATAATTAAAACTATTGTCTTTTTCATGTTAATTGGATTTAGATTGTTATGGACAATTAACGAGAGGGGAGATTGTTATAGTATTGTGGTGATGGGATTTATTTTAGTACCTTTGTGGCTTAATACTTCAATTTAAACTTTTATAACATGAAAAACTTTACAAGAATCATTTTCGTAGTTGCATTAACAATCGTTTGGATTCAATCAAGAAGTCAAACAAATAGCAACCAGATAATAGTTACCCCTTATGAATGGGACCAGTTAAAATCATCAGGCAATAACATGAATAATTTAACAACATGGGACCCAAATGAGTCTCATCGTGCTATTAATCCTGTTATCCATTCGCCACTTAACAGTCAGAGCATAAGTAATTGCAGTGGAATACTTCCGATAGATAGCACATGGGCTGTTGTACCCTTTACTAGTGGCACTTCACCTTATTACAGGAACGATGATGGCTCATCTCCGCTAATTGTATTACCATTTTCTTTTTGCTTTTATGGAAGCAATTATACTCAAGTTTACATAAATAATAATGGAAATATCTCCTTTGATAATCCTTATCCTGTTTTTTCTCCTGTTGGACTTCAAGGTGCGACCGTTAAGATGATTGCACCCTTTTGGGCTGATGTAGATACCAGGAATATATCAAGCGGGATTGTATATTATAAAGTAACTCCAACAGCATTATTAATAAGATGGGACAGCGTTGGATATTATTCAACTCATGTAGATAAAGTTAACGATTTGCAGTGCATTATTACTAATGGAACCGACCCATTGGTTTCGGGAGGAAACAATGTTAAATTCTCTTTTGGAGTGATGCAATGGACAACAGGAGATGCAAGTGCTGATTCCGCTGGTTTTTGCCCTCTCTCAGGGAATGGATATCCAGGTGTTTCGGGTGCTTCTAATGCAGATAATATAAATTACATTCAATTTGGTCAGTTTGGTCGTCCCGGAAGTGTTTACAATACACAGACTGATCCTTATCCATATTCAGGAGTTTCTTATCTTAATAACAGGTCATATACTTTCAGCACCTGTGGAAGCACAAATATTCCTCCTGTTGTAAACTGGTTAACAGTTTGCGACACTATACATATATGTTTAGGAGATACTTTAAACGTTCCAATATCTTTTCTTTCTCCTGAAAACAACCAAGTAACGACTGATACAGCAACCTCTACAATGAATAGCGGGTTTTCTATAATTAATCAAACCTCCGGGAATACTGCTTCAATCACAACCCAGGTTATCGGAAGTATTAGTAATCTTGGCTATCAAACTATTACATTCTCGGCAACGGATAATGGAATACCACCTGCAACAACTATATTTCCGGTAACATTATGGATAGATTCAACTTGTGGATGTTCCGCCCAATTTACTCTTTATCCTGACAGCATCCTTCAACATACATATTGGGCTGTAAACCTTGCTTCAGGATCACAATTAAGTTATTTATGGAGTTGGGGAGACAGCACTTATGACAGCATTCCATATCCGAGTCATACTTATGCAAATCAAGGCTTTTATAATATCTGCCTTACAGTAACTGATTCCAATTGCACCAGTACTTATTGCAATAATTTTAACCTGATGCGATCAGCAAATGCAATGGTGTATGTTAATGTGATTCCTCCAAACATCACAACTGGTTTGCAATCCTTAAATAGGAACAGGTCAGTTTCTGTTTTCCCTAATCCTAACGAAGGAAATTTTACATTGTCATGTAATTTGAATTCTAACAATGCTATATTCAAGATAATGGATATAACAGGAAGAATTGTTTATCAGAAAAACATCGTCGCAAATAACTCCAACAATATAACAACCAGTATTGATGCGTCTTTAGTTAATGGAATCTATTATTGGGAGATGATTGAAGATAATAACATAGCTGCAAAAGGAAAGATGGCTGTTATTAAACAATAACATGTCAACTAATGCCGTATCAAATTCTAATATTCTCATCACTATGTTCGGTTTTAAAAGAAAACAGGAATATTATCACTTCATATACCCTTGCTTCTTCCAAGCCTCAACACCTTTTTTAAGTAATGCCGCAAGTTCTTTGGAATCAACCTGTTCAACCTTTTTAAAATTAAAGCAAGTCTTCCCCTTCAGCGTTTTGAAAAGGGTAGGAGCGAGGTCTTTAAAAAGAGCAGGTTGTATATATATCGGAAAGAAATAAAAACTAATCATATCCTTCCGTGCCACAACAGATGAGAAATACATCCCCGGAACAATTTCCTTTTTATACCCATAAGGAACAGGTTTATTCCCCATCAATTCAAACACACCCTCCTTATCTTTACTTATTGCCATAGGAGGAGAGCATTTCTGCAGTTCCTTCTTTACTTTATCAAAAATGATTTTACGAGTTTCGTCAGTCAATGCCATGATATTATATTATTTTACATCAAAATTCCTTGAACAAATTATCTCATTATCAGCTTTCAGCTTCAGTATATAACTACCCGCTCCCAGTTTCGCCTTCTTAATATCAACACCATCAGTATGCAAACCCTTTCCCCTTCCTTTCTGCCCAAATACCTTATACACTTCAAATCCCATCGAATCCGTAATATACAAGCTAACCTTTGCACTTTCTTTAAGTTTATAAGTAATATTAATTTTAGTTGTCAATGAATTACTTGTCGCACCATTCGGTTTAACATCCTTCACAATCTCATCCAATGTAGTCAAATCCGTCCAAACACTCAACTTATTACCATCCAACCTGGTCCATATAGGTCTTATAATACCATTACTCGCCGTAATACCAGTATAATCCCCAAAGAAAGTCTCCTTATAAGGAACAAAAGGCGATTCACTTACTTTATGATTAATAAAAGTCGTACCCCCATCCATCGAAACAGCAACATAAACATCCGTCGAATCCCCCGAATAATTCCTCCTGTCATAAAATACAAAATATAGATACCCCGTCGTTTGGTCAATGGTCATAAAAGTCATAAACTGCTGCCTCTTCGAAGTATCATCATTAACTTTTGCCGCAGCACTCCATGTTTTCCCTCCATCTTTCGATTTCGTAAGCCATATATCCGTATTATCCGCCCCATTCCGTTGATCCGACCAGTTAACATAAATTGTCCCCCTGTTCGCACCGTTGCTCAAATCACAAACCGTTACCGGAAGCCCGTTACACCTGCTTATCCCATGAATATCAAAATCCCATCCACCCGGAATCGGACAAATCACCTGCTCTTCTTTCATCCACGTATTCCCCTTATCAATCGACTTGTTGAACACCAATCCACTCGGTCCTGCCCATGCCACATATACTTCACCATTCGGACCCACTGCCGGCACAGCACCCTCAACAGTATTAGCACTATCCCTGCAATCCCCAGCCACATTATTTATCCTCACCGGAGCACTCCAGGTAGCACCCAAATCCACCGACATCGAAAACAATATATTCGAACTATCCTTCCCCAAAACACTCCCGTAAACATCAAACTGCGTCCACGACATATAAATGGCATTATCCCTTCTATCCACCACACACCAGTGCTTATCCTGATTTTTACTCCCGTTCAATCCCGCATAAGAACCATCATTAAAACTCAGCCCGTTATCCGAAGTCCGCTGACAAACAATCCTGTCAATCCAATGCCCCTCCGGCGGCATCGAAAGATGAAAGAAGTAAAAATTACCCAATGTATCCACAAAAATTGCAGCATCGCCCCAAACCCCATAACTAGAACTCAATTTATACTGCGTCCAGTTCTTCCCCGTATCCAAACTCACATAATAATTCCTTATACCAGCCGCACCAATTAACATGTTCGGGTGCTTCGGATCAATAGCAATTGCCGGTTCAGCAGGACTATTCACAGTACTTATCAACACATTCTGCCCCCTCAAAACCATCACAGAAACCATTAAAGAAAACAGCAACAATGCATTGTATTTCATAAACATATAATTAAAAACTAAAATTAAATATTATTATTCATTCCCACGCCACAAAAGTAAACAAGTTTTCAATATAATCCCACAATTCCCAAGAAAACACAAATCCCCTAATTCCTAATTCCTAATTAGGTTAGGGCGCATCCCCAAGCAGCCAGCCCCCATAAAAACCAAGCCTGCACATGGCTGCAAGGGGTCGGGCTGTGCGGGGGTTCCGTGCCTGTCCCCACCCGCAAAAAGAGCTTACACCACACAGGCACCAAGCCCCTACCATCCCTTGCGCGAGTGCGGAACGCAACGTTAATCTCGAGCCAAAACCGAAAAAACATGGTTGTTTTCATTCAATACATGGTTGTTCTCTATAAATACATAGTTGTTTTCATTCAATACATGATTGTTCTCTATAAATACATGGTTGTTCTCATTCAATACATGATTGTTCTCTATAAATACATGGTTGTTCTCAATCATCCAACGGTTATTCTCAATTCTCCAACGGTTATTCTCAATTCTTCCCGCTGGTCGAGATTTGTAATCTCGTCCTTAGAGTTGTGGATTTATAATCCACATTTCATTCCCATCATTATTTTTGATAACTTTACCCCGAATAAAATTAATACCACCTCATGAAAATTATAATCCCCCTTTTCATCCTCAGCTTAATTATAAGCACAACTATATCAGCACAATCCGGAGCCAACGAAATCCTCTATCAAAAAGGATTAAAAGCAAAAGAAGAATACAAGTACCAGGAAGGCTTAGCCCTCTTCCAAATCCTTCTTAAATCCGATTCCTCCAATGTTGATTACCTTGCTAATACAAGTTATTTCCTCTCCCGCGTAGGTCAACTCCAACCCTTAGAAGACCAAAAAATGGATTACTACCACAAAGCCGAATACATAGGTAAAAAAGCCGTCCAATTAGGACCAGATAATGCCGAAGCCCATTACTCATACGCATTAGCTATAGGCAGAGTCAATGAATTCGCCAGCAACAAACAAAAAATCTCAAACGCCAAACTCTTGAAAACAGAATTAGATGCCTGCCTCAAATTAAACCCCGAACACTTCGGCGCCTGGCATGTCCTCGGAAGATGGCACAGAGAAATAGCAGGATTAAACATGGTAGAGCGATTAGCAATAAACTCCTTCTTCGGAGGAGTACCACCCAATGCAACCTACGAAGATGCTATAAAGTGCTTTCAGAACGCAGTCAAATACAATCCAACATACATCCTCCATTACTTTGAACTTGCAAAAACCTATTACACCCGCGATGATAAAGGGGATAAAGACTTAGCAATAATTCAATTAAAAGTCGCCCTTGCCCTCCCGGATCTTGCTCCTGATGATCCTGAGACGCGACGTAATTGTGAGGCATTATTGAAGAAATGTCAATAAGTGATGTGAGATTTGTCAACTTTTAGAAAGTTGACAAATCTATATTAATGACAATAGTTTAATTTTGATTTAACTGAATATATCCCGCATCCTGTCGAAGAAACCTTTGTCTCTCTTCCCGGGATTGGGTTTAAAGTTCTCGGAGTTTTTTAGTTTCTCCATAATAGCTTTCTCCTCATGAGACAATGATTGTGGAGTCCAGATATTAATATTAACCATCAAATCACCCTTCTGATAACCATTTACAGGAGGTAATCCTTTACCTTTCAATCTTAACATCTTTCCTGATTGAGTTCCGGCATCAATCTTAATCTTTGCTTTACCATCAATTGTAGGTATTTCGAGTGAACAACCTAATGCAGCATCAGCCATACTGATATAAAGTTCATAAAGAACATTGTTTCCATCGCGTTGCAATTGAGGGTCTTCAATCTCTTCAATGGCAATAATCAAATCCCCGGGTATTCCGCCATGTTCAGCAGCATTTCCTTTACCGTTAATGCTTAATTGCATGCCATCAGCAACTCCCGGAGGAATATTGAATGTAAGCATTTCTTCTCCCTTTTCCACACCTGTACCATTACAATTCTTACAACGGTTAATTATCTCCTGACCTTCTCCATTACAAGTAGGACAAGTGCTGGTAGTCTGCATTTGTCCAAGTATAGTATTCGTAACTCTCCTTATCTGACCGCTTCCCTTGCAAGTTTTACATGTTTGAAAGGAAGAGCCTTTATCAGCTCCCGTTCCTTTACATTCCTTACAGGCATTCAGTTTATTTATTTTTATCTTCTTCTCAACTCCGGTAGCAATCTCCTGCAAAGTAACTTTAACTTTAATACGGATATTACTACCCTTATTAACATACCTTCTTCCACCTTGATTTCCACCACCGCCAAAGAAACTCTCAAATGGATGCTGACCTCCGAATATGTCTCCAAAGTGACTGAATATGTCATCCATATTCACATTACCACTTTCAAAACCCTGTGAGCCTACGCCCTGATGCCCGAATTGATCGTACTTACGTTTCTTATCAGGATTGCTAAGAACGTCATAAGCTTCAGCAGCTTCCTTGAATTTATCCTCTGCTTCTTTATTATCAGGATTTTTATCAGGATGATATTTCAAAGCCATCTGACGATAAGCTTTCTTAATCTCCATTTCGGTGGAGTTTTTGTCAACTCCTAATACCTCATAATAATCCCGTTTTGCCATTAATCAAATTAATTACTTACCAACTACTACTTTGGCGTAACGAATTATTTTATCATTCAGAAAGTATCCTTTTTCCAATTCATCAACAACTTTTCCTTTCATCCCATCATCAGATGTTTCAATATTCGTTATCGCCTCATGAAGGTCAGTATTAAAAGGTGTTCCAATTGAATTGATTTCTTTCAATCCCTGCGCTTCCAAAGTTGATTTTAGTTTTGAATATATAAGATTAACTCCCTCTTTTAAAGCATTAACATCTGAAGCACTATTGATAGATTTCATAGCTCTTTCAAAATCATCTAACACAGGGAGTAAGGTAAGATATATCTCCTCACCCGCACGCTTAGAGAACTCCACCTTTTCTTTAATGGTTCGTTTCTTATAATTCTCAAACTCAGCTATAAGCCGAATGTGTTTATCTTTATATAAGGCAACATCATTCTGTAGTTTCTCAATTTCTTTTTCTATTTCCGATATAACAGGCTCTTTCTCGTTAGTAGCATTTTCCGATGAGTCCTGAGAAGAAAGGGTATTCTCCTCTTCAATTAATTCATTCTTCACTTGTTCGTTTTCTGAAATAATATTCTCTTCACTATTGGTATCCATCTTTTTCGATTTTTTATTAAACATATTTAACGGGTTGCCCTTCTTCACAATATTATTGCCAATATAACCTTGTCTGACAAAATGTCAGTTATAAGTCTAAATCTTCTAAATTTATAATAGGGTATGATAACCTGTTAATTCAGATATCACTTCTGAACTAATTTATCCAGTTCAGCACCTAAAGCATCCTCCCTTAAGCCTTTAGCAATGATAACACCATTTGCATCAAGCAAAAAATTATTTGGAATAGAATTTACCTGGTAAGGAGCAGATAATCTTGACTGCCAGGCACCAAAATCGCAAACATGGTAGGGCCATGACAAATTGTCAGATGCAATAGCACCTTTCCAATGCGTAGTATCCCTGTCTAAAGAAACGCTGAAAATAGTGAATTCCTTTGCGCCTGTAAACTTCATATTCTTGTATTTATTATAGGTAGCAACCACATTCGGGTTTTCTCTTCTGCAAGGACCACACCAGGAAGCCCAGAAATCTACCAGGACAATATTACCCCTCAAAGAAGACAATTTGAGCTCTTTACTATCAGGATTAAAACCATCTATTTCAGGAGCCGTTTGACCTATTTCAATACCTTCACCGAGTTTAGTATTATTCTTTCCGATAGCAACAAAACCATAAGTTATCACAGCAACGGCAATAACAACCAGCACAATATTTACCTTTTTCATTTTTATTTATTTAATAGTTTAATAATTTATAACAATGCAAATCTACAAAAAATATTCCAAACAGGTCTTATGATGCTTTTCTTTTAATTTCATTCCCATTAGATATCATCGTTGTTATTCAAGATTAAAAACAAAATTCATAAAAATACGTTACATTCAAAATAATTTTGTAATCTTGTCCCCCATAAATAAACCTGTTTTTAACTAAAACCAATCTCAATGAAAAATTATGTAAAATATTTTGCGTTAGCTTGCTGCTTTCTATTTGTATTATTAAGCGTTGTAAATGCTCAAACCAAAGATGCTCAGGAACATATAACCAAAGGTAAAAAGCTCAAAGAAAATAAGGAATATAAAGCTGCAATTGAGGAATTCAATATGGCTATTAAAGCTGAAAATGACAATGGGATGACCTATTGGGAACGAGCTGTATGTTATGAAAACCTTGAAAATTATAAAGATGCTTTGAGTGATATTGATATGGCAATTAGTTATCTCAAGGCAAATAAAGAATGGTTGTATAAACTTTACTTTGATAAGGGATTGTACGAATATGAGTTGCATGATTATAAAAATGCCAATGCCGACTTCACCAATTCTCTCGACATCAATCCTAAATACGGCAAAGTATATTATTACAGAGCGGTGAGTTATAAAGATTGCAAAGAATATCAACTTGCTATTAATGATTGTAATAAAGCGCTTGAGTTATATTCAGAGAGCAAGGAAAGCCTTCCAACAATATACAACATGAAAGGAATAGCAGAAGATTTTTTAGGTGATTATAAGAATTCCATTGAAGACTTTTCAAAGGCCATTGAATTACATCCTAAGTTTGGAAGAGCTTATATTAATCGAGGAGATGTATATAAAGAAATTAAAGAGATGGGTTCCGCCATTTCTGATTATAATCATTCAATTCCTTTGTTTGATAAAGATAAAATCACACTTGCAAGCATTTATCAGAAGATAGGAAACTGTGATTACCAGGAATTTCATTACAAAGAAGCTATTGCTGATCAAACAAAAGCAATATTACTGGACCCGAAATATGGTTTAGCTTATTGGTATAGAGGAGCATCCTATTATCGCAACAACCAGATAAAAGAATCTCTGGCAGATTTTAAAATAGCTTTTTCTTTGTATGCAGATGATTCAGCAAGCCTTTCGTCTCTTCATGAATATGTTGGTGAAATATATCAGTCTGTGAAAGATAATTCGCGTGCTATCGAAGAATTTAATCTTGCTCTTGCTGCGAATCCTAAATCCGCTGTTTCATATTATCAAAAGGGCGTTTCTCTTTATAATAAGTCAGAATATAAAGCCTCTATTGATGCGTTTTCAACTGCCATTACATTGTATGAAAAGGATACTTCATATCTTCCGAATTGTTACAATTATCGTGGATATGTGAAGTACCAGATAGATGATTACAAAGGTGCGATAGAAGATTATACTAAAGCAATTGCAATTCGTCCGAACTATGGAAATGCTATATGGAACAGGGGAGATGCATATCAATATAACAAGGACTATAAACATTCCATTGAGGATTATACTACCGCACTTTCTTTATATCAAAATGATTCGGCATCTCTTGCAACTCTTTATTGTTCAAGAGCAAGTACAAAGATTAACAATGAAACATACCTGGGCGCAATTGAAGACTGCAACCTCGCAATTAAATTTAAACCTGATTATGCAGTTGCTTTTTCTAACAAAGGCACTGCTTTCAAAGATAGTGGTCTATATAAAGAAGCAATTACCGAATATCGAAAAGCATTGGACTTATATCAAAACAACAAAGATAAATCGGCTGTAATGTATGAAAACATGGGCTATTGTAATAACGAATCGGGGCAATACAAGCAAGCAATAGAAGACTTTACCCACGCTATTTCTAATTACTCAAAATATGCTCTTGCTTATTGGAGCAGGGGATATTCGTATTCAAAACTTAAAGATGATAAAACAGCGATTTCTGATTATAATATTGCCATTTCATTGTATGGCAGCGATAGTGTTACCTTGGCAAGTATTCATAAAGATATCGGACTTGTTTACGATGATAAGAAGGAGTATAAAGCTGCCATTGAAGAATATAAAATTGCTCTTAAATACAATCCTAAATTCGGACTTGCTTATCATGAAATAGGGGCTGCTCACTCACGTTTGAAAGATTATAAAGCAGGCATTGAGGATTTCAATTCTGCAATAGCTTTATATAAAGATGATTCAATTCGCCTTGGCGTGGAATATGATTGGAGAGGATTTGAAAAATATAAAATGGATGATTATCCTAACGCGGTAATAGATTATAATATAGCTTTAAAATATGACCCTAAAAACGATGATGCCTTGCTGAATCTTGCTAATTCATTATATGAGGATGTATATATAGATAAGGCGCTTGAGATATATGCCAAACTTCTTCCGACGAAGAAAGATACTGATGATATTGCTGACATTCATGAATGGAGATTTTTTTGTTACTACGACAAGAAAGAATATTCGAAAGCACTCGATGAAATAAGTATTGCTGTTCAGTTAAAGGATAAAGAGTTTTATTATTACTATCGAAAGGGAAAAGCCCTTAGAAAATTGAACCGCAATGAAGAAGCCATCAAAAACTTCACTAAAGCAATGGAACTTGATACCACAAGGAAATCAACTCAATACATATTTTCTCTCTATTATATAGGCGAAAAAGATTCTGCTATCAATCTCTACAAAAAGAAGGTAGCCGACGAAAAGGATTCCATGAATATAATGAATTATACTAATTCTTTAGGAGTATTATATTCACTCAATAATCAACCTAAGGAAGCTATGGAATGTGTAAAGAAAACCATTGAAATGGGATTCCCGCTGCGCAAGATTTATTACGACCAGGAATATGATAACATCAAACAAACTCCTGAGTTTATAGCCCTTGTGAGTAACAAGGTGAAGAAATAGATAAACTTAATCTTTTACAAACTTTCCCTGAGCGGTTTCTTTTCCCGATTGAGTCGGGATTGTTATCTGATAAAAATAAATTCCTTTGCTCAATTTTGATATGTCTATAGTTGTTTGAGTTGACTTGTTTATTGATTGAGCATAAACTTCGTTACCAATAATATCTGTTATAAGAAGTTGAGAATTTTCCCGATTCATTCGGGATGAGATTTGAGAATTCGGGAAACTAATAGTTAAACTTGTGTTCGCAGGATTGGGATAGACATCAGCAGAAAGCGAGGCATCTTTCACTTCATAAATACCTGAAGAGTTCGATACCAAATGAAGTGTGGTTGAATAGGTGTTGTCGCCATTCGAGGTACAGTCGTGATTAGTAGCTATGGTGCAGAGATAAAAAGTTATACCTCCATTATAATTCGTTGGAGCTTTCCAATCAAAACTCCACTGTAATGAGTCGGGAGGGATTGCATCAGAACCGCATGGAGTGGTGCCAACATAAGTTTTAGTGCCAAGCGGAATTAACCGGGTTGCATAAGTATCAGTCAGCGAATCGGTGCCAGCCATTGAATTATCACTGTCTTTTAATGCAATCACCTGGAAACCGAATTGCGTTACACTACTTTGAACAATTTTGATATCCACCTGGTAAGTCTGCCCTGATGTATATGATGTAATACCACCGCCAACAGAAAATGAAGTAATGCCAGGACCGGAATTAATCACACCACTATGACAACCCGAAGCGGCACAAGTATTTTCTCCCGGAGCGCCTGTATGACCACCCCCAATAAGTGGAGCACTACAGGTAGAACATGATGGTGGCATCTTAAAGGCAGCAATTACAATAAATCCGAATATGAACATTATCACGATAATTTTTTTCTTCATTTTCTTATTTTTTATTTCCTTACTCTGTTATAGGATTTTCGGGATACTCCTTTTTATTTTAAGATGGTAAAGTTAATCAATTAATCGATACCAACAACAAAAAAAGCCTCCCCTCATCCACGGAAAGGCTTTCAATTAGTTAACAGTGAGCAACTATCAGTTAACAGTAGCTATACTGTTAGTTGTTAACTGATAACTGTTCACTGTTATCTCCACCTCCCCATTCTCGCCCCATTCCGTAGTTCCATTCTCTTTTGTTGTTACCCGATGTTGAAAATAAATCAGTCCTGATTCAAATCCATCGACAATAAACGATAAAAGCAGGGAAGGAGGAAGCGCTATCCAAACTCTATCCTTACCAACAGTAATCGAATACCGGATTTCATTAATCGATTTTATTCGACGTCCTGAAAAACCATAAGTAGGGCGGAAATCAAATTTTAAACTACCATTCTCCATTCCTTCTGAAGAAACGGAGAAATATTTGTTGAATGCTTTTTTCATAATATTTTAATTTAAATGTAAGATGTAAAAGGGCAAATGGCAGATGTATGTTTAAAAATGTAAAATGTTTTTTATATAAATGGTAAGATGTAAAATGGCAGATGTATTTATAATGTTTTAATAATGTAAGATGTAAAAGGAGCAGATGGATAGTGCAATGGTTTTACATCTGCCATCTGCCCTTTTACATTTTACCTCTCAAAATTACGCTCCCACAATAACAGAAGCCACAACACTATAAGTGCTGTAAACCCCGTTTTTCAGTGTGCGGAAACGAACATAAACTTTCTTACCTTCTGCCTGACCACTCAAAATTGTTTTACATTTAGTAGAAGGAGTTATGGCAGTGTAGGTAACACCATCATTACTTATCTCCCATGCATAAATCAATCCTTTACCCATTGATTTAGCATTGATTAATAGACTTCCCATTGCACTCGATATGTTCGTTATTGCCAAATCCGGCTTAGTACTTCCTTTGCTTCCTTTTACAAATAATTTTGCAGAAGTGATGATTGCAACAGCATTTGCAACATCTGCATTCGCCTTTTGTTGCACATAAACAAGCATGGCTTGCATGCCACCCAATGCAATTACTCTTTTTGCATTTCTCTCTCCGGTAGCACCCGAAACTCCATCTTTAATATCCTGCTGAGCATCTTCAAGGTCAGTTAAAAAACCCAATACAATACCAGGAGTAGGAGCAACAGGTTGCACAGTAAAATAATGTTCGGCATCATTAACAATAGAATTACAAACTTCTCTTCCTCGAGTGATGAAAGCACCCGTTGCAGCAGGCATTTTTAACACAGCAATAATTTTTTTGATAAGAATTACCATGATAATCGGAGCTTTCTTTACCTTGTAAATAGCCCTGTCTTGCTGAACATTTAGTACAAGGCAAATTACCTTGTATTCTTTTTTTACACTTTCGATAGGAGGCAAGTCTCCCATTCGATACTGCTTGTTTAAACTTCTTGCCGGTGAAGGATTTTCACCCTTCGATAACAGTTTTTCTAATTTTACCATTTGATTTTAATTTAAATTGTTAATAATATATTTATTTAAGTAATTGAATTTCAAAGTTCATTTTCGTATTGAAGTGATAATTGCATGTATGATTGATGTATGCCGCACCAATGATGTAATATGCGACATTATGGAAGTGATATGCATCGCTATTGAAGTAATATGCGCCTGCATTGTAGTAATAAGCACCTCTATTGAAGTGATATGCGACCGCCTTGTACTTATATCCGACTCTATTGAAGTGATATACATCTCCATAGCAGTAATAATCAACTCCATTGTACTTATTTGCCACTCCATTATAGTCATAATCATCTCCATTGTACTCATATGCAACTCCATAGGACTCATATGCGTCACTATTATGAGTTCCTTGTAGCGAATGATTGACATATGATGCTCCATAACCTCTTTCGTGCAATAAACACATGTAATTACTGTTTCCAGGCTCAGTACTTACTGCTTTGTGTTCCTTACTTTGCGATATGTATGTTAAGTTTGTCATTGCTTTTCTTAATTGCATGGCTGCAAATTTCGACTATTGAAAACTAATGAATTTACGGAGTCCGTAAAAATAACGTGTTCACAGCAGGCAGACACCTTCAAGGCTTTTGAAACCTTGAAGTCTTTATAATAGAATGAGATTCCTCCTTCGTCGGAATGACAATCTTTGTTTTGCGAGTGAAGGGGAAAAGGTGGAATTGCAAAGCAATTCCACCTTTTCCCCGACCCCGATAATAATGCCACCTGTGTCATTCCGACGAAGGAGGAATCTCTTTAATATTAAGAAGAGTTATCTCCCTACCTCTTCTTTACTCTCACTTTAACAACTTTCACTTTAACCTCCCTCTCCTTACTATATATGTATAAAGGAAACAGGATACTAAACAAAGCCTTTATCTCATTGAAATATTCAACATCAAAAGCAAGCAGGCAAAACGGTTTATCCTTTTCTATCGTACTCATGCTCCATTTCAGTTCACGAGCTATTTCCTTCATCTCCATATCACAAAACAATTCGCACCATATAACCTGCATCATCCTGTAAGTCAACTCCCCTTTAAGTTCTTTCAGTATCTTAACAACCTTTTCGGGCGCTTCATCCGGCTCCACTCCCCCGCCATCCTTTATATCCCAATAATATTCCTTCACCAGCACAGCATCCTCAGCATCCATCCACATCTCATGATTATCATACCTCAGCGATTTACAATTCAAACCACAGGCACTCAAAAACTCACCAAACATCACTACAGCCAGTTTCCCCGCCTCCTCACCCTCAGGCAGAATATCCTCAAACACATAATCAATTTTCTTTTTTTCACCTTCTACATTTATAGTAACTTTAATCGTCATAGGTTTATGTTTTGATTGGTTAAGAGAAATGAAGCTTCTTGCAGGCTAATTAAGAGATGGACGAATTGCCTGGGGATGGACTGATACGCTTAAATGTTGAAATAGTTGCATTAATATTCTTTATTTTGTTGGATGAGGGATATTATTGCTACTTTTGTGGCTCAATATTAACAATTAAAATACTAAAAAAATGAAAACAATTAAAGTTTTACTCGTCTTAATACTTGCTTTTGCAAGTGGATCTATAAAAGCACAAGACCTTAAAGCACTTGATGATAAATATGGATTTCGAGACATGAAGTTTGGTACTGATATTAGTGAATATCAAACAATGAGTCTAGTTGAATCTTCAAAAGATAGCCTTACCAAATATTATATAAAGACAGATGAAAAACTAAATATAGGAAAATTTGATTTGAAATCCATTAATTATGGTTTCTATAAAGGAAAATTGTTTTTTGTTTATATTAAAACAAAGGGATACATAAATAGTAGAGGTGTTCTCGCTACGTTAGAGGAACTATATGGAAAAGGTTATCAAAGTAATCAATATATTGATAATTACGATTGGTTTGGAAATCTTGTTGTAGCATCATATGATGAGAATAGTATTACCAATGATGCAAAAATAATGATTGACTCAAAGACAATTAAAAAGCAAATGGATGAGGATAAGAAAAAAGCGGTTTCAAATGCGAAAGGAGATATGTGAACAAAGATAATTATGAATTATGAAAAAACTATCTCTAGTTCTAATTTGTTTAATTGGTTTTATTGCGTTTGGTCAACAGCCAATTCCTAAATCCATTCCAGATACTTTAGTTGTTAAAAGTTTTGCTTATGCAAATAATACGGGAACATTTATAGATAAAAACATTGCATGGATAATTGCTTTAGGTCTAGGAATTTTAACTGTTGTTGTGAATATTCTTACATCAAGGTATTTAAGGAAATCAAATTCAGATATTACAAAAATGCAATTACAAAACTCAAAGGAAATAACATTATCACAATTAAAAGCGAGTATAGCTACGAAAAACAGACAAGATTGGATTAATGAAATAAGAAAACAGACAAGTGAATTAATTTCACATGCTTTTAGGTTAATGATGGAAACAAAAAATAATAGTGTTTCTATAGATATTCTCAATGACCATCTTCAAAATCTTATTTTTTGTCAGAGCCAAATTCAAATGCATTTGAATAGTAATAAAAAAGAACAAGATGATTTGATAAAAAGTATTGATAAATTGGTAGTCTTCATCGCTTATATAAAAGAGAAGCCAAAAGATACATTCCATAAAGAATTTCATGAATTAAAGGATCAAATTATTGATGATGCTCAGAAACTTTTTGGTATTCACTGGAAAAAAATTAAATCAGAAACATATAATTTAGATAATCAATAATTGAAAACAAGTCCTTACCGAACACACAAGACCTTACTGGTTGCCAGTATCCGATGATAATGAACCCAATACCTGACAGGTTCCCGCATCCGGACAGGTATTCGTTCTTCACGAATTCCTGTATGGTTGCAATAATAAATACTTCAATCAACACTCCTAACAATATAAATACTATCTTTGCCTCTTATAAACAACAATATTTATCAATCAAAAGAAATAATGAAATCAATAAATTATTTAGTTTGCGTATTATTTTTATTAATTCTGTTTAGTTTTAAGTACCTTGATATTTGGGTAGACTATAAATCAAGCGAAGGTCATTATTCAATCAGTTTTCCAGGTAAACCTGTAGAGTCCTTGGATTCAAACAAAACCCATGAGGGAAAACCATATGCAATACATTATGCGAGTTATTCACCTGTTCATGATGAAACATATATTATAGGTTGGTTTGATATGAGTTCGTTTTATCCTGAAGATAAAACAATGAGTAAAATACTTGAACACTACCAAGATAAGGCATGTGAATTATTGAAAACAACTATAAAAACAACATTAAAAATAAATCTTGAAGGAGATCCATTTATTGAGTTTAGCTTTTCCAATGATAATTGGAAAGGAAAAAGTCGTATTTATGTTATCAATAAATATGTATATACAATTCTTACATTATTTTCAACTAAAAAGGAAATTCATGATTTTTCTGATAGGTTTATTCAATCGTTTAAACATATAGATTAACCAGATGCGAACCCAAGTTCTGAACCCAAGACCTGACAGGTTCCCGCATCCTAAAAAAACAAGACTATGAAAATAAAATTAATTATTATTTTTCTTATCTCGTGTGCATTTTTAGTTGCAGACAAGCAAGGCATTAAAGGGAACTGGACACTTATTCAATTTATAAATAAAGAATCAGGAAATATTATTTATCAAAATGAGGACAAAAACCATTTGACAATTGATTTCAAAGATGATGTTTCGCTCAAAGGGAATTTAACAGTAAATGAATTTTTGGGGTTGTATGAAATTTTAAGCGATTCTACTTTAGAATTTAAAATGGGTGGAATTACCAGGGTTTGTTGTGATGATTCATGGGGTGAGCGATTTATAGATGACTTGAAATTGGTTAAGAAATATCAAATTAAACTTGATACATTAATTTTAACAGCCCAGAGTGACATTATGAAATTAATTAAAAGTTAATGAGCCCAAGACCTGACAGATTCCCGCATCCGGACAGACATTCGTTCTTCCCCCCGCTGTGAAGGATTTGTAATCCTTCAAAATATCACTAAGAATTTTATAATTTTTATTTTAGTGAACCCAAATTGTGATGGGTTGCATCCATAATCGTTTTAATAAATCTGTTATCATAATTATAGTTACTTTTGCATCTTCTGATAAGAGAATAAATATTCCTGAAGAATCTTCCAATATAATGAATGAACCAGACTCTCGCACACCTCGGGAGATACTAAGTAAGTTCTATTCCGACAATAACTTACCATCCGATGGGGGACAAAGCAGTGGATGTGTAGAGATTAAATTGTCCAGAAACTTTCGTTTATACTTTCCAAATTTTAATGCACGCCGGAAAGCTGTTCTTAAACACGACATACATCACCTGCTGACAGGATACGATACCACTGTAAGCGGAGAAAGCGAAATAAGCGCATGGGAAATAGCATCGGGCTGCAAAAATTATTGGGCTGCATTTTTATTAGATACCAGCGGATTTATGTTAGGTTTCCTGGTTAATTATTTTGGCATATTAAAAGCATTTGCAAGAGGAAGAAGAACAAAAAATTTGTATTATGATATGTTTTCAAATGAACAGGCACTCGATATGCAGGTATGTGAATTAAGGAACCAATTGCTTTTAGATAAATATACCAAAAACACCAAACCAACATTTACAGATTTTATACAATTTTCTTTATTAACTGCCTTTGGAATACTATTTTCAATACTTTCATGGGTGCTGATTCCTTATATAATTGTTTATACAATTTATATAATGCTTAATGTTAAATCATAATGAATCTAAACATATTTATGTTTAAGATTTGTAATTTTTCAGAATATCACAAAGGATTTTTGTGGGCGCATCAATAAATCCGATTAACAAAAAATATATTTACCTTTGCATCTTATGAAATAAGAATTAATTTTCAAAATGAATCAGAAAATATTAGTAAGGAATATAGTATGTTTTATCCTTATTTTGTCAATAGGAATAAGTTCGGCACAGGTAAATGTTGTTCAACAGCAACAAGTACAGCAACAGCAGGATGAAACTCAAACATTCACTATAATTATTGGAGCAGTGGTTACTTTAACTGCTGTTTTTACATTCATAGCAATAGCACTTACTTCAAAGGCACACAAACAAGAGGCAGCAGAAGAAGCAAAATTTCAGGCTTGCGTTGGTAAAACTAAAAGCGAGATTTATACAATCTATGGTCCCCCGGATAGCATTGTAGATGATGGGCAGGGGCTTGGTGGGGCCATTTTAGAATACCATAAGGTAGTTGCTTCCAGTGATGGGAATAACGGTGTTTATACCATTACTTACAGGAAATTGTTTTATCTGAATAAGGAAAATATTGTTACCGCAGTAAAGAAGGATAGTAATTAGTGAATCTGAGACTCGACGAATATTGTTCCTTTGCAATATCACCTGGAATTTATAATTTTTATTAAATACAATTCTGATTGCTTAGGGTTTATAATTAATTAACCAAAAGAAAGAAAAATAGTAGCCCTATTCAAAAAAAAGTTTATGTATATTAGCTTCATTTATGTTTACTATAGCAAACACATGAAATGGTAAGGACAACAATCATCTTAATAGTGCTGCACCTTGGACTGAAAACTATTGGTCAAAGCGGATATGATTCAATGAATGATAAATCTAAAAAAAATAATTTTCAATCTTTTACCAAAGAGCAAATAGATTTCCTAGTAAATGAATTTACAAGGGAATTGAAAAACTTACCCGATGATACAAATGTAAATGTATCAATAGGTGAGACAATTAGCCTTTGGAATGAAGGAGAAAAGGAATATGGTCCAGGAATAGAATTCAATTCATTTTTCAATCCAGAATTTAGCGGCGACTTTGAACGTGATAATTCAAATGAAATTTTTTTTGTGGTGAATAAAACAGGGGGAGGAACAGCAGTCTGGCAAGTAATCTATTGTTTAAAAACCAACAAACATTCCTTAAGGTTAACTCAATTGAATATTTCTTGTCCATGTTCAAATCCTTTTAAATGCCAGGATTCACCTCACCCTGAATTGACAAATATAAACAATGATACATTGGTAATAAAAACAGGTTGTTTAAATGACAAGGATGCCGAATGTTGCCCAAGTATATACTACGAGGTAACTTATAAATATGGAAATGATTCATTAATTGAGTTAAATAAAGAAAAACTTGAATGACTTGTTTCTAATAAAATGATTAAAAAGTATTATATATTAATTGGAATTCTAACTTCACTTATACTATTATTAATAGCATCTTTCTATTATCCAGGCGGGTCACAATTTGACAAAAACTCTATTGGCTTTGACTGGAAAAATAACTGCCTATGCAATCTGTTTGGCGAAAAAGTAGTAAATGGAGGTGATAACACTTCCAGACCATTGGCAATATCAGGGATGTTCTTCATTTGTGCTAGTTTTGCATTATTCTTTATTGAATTTTCAATGAAAATATCTTCAAAATTTGCTGCGGGAATAATAAAATACTTCGGAGCTGTAGCAATGATATTTGCATTTTTAGCAGTTACGCAGTATCACGACACAATGATTACTATTGCAAGCATTCTAGCCCTTGTGAGTATGTTTTACATTGCCGTATTTGTGTTCAAATCAAAGTTATATTTATTAAAAATTCTTTGTATTGTTTGTCTTCTTGTTTGTTATTACTGCAACTATATTTATTACACCCGAAATCACCTGGAGTTTTTGCCTATAATGCAGAAAGTTGCTTTAGTCATTACAATTCTCTGGATTCTATCTTTACAGTATTTTACTTCTATTAATGATTTTAAATCAAGAAAGACTGTTAACAATAGCTGACAGTCTTTCTTTAAATCAGATAAATACTATAAGTCTTAAACTCTTGTGATTTTTGCACCAATAGCATTAAGGCGTTTATCAATGTATTGATAGCCTCTGTCAATCTGTTCAATGTTATGGATAACACTTTTGCCTTCTGCACTCATTGCAGCAATAAGTAATGCAACTCCAGCTCTTATATCGGGAGAAGTCATATTAATACCCCTTAAAGGAAGTTTCCGATTCAAACCAATGATAGTAGCACGGTGAGGGTCGCAAAGAATTATCTGCGCACCCATATCAATCAGCTTATCAACAAAGAAAAGACGACTTTCAAACATCTTCTGATGAATAAGAACTGTACCATTTGCCTGGGTAGCAACCACCAAAGCAACACTTAACAAGTCAGGAGTAAACCCGGGCCAGATAGCATCAGAAATGGTAAGGATAGAACCATCTATATAGGATTCAATTTCGTAATGTTCCTGTTTAGGAATATAAATATCATTGCCACGTAACTCCATATTTATACCTAATTTCTGAAATATAGAAGGAATGATTCCTAGATGACCATAAGCAACATTCTTTATAGTAATCTCCGATTTAGTCATTGCCGCCAATCCTATAAAACTGCCAATCTCAATCATATCAGGAAGCATTCGATGGCTTGTTCCACCCAGTTTCTCAACACCTTCTATTGATAAAAGATTAGAACCGATGCCAGTTATTTTACCTCCCATACTATTAATCATCAAACAAAGTTGCTGGATATAAGGTTCACAGGCAGCATTATATATAGTTGTTGTTCCATCGGCAAGAGAAGCTGCCATAATAATATTTGCGGTCCCTGTAACAGATGCTTCATCAAGATGCATGTAAGCACCTTTCAATCTGTCAGCTTTCACCGTGAAGAAATTATCTTTTGGATTAAAATCAAACTTAGCACCAAGCGACTGAAAGCCAATAAAGTGAGTATCCAGGCGTCGTCTCCCAATCTTGTCACCACCCGGACGAGGAATATTTGCCTCACCAAAGCGTCCTAACAAAGGTCCCACAATCATTATAGAACCTCTCAATTCAACTGCTTGCTTTTTAAATGCCTCTGAATGAA
>Ga0206936_1036_pt2 | contig 42996 bp, 36 predicted proteins | sample Alteio_BWOrgHeat_14_FD_152922 | JGI IMG/M metagenome (GOLD analysis project Ga0206936, IMG submission 152922) | Enriched cells from forest soil in Barre Woods Harvard Forest LTER site, Petersham, Massachusetts, United States -... | ecosystem: Environmental > Terrestrial > Soil > Temperate forest >... | reverse complement strand
CTTTCCAGCTTGATACGGACCTTGAAATTATTGCAAAAGGGGCTTTAACGGACACCGCTAAATTGGCTGCAATGGCTAAAAAAGCGATTGTTGATGGCTTAAATGAAAGTTTAAGAACGGCAATTATCGAGCAAACAGATGCCGAAGATGATCTGATTAAAGTTTATAATCTGGGCGTGGATAAAGCCAATGAAGTTTATCCAAATAACGTAACTGCTTTGTCGCGGTTGACGGTGCCTTTATCAAAGGAGGCTACTGATGTTCCGCTTCCTGAAAAAATCAAGGGTTGTTCAATTGTTCAGGGAACCCACACGGGCAAGGGGAAAATGAAATTTAAAAGTACTGCTCATGTAAACAGTTATATGGTTATGGAAACTCAGGATCCATCAAATTTGCTGGATGAAGCTAAGTATTATCCTGCAAATCCCGTGTCGTTTGATAATTCGAGAGGTGGAGAAGTTTCTCCAAAAGACCCTACTATACCAAGTTGGTATAGGGTTTATGGAAAAAATGCTACAGGAAACGGCGAATGGTCTGATCCATTTGGTGGTTTTACCTTTCATTGATTTTTAGAGATTAGAGATTAAGGTTTTGGGATTAGGGTGTATTACCTTAATCCCCAATTTCAGTTTACACCAACCCTTAATCCTCAATCCCAAATCCCTGTTTAACAATCACTCGTTGATTAAAACTTAAAGATTTTGTTAGATGATTGAAATTGAATTACTATTTTTACATCTCATCAAAAATAATAAAACTCATGAAAAAATATCTAGTAGAATTTATCGGAACATTCTTCCTGGTTACCGCAGTAGGTATGACAGGAAATCCTTTGGCAATCGGCGGCATGCTAATGGTAATGGTGTTTATGGGCGGTCATATTTCAGGCGCTCATTATAATCCTGCGGTTACATTAGCCGTATTAATCCGCGGGAAAATTAAATCAAGCGATGCATTTGCTTATTGGTTATTCCAGATTCTTGGAGCCATCGTTGCTGCATTTTTCTGCATGGAATTGAAAGGTGGCGAGAGTTTCGCCCCACGACCCATGGCCGATATTAATATTATCAAACCATTAATTGCAGAAATTGTATTCACGTTTGCTCTCGCTTCTGTGGTTCTTAATGTTGCCACGCATACCAAAACAGCAAATAATTCTTTTTATGGATTAGCAATCGGATTCACGGTTATGGCATCTGCTTATTGCGTAGGACGAATATCCGGTGGGGCTTTCAATCCCGCAGTTGGCATCGGTCCGATAATCGTTGATACCATTAATCATGGCGATTCAATTAAATTTATCTGGTTGTATATTGTTGGTCCGCTCACAGGTGGTGCAATAGCAGGAATTCTTTTCCGATATATTAATCCCGATGAAATATAATTTTTATACTGTTCAATAGTTGAATGTTTTGATTGATGATTAAACCTTTTCTAATTTTATTCTTCAAATCAGAAACTCTGAATTTTCAGACAATACAATAATTCCACCTTTAATTACGATTGATACAACAAGTAAAACATGAGAGCAGATTTTTTCATAAGAGAAACAAAAAAGAAAATAGTAATAGGTTTTAGACTGATAATATTCTTTTTTATTCCAATCATTTCATTCGGGCAAGTAACCCAGGAATGGGCACAAACATATAGCGGACCTGCCAAAGGAATGGATGAAGCGCATGCAGTTGCAACTGATGCATCAGGAAATATTGCAATCACAGGAACTTCAATTAATGCTAACGGTGATTTGGATATTGTTACTATTGAATACAATACTTCTGGCAATATTCTTTGGAAACAAATCTATCAAGGTGCAGGCAACGATGATGATAATGGAAAAGCTATTGCAATTGATGGTGCTGGAAATGTTTACATAGCGGGATATGCATCTGGGAAAGGAACTGGCGAAGATATGGTTTTGATAAAGTATGATAAATCAGGAACTCAGCTTTGGGTACAGACTTATAATGGAAGCGCCGATAGTTCAGACCAGGCATCCGCAATTGCTTTAGATGCATCAGGAAATATTTATATCACAGGATATTCCTCCAACAAAGGAACCGGAACAGATATGACTACCATTAAATATGATGCTTCAGGAAACAGGATTTGGGTTAAATCCTATAATGGCTCCTCAAATGAAAATGATGCTGCTCGTGCTATAGGTGTTGATGCTTCAGGCAATGTTTATGTAACAGGATATTCGGTAAATAATGATACCTATTATGATATCACAACGATAAAATACAGCTCATCAGGAGACCAGCAATGGGTAAAAACTTATAATGGCAAAGCAGATGATTATGATGAAGCAAATGCTTTGGCATTAGATGCACAGGGGAATATTTATATTACAGGTTTTACTGATGTGAGCGATAAAAGAAATGACATTATCGTGATTAAATATAATCTTGCCGGTGATGTTCAATGGACTCAGACTTATAATGGAAAAGGCAATGACGATGAAGCAAGAGCAATTGCAGTTTCATCAGGAAATGTTTATGTTACTGGTCATACCACCAACAAGAATGGAGATTATGATTTGATAACTCTTTGTTATAATACTTCAGGAGTTCAGCAATGGATTCAAACATATAATGGTACTTTGAATAGCGATGATGAAGGTATAGCATTGGCATCAGATGTTAGCGGAAATATTTACGTGACAGGATATTCAAACAACACTGAGGCGAGTGAAGATATCGTTACGATAAAATATAATTCAGCAGGCATCCAACAGTGGATGAAAATTTTTAATGGCACCGAAAATTTCGATGATTATCCCTATGGAATTATTTTAGATAAATCAGGAAATGTATTTGTAACAGGTGCTACCAACTATGATATCCTCAACAACACCAACGATGGAGATATCATTTTGATTAAATATAATCAATCAACAAAATAAGTTTTTACTTATCTAAGAATATTTATTTTCTTAGAGGCAGTGTAATTATCAGCTTCAACGGTCAAGGTATATATCCCATTTGATAATCCTGGGACATTGATGTCATAATTAACATTGCTGTATTGTCTGATGGAGAGTTCCTTTTTATAAACCTCTTTTCCTGTTACATCAGTTAATTTAATTATGCAGGAGCTAGAGAAATTATTAAAGAATTTGATTTGGAATGATCCATCATTTGGATTTGGGAATACATTAACATCAAACTGATTATTTATAAAAGAAGGATTATCAAATCCTGAAACAGAATTAAGTAACCATATCGGGCTCGACCAAGCCATCTGAATATTAACTTGGGTAACTCGTAAATAATAATAACTATTAAAAGTTGCAGTACTATCAACAAATGAAAAAGTAAAATCCTTATCATTCGGTGTGAATGACTTCATTGAAACATTATTTTTAACTATCTCAATCCTTGACAAGGTATCGGTTCCATGAATTGTTCCGATTATAGTTGGATAATGAGTTGAATCCCATTGGTAAGCATCACCCATCATATGACCATCTATTTTAAAATCAAGCAGAATTCTTTCTCCTGTGGTTGCATAATTATGACGGATTGCCATCGCATTAAATAAATCATTTCTTGTTAAAGTTGGGGCAAGAATGCAAGTTAATCCAACATCTTTGCTTCTTAATGCCGGATAAAACTGGTTAGTGTAATATTGACTATATTCTCCGTTTACGTTTTTACCCGGTCTTCCTTCATGATTATCACTTGTTCCTAAAAACCCAAATATATAATGCCTTGCCAATCCATCCTGAACACTTGTTCCTAAAATGTAGGTGTTATCCCCATAATTTGCACTATCCACAGAAATCATTTCAAAACATAATCCAGAATTTCCTGATATTTCAGCATTAGTTTGAACAGTAGGATCAAAATAATCCCAATCAGTATAAAAGGCTCTTGGCGAACCCCATAAACCAGTACTATGTGCAACCTGAATCAAACCACCTTGTTGCTTAACTGTGGAGAGTAAAACATTCGGAGTATTGATAGCGGTAGTAATTCCCGGTGGATTATCGTCATTAAAATAAACACACTTATGCCCATAATTAACCGATGACCACTCATATCCATTTATCGTAACAAAATTATTATCGGAATTAAATGAATTTGAAACAGCTATCCCTGCCCGATATAATGAATCCACAATATAACTATGTTCGGTATAGGCTAGATAATCGAGGAAAGAAATGTTCTTTCCATAATTAAACACATCTATAGGCAAATTCATTCCATGATTAGAATAAATGGAATGGGTATGAAGATCGCCCCACCAATTTTGTAAGGTATTAGTATCTATAATTAATGGATTAGACATTGCGGTAAATCCCGACAATGAATCTATGATTTGAATCCGGTGAACATTATAATCGCCAATAGTAAAGAAAAAGGATTTAACTCCACTGTCTTGAGGAGCAAAAGTATAAGACAGCGGTAAAGACATTATTCCGTCAACATTGCTGAAATATATTTTACGATTCAAATTAACAATGGGATTATTATGAGCATCAAATGCAACAACTTTTAATTCAAATGGAATATTTAATTTCGGATTTGATTTGGCTACTGCTGTCAATCTGTAAAAATGCTGGGGAGTGAGGAGTACCATTAATGAATCAACAGAGCTGTAAATTGAAGAACTGCTGTTTTTTGTATTGTAATATATAGGCCACCATCCTGCATGTCTTCCTGTCATAAACCCCGGACCACCACCGCTATGATTGCCATATTTAAATATTACCGTATCGCCACCGACAAGATTTCCACCACTAAATGTAAATATTCCTATTCTTTGAACATTGGTCATTATACCTTTAATAGGGTTTAAATAATTAAAAGAATTAGAAAAAGTAACATTTTGATTGGAACATAAAATAGAAAAGTAATTATAACCATTAGGCGCAGTATCTTGAGGAAAAGCCCAATTTGGAGGGAATTGAATATTTATCACACCACCATTTGAAGAAATTCCATTGCTGTCAACAATCATGGTAATGATAAAATCGTAATCGGTAAAAACAACCGCAGAATTAACAGTATTTAAAGCTGCTGAATCAATTTTTAATCGAAAAGTATGTGCGCTTACCTGGTTTATGGAAAATAAAATCATAACAAAAACCAAGACTTTAAATAATCTGAGTTTTCCCTTCCTGTTATTTATTAAATGTAGTAATGAGTTTTTCATTGAACAAAGAATTTATTTGTTTTAATAAAATTTGAGATGCAAATGTAGGCAATTTTATAGATTTATTAAAATATTAACCAAAAAATAATTAAAATGATTGTCGGAAGGGGATAAGAAATAATTTTATGGCATAAACAATATTGTTTTACCCTTCCACGGATTATAAGATGGCATAAACAGCATTGTTTTGCCCTTTTCAGATTATAAGGTGGCATAAACAACGTTGTTTTGCCCATTCAAGGATTATAAGGAGGCATAAACAGCATTGTTTTGCCATTCTCAGATTATAAGGTGGCATAAACAATGTTGTTTTGCCCTTCTTGAAAGATAAATTGGGTTAAAGCACGATTTTTTCACACTATTATATATACAGCACATTTTTCCTGATTCCTGATTTATCACAAAAGAAAAATCCCCTGTTTCCAGAGGATTTTACTAATTAATTAAAAATTAACTGGCTTATTTCTTTGGGGCAGATGCTTCGATGGAATAGGTTACTTTTACATCATTACCTGCCATTTTAGCTTCTTTTCCAACATGATATTCAATCCTGTTTAATGTATATTCTCCTTCTAAAGTATAGATGCTCGGTCTTCCTTCATTCTTAAATTCTCCAACATAATTGAATGGGAGCTCGACATGTTTGGTTACGTCTTTAATCGTTAAATCTCCTTTTGCAACATATTTGAATTGTTTGTTTGATGATGAAGTATCAATTGAAGTGGAGTGGAATTTTATCGTTGGGAATTTTGCCTCATCAAAATACTCATTGCTTACTAATTTCTCATCTCTGCCAGTATTATTTGTGTTGATGGATTTAACACTCAAAACCAAATCTATGGTTGATGATTTTAAATCGCCTGTAAGATTTATTGAACCGGTATCAACAGAAATAGTTCCTCTTGCAGTAGATAGAAAATGTTTAAGCGTGAATCCAACCCAAGTATGTGATTTGCTGAAGATGAAAGTTCCTTTTACAGGAGATAAATCTTGTGATACGCTTGCAACAACCTTATCAATCTTTTTATCATAATTTGCATCATTCTCGATACTTTGAACGGCGATATGAGGAGCGATGACTAAAGAAACTATTGACATCAGTTTAATAAGAATATTCATGGATGGACCAGAAGTATCTTTGAAAGGGTCGCCAACGGTATCACCAGTTACAGATGCTTTGTGAGCGTCCGAACCTTTATATTGCATCACGCCGTTAATCATCGCACCTTTTTCGAAAGATTTCTTTGCATTATCCCAAGCACCGCCAGCATTGGATTGGAAAATAGCCATCAATACACCTGAAACTGTAACGCCTGCAAGAACTCCTCCTAATATCTCCGCACTTGATGTATCTTTGAAAACTCCTTTCAATCCAAAACCAATAATTATCGGAACCAATAAAGCCAATGCTCCAGGAAGAACCATTTCCTTGATAGCTGCTTTAGTTGAAATCGCAACACATTTATCATATTCAGGTTTTCCAGTTCCTTCCATAATTCCAGGAATCTCACGGAATTGACGACGAACTTCTTCCACCATTGCCATAGCTGCACGACCAACTGCGCTTATTGCTAAGGCAGAGAAAACAAATGGAATCATCCCTCCGATAAATAATGCTGCGAGAACTGGTGCTTTGTATAAGTCAATGGATTTAATTCCTGCAATTCCAACAAAGGCTGCGAATAATGCCAATGAAGTTAATGCTGCGGATGCAATGGCGAATCCTTTTCCTGTTGCTGCTGTGGTATTTCCAACGGCATCCAAAATGTCTGTTTTCTCCCGAACATCTTTTGGTAACTCGCTCATTTCGGCAATTCCTCCGGCGTTATCAGCTATCGGACCGAAAGCATCAATTGCTAATTGCATAGCGGTTGTTGCCATCATCCCTGCTGCGGCTATCGAAACTCCATATAATCCTGCAACCATGTATGAGGATACAATTCCAAGGGCAAGAACGATAACAGGCATTGCTGTGCTCATCATCCCGACACTTAAACCGGCAATGATATTTGTTGCTGCTCCTGTTGATGATTGACGAACAATGGAAAGTACCGGTCGGCGACCCATTGCGGTATAAAACTCGGTAATTATGCTTATCAATGCTCCAACCAATAATCCTATTGCAACAGAATAAAACACTCCCATTGAAGTAAAATCCTGTCCTCTGAAATTCAAATTCTCCGGCAAAACCCATCGGATAATAAAGAAAGAGGCTATCGCAGTCATAATAATTGATGACCAGTTTCCTTTATTCAATGCACCCTGAACATTTGTTCCACCTTCTTTAATTTTTACAAAGAATGTGCTGATAATGGAGAAAATTGTTCCCGTTCCAGCTATCAGCATCGGTAAAAGCACTGGAGCTATCCCGCCAAAATTATCATGCGAAACTATTTCTCTTCCCAAAACCATCGTCGCAAGCATCGTTGCCACATAAGACCCGAATAAATCGGCACCCATACCTGCAACATCGCCCACATTATCACCTACATTATCGGCAATTGTTGCCGGGTTACGAGGGTCATCTTCAGGAATTCCTGCCTCTACTTTACCCACTAAATCGGCACCTACATCGGCAGCTTTGGTATAAATTCCACCACCTACACGGGCAAATAATGCTATGCTTTCTGCGCCTAATGAAAATCCAGTCAATACTTCCAATGCACGAGTCATTTCTTTACCATTAACATCTGCTCCGTGCACGAACATATATTTGAAAAGGATAAACAAGGAACCCAATCCTAAAACCGCCAATCCTGCAACACCCATTCCCATTACCGAACCTCCGCCAAATGAAACACTCAATGCTTTTGATAAGCTCGTTCGGGCAGCTTGTGCCGTTCTCACATTAGCTTTGGTGGCAATTTTCATCCCTATAAATCCGGCAGTAACCGAAAATAATGCCCCAACAACAAACGAACCTGCAATGAGGGGCGAGGAGTTATCGCCACTGTAACCTATATATATAAGGAATAAAACGGCGAGGATAACATAATAAGACAGTACTTTGTATTCAGCTTTCAAAAACGCCATTGCACCATCAGCAATATGTTGGGCAATTGACGACATTTTCTCATTCCCAGCATCTTGTTTTATCACCCATCTCGATTTCATCCAGCAATAAAACAAGGCTATCAATCCAAAAACGGGCACCACATAAATCACATTCTCCATATATCTATTTATTTTTTACTATTTATTTTTTAAAGATTAGTCTTTTTTTTCGGGGGTGCAAAAATAGGAATATAATGGTTAATAGCAAACTGTTATTATCTTTTGAGTATTAAATTGGGAGTTTCAATAATGATTTCTGAACAAATAATAGCTCCCAAATAGAGTGTTTAGATTAGAATTAGCTTTAAAATGGATTTCCTAAACCATTTAGTGGACTTACTGAGTCCTTCAGTGAGGTTACTAAGTCCTTCAGTGAGGTTACCGAGTCCTTCAGTGAGGTTACTGAGTCCTTCAGTGAGGTCACTGAGTCCTTCAGTGAGGTTACTGAGTCCTTCAGTGAAGTCACTGAATGTCTCAGGAACTCATAAAAATGCTATTTTTGACATAGGATTGGATGGCTATTTACCCAATTCCATATAGGAAATGGTTGCCGAGTTGGGTTCTTTGGATGAATATTGGATGGTAAGTTTCCTGCTATTATATATAACCATCGGTTGGTCGGGGTTGATATAATCGGGAGATCCTAATAGCTTTTCGATGCTTTGGCGAGTCATTTCAAAATTCAATCCGAAGGGCAATGCACCTTTATACTGTTTCCAATCTGCATTCCAGAGGTCAGTTATTTCATTATAAAAACCCAATTTTACGAGAGTATCGTCATCAATTTCGAGGTGAACGCCCTTTTCGAAACATTTATAATTCAATGTAGTCCAATCATGGTTGAGGGTTCGCCAATTTTTCACTTCCGACCAGTTTCCTAATCCGGGTTCCAGATAGCAGGAATTATTTCCGGCATAGAGCAGACTGAAAATATCCTCATTATTCCAAGGTTTTCCGATGATTGATTCCAACTCTTTTGCCTTAACTTTACTTTCGGATGAACATTCAGGGCAGGAACTCGCCTCATATAATTCAAGGCTCACACCCATGTTCATGGCAAGTATCAATGGGAAGTCCTTGTTATCATAAACCCAGATTTTATTCCTCGCATCCTCAACGGATTCGGCAAAGATGTTATTTATTTTGATGTTTTTACCATCCAATAACAGGTCATAACTCTTGCCGACCTTCTTCTGGAAAGTGTTTTCATTTTTATCAGGGATTAATTTCGCTTCTCCCTTTTTTTTGAGACCCGCAAAGACAGCATTACTCATTCTAAGGGAAGTTGTGGTGAGGAGCGTGGTATCCTCAGATTTAAAATAATCGCAAAATCCATTGGCACAATCCGAGGCATCCTTTTTAATAGTTACGCTGCCTGATGAACAATTATATCCCAATAACACCCAATCGAAACTCACATCCGGCGAAATCTCCTTGATGGTGATATATAATCGGTAAAAAGCTTTTTCACGAACATATTTATATTTGAGGATGGTGCCTCTTGTAATTTTAAAATCCTGAGAATATGTAAATTGATTTATGGAGATGAAGATTGAAAAGAGGATAATAAACTTTAAAACGGGGTAGCGCATTTTCAACCTGATTTATTTCTGAGGGAAAGAAATGGATATAAGTTTTGCTTTCTTGCGGTCGTCACTATTATATTTAAGCATCATGTTTTTATCAGTGTATCCAACATCCCCTACCAAAATATTTGGCGGACCAAGGATTTTTTCGATATCCTCCCTTTTCATATCGAAGTTTATTCCGCCGGGTAATTCACCCACATATCTCGTCCAGCCGTTTTCATCACCTTTTACATTGTTATAAATTTCCATGCTCTTCAAAGTATCATTAACCACCTCCATCTTTATCCCGTTTATCTGACCAAGATAATGAAAGGAAACAGTTTCCTTACCATTGGAAATTTTATAATCAACAGTATAAGCACAAGGTTCAGAAAGTTGAGTGAGCAGATAATAAATCTGAGGGTCAAAAGCCGATTTGCCAATAAGTGTTGGTAAATCATTTCCCTTAATATTCATCACCGGAAGTATTTGTGAAACGGAACAAATCTCATATAATTCCATAGAATACCCAAAATCCATTTTCAGGATGACAGGAGAATTTTTATTATCATTAATCCAGAATTTATCCTTCGTGCTGTCATCCGATTCGGTGTATAATGCTTTGATTGTAGTCGCTTTTCCATCCAAAGTAATCGGATAATCCTTGTAAACTTTCCGTATGTAATGCTTTTCAACCTGGTCAGGAGTCATCTTTACTTCCCCGTTATTTTTGAGTGATGAATAAATATACTGACTCACCCAGATGCAACTCTGGTCGTTTAGCTTTTGGTCACCCGGGTCGAAGAGGTTATTTTGTTTATCGGCAGTTTTCCATGCATCCGAACTCATGGCAATACTACCCCTGATGCAGGGACTTTTCATAATTATCCAATCAAACTTAATCTGTGGAAACACATCTTTTACCATCACATACATTTTATATTTCTCGCCCTCACTCGTAACGTTATATCTCAGGCACATCCCCTTTGTGATTTTAAATTCCTGGGCAACCATGTTTTGGGTTAATAAAATCATCACTATATATAATAGTGCGCTTTTACCGATTTTCGTTATACTGTTCATCATCTTTTCAATTTTTTTTCGAGGCTACAAATATCGGAATAAATTAAGAATATACAGTTTATGATTTCTTTTAAGTATTTTAGCGGTCTTAAATTATTAATAAACATCCATGGCATACCAGGTACAAAAATTTGAAAAACGACGGTTAAGAAGTTCCTATGTTTCGACAGTGGTAAGTATTTCATTGGTTCTTTTTATGCTTGGAGCACTTGGATTTGTTGCTCTCAATGCAAAGAAAATTGCTGATTATGCTAAGGAAAGAATTCTCCTTACAGTTGTTTTGAAGGATAATCTTAAAGATGTTGATGTAGAGCAGTTCAAGAAGTCATTGGATATTTCTCCTTTTGTAAAAGCCGCTGAATATGTTCCGAAAAAGCAAGCTGCCGAACGGTTGCAAAAGGAATTGGAGGGTGAAGATTTCATTGGAGTATTGGATTATAATCCGCTTCCAAATGCAATTGAATTGAACCTCCACGCCGATTATGCAAACCCCGATGGAATTGCAAAAATCAAAAAGGAACTCCTGAAAAATGATATGGTGAGAGAGGTATTGTATCAAAAATCATTGGTTGCTTCAATGAATGAAAACCTTGAAACTATCAGCATTGTTTTAGCTGTTTTCTGCGCACTATTGTTTATCATTTCCATTGCTCTTATTAATAACACCATCCGATTGGCTCTTCATTCAAAGCGATTTCTCATCAAAACCATGCAACTGGTGGGCGCAACTGGCAAGTTTATCCGCAAACCTTTTGTTCAGATGGGCATTCTCAATGGACTTTATGCAGCCATGATAGCAAGCGGTTTATTGACAGGCGTGGTTTATCTAACCCAAAAAGAAATCCCTGAACTGATAGAAATTGAAGTTCAAAATGCGCTTCTTTTCGGTGCCCTCTTTGTTTTGATTTTTATTATGGGGATTATAATTTCATGGGCAAGCACCCATCTTGCCGTTGAAAAATACCTGAAACTGCACTCCGACGATTTGTATTAATCCATCAAATTTTATAGTTTAATATTGTCAGAATACTTTCCTAATTAGTAAAGTCTTCAAAATAGTTGTTTTGGGTACTTTCCTAATTAGCAAAGTCTTCAAAATAGTTGTTTCAGGTACTTTCCTAATTAGTAAAGTCTCCAAAATAGTTGTTTCAGGTACTTTCCTAATTAGTAAAGTCTTCAAAATAGTTGTTTCAGATACTTTTCTAATTAGTAAAGTCTTCAAAATAGTTGTTTCAGATACTTTTCTAATTATAAAAGCCTCCAAAAGTACATTTTCATTGTTTTTTTTAATTAATCAAACTTGAAAATGATAAAATCATCATCGCCTCAAAATCATAAATTCTACATTGTCAATAATTTATTTTTATCTTTGCGCCCAATAAATACAAATAATAATGGCAACACAAGTTAAACCAACCCCAACAATAAAGAAACCAACTCCGGTTGCAGCAAAAGCAACTCCAACCGTTAAACCAGCAATAAGACAGGAAGTAAGCAAGGAATATTTTGCATTCACCAAGCAAAATTATATACTCATGATAGTGGGGATTTTGGTTATTATTTCAGGATATTATTTGATGGCAGGAGGAAAATCTCCCGACCCGAATATTTATAACCCCGATTTATTTAGCTCCAAAAGGATAATAATTGCACCTGCAATAGTATTGTTTGGTTATATAATAGAGGCATATGCAATCCTCCATGTGCCAAAAGGAGAGTAAGGCTTAATCTCTAATCCCTAAACCTTAATCCCTAATCCCCAAGTATGAATTTAATACAAGCCATTATCCTCGGTATTGTTGAAGGAATAACCGAGTTCCTCCCCGTTTCTTCAACCGGACACATGAAATTAACCGAGTTTCTGCTGGTTGTTCATGATAAGGATTTCGCTAATAACTTCGAAATCATCATTCAGTTTGCCGCTATTCTGGCAGTTTTAACTTTATATTATAAACGGTTTTTAGTCGGGATTTCTATTTATCTGAAACTTGCAGTAGCTTTTATCCCTGCTGCAATCATCGGTTTCGTTTTAGAGCATTTTGGTGTGATAGATGCCATGCTGAATCCATTTGTAGTTTGCATTTCTTTGGTGATGGGAGGATTGGTTTTGATTATTTTTGATAAATGGACGGAAAAGAAATCAGAAATAGTGAATATTGAGGATATTCCATATCAAGGCGCTTTTACCATTGGGTTGATTCAATGTATTTCTATGATTCCTGGTGTTTCGAGGTCGGCTGCAACTATTTTTGGAGGTATTTATAAAGGTTTTGATAGAAAACAGGCTGCTGAGTTTTCCTTCCTTTTAGCCATCCCCACAATGATGGGTGCCACCGGATTAAAGCTCATTAAACACTATAAAGAATTTCATAAAGAACAATACATGATGCTTGCCATTGGAGGCGCTGTTGCATTTATTTTTGCGTTCATCGCTGTAAAAGCTTTCATAAACTATCTTACCAAACACGGTTTCAAGTATTTTGGCTTATATCGAATCATTATTGGTGTAGTTTTCCTGATTCTCGGTTTAGCATTAAGCTGGAAAATAGATAAATAATGGATGTTTCGCATTCATTTGATTTCGAAAAAGGAGAACTACTCCTTATCAATAAGCCGTTGCAATGGACTTCTTTCGATGTAGTGCGAAAACTTAAAAATGTTACCCGAGCAAAAAAAATAGGTCATGCTGGTACTCTTGACCCCCTTGCATCGGGATTATTAATCATCTGCACCGGGAAATTAACCAAAACAATAGAACAAATTCAGGCTCAGGAGAAGGAATATATCGGGAGTTTTCAATTGGGAGCGACTACTTCTTCCTATGATTTGGAGAGAGAAATTGACCAAAGATTCGATATTTTGAACATTACCGAGGAAATGATTCGTGAAACCGTTAAGAAATTCCTTGGACCAATTGAACAGCTACCTCCCCAACATTCAGCAAAGAAAGTAGATGGAAGACGTGCTTATGAATTAGCAAGAAAAGGAAAAGTTGCCAATCTTGAACCCAAAAAGGTTACTATTTACACCTTTGAAATAACTGGAATCGAAATGCCCATAGTTCATTTCAAGGTAACCTGCAGTAAAGGGACTTATATAAGGTCACTGGTTAGTGACTTTGGGAAAGAGTTGAATAATGGAGCCCATCTGACCTCATTAATAAGAACTAAAATCGGGAATCATTCCCTTACTGATGCCTGGGAAATTGATGACTTTGCAAACCTTTTCCGTAAAGCTATTCCCGAAGCTTTATAACACCCAAAACTAAAGTTTATTTTCCTCCCTTTGTCGAAAAGGGATTTTTATGTATTATATTTGCCGCCTCCAAAATTAATTTAATTTTAATCCCAAATTATTTTTTTATAAACTAAATGAAATTATCCCAATTCAAATTCAATTTACCCGACAACTTAATCGCAACATATCCGGCAAAGAACAGAGATGAGTCGAGATTGATGGTACTCCACAGAAAAACAGGCAAAATCGAGCATAAAGTATTTAAAGATGTCTTAAAGTATTTCGATGATGGCGATGTAATGATTCTTAACAACACGAAAGTATTCCCTGCCCGATTATATGGTAATAAAGAAAAAACAGGTGCCCGTATTGAAGTTTTCCTTTTAAGAGAGTTGAACCACGAAACCCGCCTTTGGGATGTATTGGTTGACCCTGCCCGTAAAATAAGAATCGGCAATAAGTTATACTTTGGCGAAGATGATTCAATTGTTGCAGAAGTTATTGACAATACAACTTCAAGAGGAAGGACTTTACGCTTTTTGTATGATGGAACTGCCGAAGAGTTTAAAAGGATTATTGAAAGTTTAGGACATACCCCTCTCCCAAAATACATTAAACGTAAAGCTGAGCCGGATGATAAAGAAAGGTATCAGACAGTTTATGCAAAGGAAGAAGGAGCAGTGGCTGCACCAACCGCAGGATTGCATTTTACTAGGGAATTATTAAAAAGGCTGGAAATTAAAGGGGTACATTTTGCAGAAGTTACTTTGCATGTCGGTTTAGGTTCCTTCAGACAAGTGGAGGTTGAAGATTTAACCAAACATAAAATGGATTCCGAGCAATATGAAATCAAACAGGAGGCTTGCGATATTGTCAATAAAGGTAAAGAATTGAGAAAAAAGATTTGCTCCATAGGCACCACCACAATGCGATGTATTGAAACTTCAGTTACCACCGATAATGAAATGAAACCATCATCCGGATGGACGAATAAATTTATTTTTCCTCCTCATGATTTTGGAATTGCAAATTGTATGGTTACCAATTTCCACATGCCCGAATCTACTTTGTTTATGATGGTTTGCGCTTTCGGAGGTTTCGATTTTATGATGCAGGCATATAAAGAAGCCATCAAAGAAAAGTATAGCTTCTATACTTATGGCGATGCTATGCTGATTCTCTAATAAATAAATTATTTTTTTCTTTCCGATGATTCCATTATGCTAAAATATGTAATCATAGCCGCTGGAGGAATCGGGAAGAGGATGAAATCATCCGTTCCAAAGCAGTTTCTGTTGGTAAATGATGTTCCGATAATCATTCACACCATCAATAAATTTCAGTTTGCAATCAAAAACTTAAAGGTAATTGTGGTTTTGCCGAAGGAGCAGGTTGATAATTGGGAAAAATTTTGCGTGGAGAATGATTTTCAATTCAATCATCAAATATGCGTTGGGGGAGAAACCCGATTTCAATCTATTAAAAATGCTCTTGAATTAATTGAGCATTCTGGTCTGGTTGGTATTCATGATGCGGTGCGTCCATTGGTTTCAGTAGCTCTTATTCAAAATGTTTTTGAATTTGCGGAGAGAAATGGAAACGCCGTTCCTGCCATTCCTTTGAATGAATCTATTCGGATTTTGGATGAGAAAAAAAGCAAAACAGTTGACCGCAGCAAATATCGTATCATTCAAACTCCACAGTGTTTTCATTCCGATTTATTGAAGGAGGCTTATCTTCAGGAATTTTCTGAATCCTTTACCGATGATGCTTCGGTTGTTGAAAAAACAGGTGCTATTATCAACTTGGTGGATGGTGATATCAACAATATTAAAATCACAACTCAGCAGGATTTATTGATTGCTGAAACTTTAATTGCATCAGGAATTTGAAATCATCCAACCATGAAAAAATTATTTAAAGTATCGGTAAATAATAAAGAATCTCATCAGCTTGAATTCGATGAAACCGAAAAAACTGTTTCATTGGATAATAAACCCTCTGAATGTGATGTGGTGGTTATCAAAAAGGGCATTTTTCATATTATTAAGGATAATAAATCTTATAACGCAGAGGTTTTGGAGGCAGATTATCAAACAAAATTTTTTTTGATAAGGGTCAATGGAAACAAATATTCGGTCGGGGTTAAAGATAGATATGATGATTTGCTTCACGACCTCGGAATGGACACTTTATCAAATAAAAAAATTGATAATCTTAAAGCTCCCATGCCGGGATTGGTTTTAGATATCAGGGTTATTGAGGGTCAAAAATTCTCTAAAAACGACCCGATTATCGTTCTCGAAGCCATGAAAATGGAAAATATTTTAAAAGCTACATCCGATGGGGTGGTTAAAAAGGTAAATGTCAAAAAAGGAGAAAAGGTGGAGAAAAACCAGGTCTTGGTTTCTTTTGAATAAGCCCAAACCAACCGAATTATTTCTTTCTTCGATAAGTTTGTTTTGATTGGGCATACATCCGATTTTACATCCATATCAGCTTTTTCTTTAACATCTGAATCTTTTTACAAAAAATCTGCACCTGCATTTATTTTCCATACAAATGGTTTAAAGAAAAAAACAGTTGTTTTAAGAAAAAAACAAACCTCATGGGGCTTTTTACTGGCTTATCAGTATCATTTACGCATGTATCTACCCTCTTTAGAGGCCTATTTATACCATCTACGACCGTTTCAAAATTAAATAGAGGTGCAGATTTCTAATAAGCAGTTGCATTTTTCTTTACAACAGTGGTTTTAATAAAAAAAACAGACTTCTGAGTTTATCTTTTATACAATTCCCCTCTTAAATAAGTCATTAATCAAAATAATTCCTTACTTTTGCTCTCACTGTTTAACAAAACTATCCGCAAAAAATGATACTTTTTACTCAATTATCGCTCATCCAACAAAAATATTTTTCATCCATTCCAACCTTTTGCCCGATTTTTTCATCTTGTAATAACCGAATCTGATAAATGGGACTCTTTACAAAACATAATTTATCTGATGAGGAGCTTGTAAAGGGCTGTATTAGTGGCGATAGGAGGTGTCAGAAGATTTTATATGATAGATATTCGGCAAAAATGTACGGAATTTGTCTTCGATATTGTGGCGATAAGGATAGTGCTCAGGATGCTTTGCAGGAGGGATTTATTCTTGTTTTTGCTAAAATTATGGATTTTAGCTTCAAAGGGTCGTTGGAGGGTTGGATAAAAAGGATAATTATTAATGCTTCATTGGAATTATTAAGGAAAAAGGGCGATAATCTGAGGATAGAAAATGTGAGTGAAATGGAATTTGATATAGCGTATGAGGATGTTTTTCACAAGTTTGCAGCTAATGACTTGCTTGAAATGATTGGTAATTTGCCGGCAGGTTGCAGAGCGGTTTTTAATATGTATGCTATCGAAGGATTTGACCATAAAGAGATTGCTTCGATGCTTTCCATATCTGAAGGGACATCGAAATCGCAATTATCGAGAGCAAGAACATTATTGAAGGAAGAGATTTTGAAATCAGATAAAAATAATAAAGGAGCGTATGGCAGAGCACAGTGATATAGATAGCGTTTTCAAAGATAAGTTGCAGGATTTATCTGTGACACCACCTCCAAGTGCATGGAGTGGGATTGAGAATAATCTGCCTCCAAAAAATGATAAATGGAAGAAGTATTTTTTACTTTTACTGTTGCTTTTATTGTTAATGACTGGAGTTGGAGGATATCTTTATATGAATCATTTGAATGATGATAAAAAAGAAATGGAGGCAAAGGATGAGTTGATTGTTCAATTAAAAAATAAAGGACAATCAAATCCCGAGGTGGCAGATAACAATCAGTCTGCAAAGGAAAAATCATCTCCTCCAAAAGAAGAACAACCTCAAACTTATGTATCTAACCAACCAAATTATAATGGAAATAATCCAGCATATAAACCTTTTGTTCCTTCGTTTCATTTGAACCTTAATCATGATGATGTTCGTCCATCAATAGCGGAACTGGCATTGGCAAAATCATCAGATTATTATAAAGACCCGCAATTATTTGCCAAAGAAACAATGGACAGAATTCTTTTCTGGACATCGGCTACAAGCTCTCCTGATTTTATTGTTGACGTAAGAACAGAGATTGAAAATAACTGGAGAGATATGTTGTTTAATCTGCGAGGATTTCATTTCGGACCGATTTTCGATTTTAACAGTACTTACATCCTCAAAGAAAATACTTATGGAGAGTTCGGGGTTAAAAAATTGGCTTATCAATTAACCTTCGGCGATAGTTATGGTTTGAATGCAGGGTATGATTTTAATTCAAGATATGGAGTTCAGGCGGAGTTACTTTTAAATTCTTCTCAAGGGCAAAAATATGCAGATATATTCAGCAACAGATACGGAGAAACCCCTGCTACAAGAGCTGTTTACCTTGAATACGATCATCTTCCAATATTTTTCAAATATAAAATCAGCACCATGTCGAACCTTACCAATCACCCTGTGGCGTTTAATTTTATAGGAGGAATAATGTTGAGCAAACTTCTTTCTGCATCAGAAACGGTTAACGGTCAGCCATTTTTAGATATTACCAACAGGTTTAACAGGTACGATTATTCAGCACTTTTCGGACTTGAATACGATATGTATTTGGGTAAGAGATTCTTTTTCGATTTAGGATTGCGAGGAACTGTGAGTATCAGAGATATTAATTCCGGGAAATATAAACTCGATCCAGCATTGGGTATCTCACAAAATATGTTGCTCGGCGCCAATGTCGGACTTAATTATCTCATTCGATAAATCTACAAATCCATGAAAAAAATCACCATTCTCCTTCTGATTATTGTAGGAACGAATCTCTCATCTCTAAAAGCCCAGCAAACAACTTTCGATGAAAGTGGGTTTAATATCGGAATCGATTTTGGCATTAACGGAACGTTTATCATTCATCAGCAAACTTATGGCTTAACCCGATTGATGCCTTACACGCCTTCGATAAGAATTGCTGCGGGTGCATTGATTGGTTATAATTTTTCTCCCAATGCCGGTATAGCAATCGGCGCAGGAATTGCCGACGCAGGACAAAATTACAGTGATATTGAAAGCGGAGTTACCTATACCAAATCGGTCACCCTGAATTATATTCAAATCCCAATAATGTTCAAATATATGGATACCGATAACCCAAGTCATTATTTTATTATGGGCGGTCCTCAGATTGGATTTCTTTCAAGTTATTCAATGTCGATAAATGGCGATTCTTATCTGCCAAAGTCTGTAAATTATGCCAATGGCTCAAATATTACCCCTGATATTATTCCGCTATCGCCCAAAAGTTCAGCAAGCAGCATGTTTCAGAAAACCGACATAGGACTCAGGCTCGAGGTAGGTGATGATATTGAATTATCCGACAATTTATATTTCAACGTTGGTTTAGTTGCTTACATTGGATTTACTGATATTAATATCCCTGATATGAGGGCTACTTTCAAATTCGGAGGTGAATCTTATCCCTATAAAGCTTCAGAAAACTTTATTACCGGAATCGAAGTTGGAATCCATTATATGATAAAATAAGGCTTCCGAAAATCAATTAATCTTATAAAAAAAGACCTTTAAATTATCTGTACGGAGATTTTCCGTAAGTGTACGATCTTTTTCCGTAACTGTGCGGAGATTTTGCGTATCCGTACGATCTTTTTGCGTACTGGTACGGAATCATCAAAAACTATGAATAAACTCTGAATTTGAACTTAAAAATGGCTAAAGAAGTATGTAATCGGGAGGAAGTTCCAACGAAATAGTATCCTTTTGATTATTTTAAGGATAATTAAGCCGAGGCAATTCCTTGAAGCTATTTACAACAAAATATTTCCTTTTATTGTTTTCGAGGTACCCTATCAAGGCAGCTCCATCGTATTTCATCGGTGGAGGCGTATTAAATTTTTTAACTGAATCCTGGCTATAAATATTTCTATTTAACTCGCCTGGAATAAGATCATTCACTTTAATAAACACCGAATCATTGGCTTTAAAATCAGGTTTATTGAAGATGGGGCTCGAACTTTGAATTGCATTAAAGAATTTTTGCCCTATCCACACCTCATCAATATTTAATTTATTGGAAGGGAGAGAGGCAATAAAAGTAAAACAATAATAAGTGCCCGTTCCCGAACCTCTGGCGCCTCCTGCCCATTTTTGAGATGTAGCTTTGACCAATTTAATTCCATCTTCCTCTTTTGAAAGAATAGACGCATCATTATTTTGAACCTTTTCATCTTTGACAATTTCTTTCTTATTTACTGATGAATCATTTAATGCCGATTTCTTTTCATCGCTGACATTCTTTACTGTAGAATCCTGTTTAGAATTATCTTTCGAACTGCTTTCAGAATTGCTATTGCAACTAAAAATCAGGCCTAAACAAAAAACAGAAAGTACAATTCTAAAACCTTTATTATTTATCATTTATTCGCTTTTAACGATTTTCCTTGCTATTCGTTTATCCTTGCTTTGGGCGGTGATAAAATAAATTCCATCAGGTTGATTTGATAAATCTATCTGATTAATTTCTGCCGAAACATTCTTCAGATTCTGATCAAAAACCTTATTGCCCATCATATCAAAAACAGAAACCGTGACATCCTGCTGCTCATTGAACGACATATCGAGATTAAATATTCCTTTCGATGGATTAGGATAAATTGTCATAATATCATCGTATTTAATTTGAGGCACATTCAAATAATAACCCACGGTGAATTGGAAATACATTTCATGACCAAAATCCATTCCATTAGGATTGGTATCCCAACCATCGGAAGTAGCAAAATTCTTTAATACCTGGTTGCTCATTCTCCTGATAAACATGTGACCGACAGTATTTGTCTGGTCGGGCCAGTTAGTCATTCCATCGCCTTCGTTATAATTCGGGTCATTTAATGATGTACCGCCTAAATCATCTTCAAACTTAAATTCGTAGCAACCAGTTGGAAGGTTAAGCGTATCTCTATAGGTGGTTGAAGCCAGTATTTGACTATTAGTTCTCTGCCAGACGATGGTTCCGGTTTCATCGGTAATGGTATAAGAATCTTCATTAGTTCCATATTGAGCGAGATGAGCATCTGTTAATAAATCAAAAATTAATTGGTTGGGATATTCAGGAGGGAAATTATAGGTGCTTTCCATGCTGTTATTGTTTGGATATTGATCAATGCCTCCATTAGGAGAACTTACCGTTACCTGAAATTTATTACTTTGATTGCCCCACGAGAATTGTCCTAATTGAACTGTAGTTGTATCCATAAAAGGAAGGCTTCCTGTCCAATGATAAACACTTTGAGTTGCTCCTTCGATGCCGAAAGTAATGGTCAAACTTGTAAGGGTGTCGCTTCCGGTATTTTGAATAATAACCACAGGATTGGAACAGATAGGATTTCGCCTGTTATAAACATTATCTTTAGAGGGAGAAACGATGTCATAAACTGCGGCATCCAGTGTAAAATTAGGACGTCCGTAAGAAATCAATTGCGTTTCTAAAGAATAATATGCTCCTCCGCCCTCACCTGACTGATAAGGGTCAATGTAATACTCAAAAGTTGCTGAATCACCCGGAGTTACGAAAGGCGTGTATTCATAATTATAAGTATAAACAGGAGCTCCCGGACACCAGTTGGCGCGGTTATAAATCCAGGTTCCTCCTTGCGGATAGAGCGGATTAAAACTGCAATCATGCCTCCAAACCAACTGAGTGAAATCAAGGACGCTATCAATATATAAATAATGATATTTAGGACAAAACTCCAGGCAATTCTGAACATCTTCTCCATGCCCTGTAACTCTTAGTTTTAATCTTGTGTTAAATTCGTTGGTATCAATAAACAGTGTTTTCGGAACGAGGAAGTTTTGAATGCCATTGTATCCCGGTCCTCCATTCCAGATATTCCTGACACTAATTGGGTCACGTGGAGGAATTCCTGTTATCATTTCAAAAGAAACATTCAAATATTCCTGCCAATTACCTGAGGAGAGATAAACGGTATCATGCAGAAGCGTGGCATAATCACTCACATCTTCTGTCCAGGTAAAACCATTTGCTCCTAATGTCATGTTAATTCCATAAGGGGTGATGAACCTCGCTATCTCAAAACGATTTACGATTTCAAAAGGTGCACTATAATAAGGAGTATGAATCAAATATAAAATAGAATCAGGTGTTACGTAACTCGAATCAATAGCCACGCCCTGATTATTATAAACATAGTTGTTGTAATAGGATTGCCATTTAAGCAATGTATCTGTTGGGACGGTTGGATTAGAGAAGTTCAGATACTGAACAATTTGTATCGGTGTATTCTCAACTGAATCAACAGTAATTGTCGTATCAATATGTGAAGAAAAAGAATCCTGTTCAAAAACAATAAAAGGTCGCGCATTAGTTTGAACAAAGTTTCTGAATAAGTTCATTCCTTGTATCTGAGGATTGGGTGGAGGACCTATTAAAGTTCCATTATTTCCATGTCCGCTTGAATCGGAACAAGTTGTAAACGAATGGTCATTGCAATGATAATACAAAAGCAAATTAGCATTATAAGGATGATTGGCATCAATATCTTTATACATATAAGCTTTGATGGTGTGCGTATCAAGTTCAGCATTCCAAACGGCGAACTCATCTAAATTACCTCCATAATAAAAATCATTCTGAGCGCCGGAGCCGAAATCAAACTTTCGGATTCCGGTCATCAGCTTTGTTTTTAAATTTCCTGTCAGAAACATATTTCCATTTACATAAATCTTCATCTTACCTGTTGCAACATTTTTGGTAAGGGTGTAATAATTCCATTTTCCTTTATATTCAGCTGCTGTGGCAAGCGCGTTTATCCTGTCATAATTTCCTGTTCCTGAATTTCCTGCATCCCAATAAAAATTTCCATCCGACCATGGGAGATGAAAGTTCAGAACCCTCTGACCCAATGAATCCAATGCTTCAAAAGCCGAATTATTTTGTGGCTGAACCAATGGGTCGCCATATCCCCAGAATGCAATGGTAATAAAACTATCCAAAGTAGTAAATACAGAGTAAGGTACATTTACCTGATCTTCAGAGAATCTGTAAGACCTGTCGTCACCTGCCGAAATTACTCCAGCCTGAAAATTAACTGAATCGGCAAGAATGGTATTATCAACTCCTGCATTATCATTTGTATAACTAATATCAATAACCAAGTTCGAAACTCCATCCCAATTAAAAGGAAAAGTCAGATTAACGGTATTCCATCCTGTAGAAGCAAAAGTCAAATTATTATTAAAAGTAGTTGTAAATCCACCTGTATCCCATGCAGCAGGAACCAATGAATCTAATGTCGAATTCTTTATCTTAATCATTAAATCCGCCATTGTGCTTCCTGTTGAGAGGACGTTAAATCTCAGATTCGTAATCTTTCCTGCATGCATTCCGGCAGCCAATAATTCACTTGCTTTCCATAAATATTGGGTGCGGCTTTGAGGATTTGAACTGTTAAACGGATGAACGGAATTTATTGCCCCCGTTCCAACTACAGCGGTATCTTTAAAATAAATCGAATCATAAACAATAGAATAATTCCACACAGGAAAATAACTATACGATGGCGTGTTCATATAAGGAATGCTATCGGGGCTATTTCCATCCCATGTAAAACTTGGCGCGGAAAGCAAAGTGGAATCATAAGTATGCGTATGCTGATAATAATAGGTATAAGTCAGATAATCCCATTGACCACAGGCAGGGTTTTGATTAGGATTGCATTTCAGGTTATAATGCATCAAAATCTTCTCATACCTGTTGGTATCAGGAGGAAATAAAAAGAATGAATCCTGAGATGACCCATAAGTAAAAGTCTGTACATTAATAGTATCCTGCGCCTTTATATTTATTGATGATAGGATAAACAACGAAGCAAGAATAGTGGTTGTGAATGTTTTGATAAAGATTTTCATTTTTATAGAATTTATTTAATTATCGTGCAAAACTAAGAAAAAGAATTGAAGAGTGCTATAACCAGGAATCTGGAATAAAAAATGGATACCTATATATAAAGGAGTAACATCATCCCCGAAATCATTTTTATCTCCCGAAACCCTATTTTCATCACTTTTTATCAATTATCAATGTTTTTGGTTGATAAACATTGACCAAAATAATCGAAAAGTGGATGAATGATTGATATTTTATGTTTTGGGTGGATGAAAAAAGGTCGTTATTTGCCTAAAAGGAGTTTACGGAAATGAAAAACGTGAACACGGAAATGGAAAACGTAAACCCGTTTTTACTTTCCGTAAAGCCTTTTTTGATTTCCGTGAAGCCCTTTTGGAATTCCGTGAAACCTTTTTGATAAAACGTAAATACGTTTTGGGATTCCGTGTTCACGTTTTTCATTTCCGTGAACCCTTTTTGTATTTTCGTGAATACGTTTTATAAATTCGTGAATGCTTTTTATTAATCGGTGGGCATTTTATATTTAAAGTTTAAGGCTTGAAAATTAGAATTATCGCCAAAACTTTGCTTTTATTAAAGATTTCTTTAAAACTATAGTGCTTTATTCCGAAAAAAAGTGTTAATTTTGCAATCCGTTAATAAAATCCGTATAATTTAATGAACAGACCAATCAGAGTTTTAGTGGCAAAAGTGGGGTTAGATGGTCACGATAGAGGCGCAAAAGTGGTCGCTTCCTTCCTCCGCGATGCCGGAATGGAGGTAATTTATACGGGATTGCGCCAAACTCCGGATATGGTTGTAACTGCCGCCCTCCAGGAAGATGTAGATGTGATAGGTATCAGTATTTTATCGGGAGCCCACATGACTGTCTTCCCGAAAATCATCAAACTAATGAAGGAAAAAGGAATGGACGATGTTTTATTGACAGGAGGAGGAATAATCCCCGAAGACGACCGGATTAAGCTTCAGGAAATGGGGGTCGGACAACTCTTCCCTCCCGGCGCCGACATCAGCAACATGGTAACCTACATAAAAGAACACGTAAAAGAGAAACGAACCGTTTAACCAACCGAAATGAGCTATAATAATATAATAACGACCCTCGAAAACGGCATTTTCACCATCACCATCAATCGCCCCGATAAGTTAAATGCCCTCAATACGGCAACCATTGACGAATTGAAAACGGCTTTTAAGGAGGTTTGTGATAATGATGAAATAAAAGGAGCAATTGTAACCGGTTCAGGACCAAAAGCCTTCGTTGCCGGTGCCGATATTAGCGAATTTACCTCCTTAACACCGGAGCAAGGCAGGGAGCTGAGTGCCTCCGGTCATGTTTTATTTGATAGGATAGAACAATGCCCCAAGCCTGTGATTGCCGCCGTAAATGGTTTTGCTTTGGGTGGAGGATGTGAACTGGCGATGAGCTGCCATATAAGAGTAGCATCTGATAACGCCAAGTTCGGGCAGCCCGAGGTTAAGTTAGGATTAATCCCCGGCTATGGCGGAACCCAACGTTTGGTTCAATTAATCGGAAAAAGCAAAGCATTGGAATACATGATGACTGCCGATATGATGACAGCAGGGGAAGCGCTTCTGTTTGGCTTGGTCAATCACGTAACCACTCCCGACCAGTTGATTCCGAAGTGCAATGAGATTTTGGGCAAGATATTAGCGCAATCTCCGGCAGCGATTTCAGCAATAATAAACAGCGTAAACGCGTATTTTGTAGATAGCGTGAATGGATTTAAGACGGAAATAGATGAATTCGGCAAATGTTTCGCCACCGAAGACTTCAAAGAAGGCACTAGTGCATTTATGGAGAAACGCAAAGCAAATTTTACAGGAAGATGAAGACACATTATAATATATGGGTAAAAGGGGTCGTTCAGGGAGTATTCTTCCGGAAATTCACCCGAAACAAAGCAGTTGAGTTACAAATAACAGGTTTTGTAAGAAATCTGCCCGACGGCAGAGTTTACATTGAGGCAGAAGGAGAGCCGGAACATATGCAGCTTCTCATAGAATGGATTAAAACAAATCCCGGAAGTTCGCTCGTGGAAGATGTGAGAGTGGTGGAACATAAAATGATAAATCACCAGATTTTTATCATCAAATAAATATTATTTCTCTCCCCTTTAACTCAAAACCCGTAATTTGAATCCATTAAGGAGATTAGCAGGTCAAACCGCAATTTATGGTCTTAGTACCATCGTCGGTCGCCTGCTGAATTACTTTTTAGTTCCAATCTATACCCGCGTTTTCCTCCCCCAGGAATACGGAGTGGTATCGGTAATGTATGCCTTTGTAACTTTTGCTTATGTGGTTTATACTTATGGCATGGAAACCGCCTTTTTCCGTCATTATCACATGGAAGAGGATAAGGAAAAGGTTTATGATACGAGTCTTATCTCTATCATAACCTCCTCCATCATCCTTACCGGAACAATGATTCTCTTCTCCGACCAGATAGCCGAGTTAATAAAATATCCCGGCAAAGGAATTTATGTAACCTGGTTTGCATTAATATTAGGATTAGATGCGATAGTTGCTATACCTTTTAATAAACTAAGGGCAGAGCATAAGGCAAAGAGGTTCGCATCCGTAAAGTTCCTTAATATCACCTTCAACATCATCTTCAACCTGTTCTTTTTGATTTTATGTCCGATGATAATTAAGGGGCACAATGAATCCTTTCAATCCATAATCAACCCAATATATTCAAAAGAAATCGGCGTAGGATATATTTTCATCTCCAACCTGATCTCCAGTTTCCTCACCCTGATAATCCTCACACCAGAACTCTTAAAATTAAAACTAAAGTTCGATACCAACCTTTGGAAGCGAATGATTGTCTATGCCTTCCCATTATTAATAGGAGGTTTTGCCGGGATGATTAATGAAACGATGGACAGGTTATTATTAAAATACCTAATCCCCGATAAAGCCATTGCAGAACAACAAGTGGGGATATACAGCGCCTGTTATAAAGTCTCCATCCTGATGACCCTCTTCATTATGACCTTCCGGCAAGCCGCAGAGCCCTTCTTCTTCGCTGAAGCCAAATCAGAAAACGCAAAGAAGATTTATGCCGATGTAATGAAGTTCTTCATCATTGCCTGCTCCATTATTTTCTTAGGGGTGATGATGAACATGGAAATAGTTAAATATTATGTGGGAGAGAAATATCGCTCAGGATTAAAAGTTGTTCCGATATTATTAATAGCAAACCTCTGTCTCGGTGTATTCTTCAATCTCTCCATTTGGTATAAGCTCTCAGGACACACAAAGTTCGGAGCCTATCTTGCCATCTATGGAGCAACTGTTACTTTAATCCTCAATTTCTGGTGGATACCAATAATAGGATACATGGGAGCAGCATGGGCAACTTTAATCTGCTATGCCTCCATGATGGTATTAAGTTATTTCATCGGACAAAAGTTCTATCCCGTTGATTATAACCTGAAAATGATTCTCGTTTACTTCGGAATTGCCTTGGGCATCTATTTCATAAGCACCTATTCAAATGATTATTTCCAATTATCCCGAACAGGAACTTTACTCTTCAATAATGTTTTCTTAATTGCTTTTCTTTACTTTGCATGGTTGATTGAAAAACCGAATCTGGTTAGTTTTAAAAAGAAGATATAATGAAAGTTAAAATAGTAAATAACTCCAAGCATCCATTACCAGCTTATGAAACTGCCCTTTCAGCAGGAATGGATTTGAGAGCAAACATAGATAATGAGATACTATTAAAGCCCCTTCAAAGAGCATTAATCTCAACAGGGCTTTTCATTGAATTACCTGAAGGATATGAAGCGCAAATCCGTCCACGCAGTGGTTTAGCATTCAAACATGGATTAACAGTTCTAAACTCTCCCGGAACAATTGATGCCGATTACAGGGGTGAAATCAAAATATTATTGGTTAATTTGTCGGATGTGGATTATATTGTAAAAGATGGGGAGAGAGTTGCCCAAATGATAATAGCAGAATATAAAAGAGTTGAGTTTGATGCCGTAAAAGAACTCCAGGAAACAGTGCGAGGAGCAGGAGGGTTTGGACATACAGGAAAATAGCCAATTTGATAATGAGATAATTTGGTAATTTGATAATTATTGAAGGATTTGAATAAATAATTAATAAAAAGATATGAAGATTATAGTGCCGATGGCTGGAATGGGAAAGAGAATGCGCCCACATACACTTGTAACTCCGAAACCATTATTACCAATTGCAGGGAAACCGATTGTGCAGCGTTTGGTAGAGGATATAGTTGGTGTATGTAAAGAAAAGGTTGATGAGATTGCTTATGTAATTGGCGACTTTGGAAAGGAAGTAGAATCAAAACTAATAAAGATAGCAGAACATTTAGGAGCAAAAGGAAGTATCTATTATCAACATGAAGCTCTCGGAACAGCGCATGCCATCTATTGTGCAAAAGATTCATTGAAGGGAAAAGTAGTGGTTGCCTTTGCTGATACTTTATTTCGGGCTGAGTTTAATTTTGGTGATTCCTGCGATGGAATTGTTTGGGTTAAAAAAGTGGAAGACCCAAGAGCCTTTGGAGTGGTTAAGTTAAATGATAAAAATCATATAACAGCCTTTGTTGAGAAACCTGAAACATTTGTTTCTGACCTTGCAATCATCGGCATCTATTATTTCAAAGATGGAGAAAACCTAAACAATGAAATAAAGTACCTCTTGGATAATAAAATATTAGACAAAGGAGAATATCAATTAACCGTTGCCTTAGAAAACATGATGAAGAAGGGTAAAGTTATCCTTCCAGGAAAGGTAAATGAATGGATGGACTGTGGAAATAAAGATGCAACTGTTGATACTAACAAAAGGATTTTGGAGTTATCTAAAAACAATGGCAGGATGATTGCTGCAAATTTAATTAAAGAAAACTCTGTGATAATAGACCCCTGTTTTATTGGTGAGAATGTTGAGATTAGGAACTGCATAATCGGTCCTTATGTTTCAATCAGCGAAAATACAAAGATTGATAATTCGGTTATCAGCAATAGTATTATCCAATCGAATTCAATTCTTTCAAATCTCAATATAAATAATTCAATGTTAGGGAATCATGTTAATATAGATGGGGCATCTAATGAGTTAAGTCTCGGAGATTATTCTACTCAAAAGTCAACAAATTAAAATCTTATCCATCTAATAATGAAATACAAATTCTTTATAATAACCTTCGGACTTTTATTTTCAGGAATAACAATTTCTTTATCGCAAAATACAAAATCGGCTGGTGATAAAGCAAAGGGACTTCCGGAAGAAAAAAGAATTAAACTGGAATATACTTTTGTTGATGCTGCACGTGAAAAGATTAGAGGTAATCTGGAGAATGCTGTTGTCAAATTTACTGAATGTCTTAAGATAGACCCGAATAATGATGCGGCTATGTTTGAGATAGCACAAATACTTCTCTCACAAAATCATCCATCTGATGCATTGACATTTGCAAAGAAAGCTGAAGAGTTAAATCCTAAAAATGATTGGTATCTGCAACTGTTGGCAAGTGTTTATGAAAAGAATAATCAGAATGCTGAGGCTGTAAAAGTATTTCAGCAGATGATAAAGAACAGTCCTCAGAAGATTGATAATTACTTTGACCTTGCCAATGCTTATCTTCTTGCCAATAAGGCGGATGATGCAATAAAGACTTACAATAAGATAGAAGAGCTTTCCGGAATTACTCCTGAAGTTTCCATCGAAAAAGAAAGAATTTATTTGAAACAAAATAAAGTTGATAAGGCAATTGACGAAATCCAAAGGTTGATTGATACTGAACCTAAGGAAACCAAATACATAGGTATGCTTGCTGAACTATATCAATCAAAGAACCCGGAAAAAGCTCTTGAATTATATAATAAGATATTACAAATAGAGCCTGATAATTCATTCGTTCATCTTTCATTAGCTGATTATTATCGAACAAAAGGAGAGAAAGAAAAATCATTTAATGAATTGAAACTTGCCTTTGCCAATAAGAATATGGAGGCTGAAACTAAATTGCGAATTCTTTTGTCCTATGAAAACCTTGTGTCTTCAAATAAAGAGATGATGGACCAGGCATTGGAATTATGCAAAATATTTGTTGAAACAAATCCAAATGAATCAAAAGCTCATGCTGCTTATGGTGATTTTCTTTTTCAAAATGGTAACCTTAATGATGCACATCTCCAACTTGAAGAAGCCCTTAAACTTGATAAGAAAAACTTCGATATCTGGAAGTATTCATTGGATGTTGATTACAGGCTTAAAGATTTTGATTTAATGATAAAAGAAAGTGATGAAGCAATATCTTTATTCCCAACACAACCGGGTATTTATTTATTCAATGGTATTGCGAAATCGCAAAAAGATAAAAATGAAGATGCCATCGATGCATTAAAAACAGGATTAAATCTTATTATTGATAATAATGAATTGAAGGAAGAATTCCTTTCTAATCTTGGGGATGTATATAATAAAATGAAAAAATATAAAGAGTCTGATGAGTCTTATGATAAGGCACTGGAATTGAATCCAAAAGATGCAATCGTTCTTAATAATTATAGTTACTATCTTTCTGTGAGAGGTGAAAAATTAGATAAGGCGGAAGCAATGTCTAAACAATCAAATGATATTCGTCCTAATACTCCATCAAATCAGGATACTTACGGATGGATTTTATATAAAGAAGGTAAATATTCTGATGCTAAAGTTTGGATTCAAAAGGCATTGGATAATGGCGGAATAAAGAATCCGGTTATCCTTGAGCACATGGGTGATATTCTTTTTAAACTGGATGACACTTCAGGAGCTTTAAAATTTTGGCAAGATGCTAAAACCGCCGGTAAAGGTTCTGAGTTCCTTGATAAGAAAATAGCCGATAAAAAGCTTTACGAATAAATATGAATTGGCGATTGAATCAAGCTAAATTCTTTTTCATTCTTTGTTTTCTATACCTCTTTGTTTCTTCATGTGTTACTCATGAAAAAATTACTAAAACAGTAATATTAGAAGAACAAACTCCTGCTTTTTTAATTCAGAAACTGCACGAAAACGAATTCCACTTCGAATGGTTGAATGCTAAAGCTAATGTGGATGTAATTCGTAACAAAGAAAGTTTTAATTTTAGCGTTTCATTGCGAATGAGAAAGGACAGTGCTATATGGGCTTCAATTTCTCCGGGCTTAGGAATAGAGGCGGTAAGGGTTTTAATAACTAAGGACTCTGTTAAACTTATGGATAAAGTAGGGAAGCGTTTTTGGCTTAGTGACTTCAAATATCTGAATCAATTGTTTCATGTTCCGGTTACTTTTGATATGATACAATCTGTTATTATCGGAAATTATTTTTCTTATCAGGATGAAACAAAGCCGCGGTCTTCTTATATCGACAATCAGTATTATTTATTAAGCAATCTTTTAAGAAAGAAAAAATTGCGGTCAGAAGAAGATATAGATTTGACAAAGAAGATTATTCAGGATGTATGGCTGAGTCCGGAGAACTATCGAATTGCTGCAAGTGTTACTGATGATAAAAAAGCAAAACTAGTCTTTGAAGTTCGTTATAGAAATTTCAAACTTGTGGATACATTCCTCTTCCCTTTTCAATGCAATATCGTTTTAAAAGGCGAGAATAAATACCAGATTTCAATTGAGTATACGAAAGTAACTATCAATAAAGAATTAGAGTTTCCATTCCATATTCCTGATAATTATGAAAAGATTCGTTAAGTATTTCGTCATCATCTTTTGGGTGTTTTTACCAAACATTCTGACGTTTCCGCAATCGCAGAAAGACATGGCTGCCCAAAAGAAAAAGGATCAATCTAAAATTGATCAAATGAAAAAGGATATTGAATATACCAATAAACTTTTGGGCCAGACTAAGGAGAAGAAAGTTGTTTCACTGAATCAGTTGGTTACCTTGAACAAGGAGATTAATATGCGTGAAGAACTTATTGGTGAAATCAATAATGAAATGGTTGATATTGACCAGGAAATGATTCACACCAATTTAATGATTGATGCATTGGAAAAGGACATGAAAGCATTGAAAGATGAATACGCAAAGATGATTTATTTCGCTTATAAGAATAAAAACTCTTATTCTCGGCTGATGTTTATTTTTGCTTCTAAGGATTTTAATCAGGCATATAAACGGATAAAATATTTCCAGCAATATACTGAATACCGGAAGAAACAGAAGGATATGATAGTTGCCACTCAAAAGGTTTTGATGGATAAAATGACGGAGATGGAAACTAAGAAAGCCGAGAAAAGTGGTTTGCTGACTAATTCTCAAACAGAAAAAAATACGCTTGACAATGAAAAAGATGAGCAGCTAACGGTACTGAATTCATTGCAATCGCAGGAGAAGAAATTGAAAGCGGATTTGAAAGAAAAGCAAATTGCGGCTGATAAATTAAACGCTGCCATTGAGGATATTATCAGGAAGGAAATTGATTTGGCGCGTAAAAGTTCGGAGAGTACGGGGGTGAAAAATCCGGTGAATACTTCTACTTATAATCTTACTCCTGAGGCTCAAATTATTTCCACCTCTTTTGCGGGAAACCAGGGTAAACTGCCTTGGCCTGTTGAGCGGGGAGTGATTACGGAAACTTTTGGGACGCATCCGCATGCTTCGCTGAAGGGGATTATGGTGAAGAGTGATGGGATAGAAATAAGTTGTCAGAAGGGTTCTGAGGCGCTTGCGGTTTTTGATGGGGTTGTTAGTGGTGTTGTGATTATTCCGGGGGCTCAGAAGGCGATTATTGTGCGGCATGGGGATTATCTGACTGTTTATTCGAACCTGGAGGAGACTTATATTAAAATGGGGGATAAAGTTACTCGGAAACAAAAAATAGGACTCATTCATACTAATGATGAGGATGCTAAGACTAACCTTGATTTCCAGATTTGGAAGGGGACTGTGAAGCTTGACCCTTCGAGTTGGATTGCGAGGAAGTAGGTTGGAATTCACTTGTTTATAATTAAGACTTAATGAAAAAACCTCAAAGGTGCGAAGCACCTTTGAGGTTTTTTCTTCATAGTATGAATTGCTAAAACGATAGTATGAATTGCTAAAACGATAGTATGAATTGCTAAAACGATAGTATGAATTGCTAAAACGATAGTATGAATTGCTAAAACGATGGTATGAATTGCTAAAACGATAGTATGAATTGCTAAAACGATGATATGAATTGTTAAAACGATGGTATGAATTGCTAAAACGATGATATGAATTGTTAAAACGATGATATGAATTGCTAAAACGATAGTATGAATTGAGAATATTGAGGTTTTGGGAGGGAGATGATAGCTTTAATTATATAAGGGAATTGGATTTGTTCAATGAACCGTGGAATGATTGGGGTGTATTATACTGAGCTGAATTCGGAGAGATGAACTTTGAGTCTAGCCCCGATTGAAGCGGATATCCTTTTTTTTGCTGAAATGAAGTTCGACAAGCTCAATACCGATGCTTAGCAAAAAAAAGATATGAGCGGAAAGCGGGACTGAACTTTCCAGCGAGAGATACAGATATGCTTCCAAATTAATTAGGAATTAGGAATGGGAGGGATTTTTTTAATGGAATAAAATGTGTTTCTTTGCAGGACTTGAATAGTTGGAAATGGATATACTGAATATAAATCATATTACGAAGAATTATGCGGCTCATGTGGCGCTGGATGATGTGAGTATTACGGTGCCGGAGCAGAGTGTTTTTGGTTTATTGGGTCCGAATGGTGCGGGAAAGACTTCGCTGATAAGGATTGTGAACCAGATTACGGCTGCTGACAGGGGTGAGATTTTGTTTAATGGAAAGCCATTGGAGCGTGCTCATACGGAACTGATTGGTTATATGCCGGAGGAAAGGGGTTTGTATAAAAAAATGGAGGTGGGTGAACAGGCGCTGTACCTGGCGCAATTGAAGGGTTTGAGCCGTCAGGATGCGACTAAAAAGCTGCGGTATTGGTTCGAGAAGTTTGAGTTGCAATCGTGGTGGAAGAAAAAAATTGAGGAGCTGAGCAAGGGGATGCAGCAGAAGATTCAGTTTATTGTGACGGTGATTCATGAGCCGAAATTATTGATTATGGATGAGCCGTTTAGTGGTTTTGACCCTATCAATGCGATATTAATAAGGGATGAAATGCTGGAGTTGAAGGCGAAGGGTTCGACGATAATTTTATCTACTCATCGGATGGAATCGGTGGAGGCATTGTGTACGCATATTGCATTGATAAATAAATCGAAAAAGATTTTGGATGGGTCGGTGAAGGATATTCGGAAGCAGTATAAATTGAATGTTTATGAAGTGGTTTTTGAGGGGAATAAAATTGGTTTTGCCAATGCTTTGTGGACTGGTTTTGAGCTTCATGATACGAAGGAGGATGATGGATTGTTGAGGGCAAGGGTGAAAATGCTGAATGGGAATACGCCGAATCAGTTGTTGGAGGCGTTGTTGCCGCATGTAAAAATTCATTCTTTTGTGGAGGTGGTTCCGAGTATGGAGGATATCTTTATTATGAAAGTAAATGAGAAGGGAATTTGATAATTTGGAAATTTGATAATTTGAAAATGAGGAAAACATTATGGGAAAAATAGGACTTATTATCAGACGTGAATTTATGACAAGGGTGAAGAAGAAATCCTTTATCATCATGACTATTTTAGGACCTATTTTGATGGGGTCATTGTTTGTGATACCTATTTTATTGAGTAATGTTTCTGAGAAAACAGTGAAGATTGAGGTGGTGGATGAGACGGGATATTATTCGAAGAAGTTTCCGAATGATGAGCGATTGCAGTTTGTAATTTCGAACAGAAACATACAGGAGGCGGAAGCGAAATTTAAGGATGAGGATTACTTTGCGATACTTCAGATTCAGCAATTGACGGGGACAAATATACCGGTGCTTACGATGCATCATGGGCAGACACAGCCGAGTCTTAGTATTATGATGACGATTCAGAATACTGTTGTGAGGGAGTTGGAATTACTTGCGGGGTGTGATGAGAAAATGCTTAGTTCGATAAAGAAAGGGATAACTGTAAATACTGTAAAAATAGGTGGCGAGAAAACGAATGCAGGGCTGACATCGGGGGTTGGATATTTCTGTGGCTTCCTGATTTATTTTTTTATTTTTCTTTATGGGAACCAGGTAATGCGTGGTGTAATTGAAGAAAAAACAAGTCGGATTATTGAAGTTATTATTTCTTCTGTGAAACCATTTCAATTGATGATGGGTAAGATTGTGGGGATTTCTTTGGTTGGATTAACGCAATTTCTGCTTTGGGTGATATTGACATTTGCTATTTACACGGGGGTAAATACTTTTACAAAGAATCAGAAGATGGAGAAAATGAGTTCTGAAAAAGTTGTTTCCGGACCGATGGGTGGAATGCAGCAGGGGGCTAATATGGATGAGAGCAGTGAGTTTGCAAGTTCATTAGCTGCGGGTATTGAAAGTCTTCCGATAAAGTTAATTATCGTTTCATTTATCTTTTATTTCTTAGCAGGATATTTATTGTATGGGGCACTTTTTGCGGCTATTGGTTCGGCAGTTGACAGTGATTCTGACATCCAACAATTCTCTTTACCGATAACAATGCCACTGATACTTTCTATTGTGATGGCGCCAAATGTTATGATGAATCCGAATGGACCAATAGCAGTCTGGCTTTCTATGATACCTTTTACGGCACCTGTAACGATGATGATTAGGCTGCCTTTTGGAGGAGTTCCTTTATGGCAATTAGGATTATCAATGATGTTTCTTGTCATTGGATTTCTTGCAACTACTTTGTTGGCGGCAAAAATTTATCGTATTGGAATATTGATGTATGGGAAGAAAGTTAGCTATAAGGAAATCGCTAAGTGGCTGCGGTATTAATAAATTCAACACAGAGTTCACAGAGAAGACAGAGTTTCACAGAGGATTTTAAATTATTACTCCATGTAACTCTGTCTTCTCTGTGTCCTCTGTGTTAAAAATCGGATGGAAGGATTAATAATAAAATCAACAGGAAGTTCATACAGAGTTCGTTGCAATGACGGAACAATAGTGAATTGCAGTATAAAAGGTTCTTTCCGAATGAAGGGAATTGTTGCCACAAATCCCTTAGCAGTAGGAGACAGAATAGAGTTTGAATTTGAGAAGGATGAAAATACAGGTGTCATTAATACCCTTCTTGAACGCAAGAATTACATCATTAGAAAATCAGTTAATCTATCTAAGCAATCTCAGATTATTGCATCAAATATTGATATGGCATACTTGGTTGTGAGTATGATTATGCCAAATACCTCCACAGGTTTTATTGATAGATTTCTTGCAACTGCAGAGGCGTATCGTATTCCTGTTACTATTCTCTTTAATAAAAAAGATTTATACGATGAAGAGGCGTTGGAAATTCAAAATACCTTAATGGATTTATATAGGAAGATTGGGTATGAATGCCATTCCATTTCTGCCTTCAATCCTGACGATGTGAATAAAGTTAAGAAGATAATGAGGCATAGGATCAATCTGTTTTCCGGTCATTCAGGAGTAGGAAAAACAACTTTATTGAATGCTATTAATCCACTTTTAAATCTTAAAACAGGTGCAATTTCAAAGGCTCATTCCAAGGGTGTACATACTACAACTTTTGCTGAATTATTTGAGGTGGATAAGGATACCTTCATCATTGATACACCAGGAATAAGGGATTTCGGCATCTTTGATTTCAAGAAAGAAGAGGTGAGTCATTATTTTCCGGAGATGCTGAAGGTTCTTAATAATTGTCGTTTCAATAATTGCATGCATGTCAATGAACCTGATTGTGCCGTGAAGCAAGCCGTTGAGGAAGGGAAGATTGCTATGTCTCGCTACTATAATTATCTCAGTATTATTGATGGATCGGATTCCTATAAATAAATCATGAGAGCAGTAATTCAAAGAGTTTCCAAAGCATCCGTCACCATCGATGGAAATATTAAATCCTCCATCGGAATTGGCTTACTTGTTTTATTAGGAATAGAGGAATCAGATACCAAAGAAGATATTGAATGGCTCTGCGGCAAGATAAATCGTCTCCGCATTTTTAATGATTCCGATGGCGTAATGAATTTATCATTACAAGAAATAAATGGCGAAATCCTTATCATTAGTCAATTCACATTGCATGCAAGCACTAAAAAAGGAAATCGTCCATCCTATATCAAAGCAGCAAAGCCTGAAATAGCAATCCCTCTTTATGAGGAGTTCATCAACCAACTAAAAAAAGAAACCGGCAAGGAAGTACAAACAGGGATTTTCGGCGCAGATATGAAAGTCGAATTACTGAACGATGGACCCGTTACAATAATAATTGACACTAAAAACAAAGAATAAAAATGACAATACAAGAAGCTCAGGAAACTGTTGATAAATGGATAAAAGAAAATGGCGTTCGCTATTTCAATGAACTCACCAACATGGCTATCCTCACTGAAGAAGTTGGTGAAGTAGCGCGCATCATCTCCCGCAAATATGGTGAACAATCATCAAAAGAATCAGATGGAAAGATGAGTCTTGAAGATGAATTGGCTGATGTACTGTTTGTTGTAATTTGTCTTGCTAATCAAACAGGAATAAATCTCACAGATGCCTTAGAAAAGAATCTCCAAAAGAAAACCGATAGAGATAAAAACAGGCATCATGATAATGATAAACTGAAAGATTAAAGTTCAGAGAATAATATTATTCATTCCCTCCACCGGGTTCGCCACCATGCCCCTCCTCCTTTTCTTTCGGCTTAATAACAAATTCCTGCCTCGCTTTAATTCCTTTTGATGTTTCAATCTCCACAATATATTTCCCCGGTTTCAGGTAATACTTTTTATTATCGGCAGGGAGTATTTTCTTCTCCTCATCATTCAAAGCCTTGTTCTCATTCACCCAACCTTGATATTTAACAATCGCAATAGAATCCACACTAAGGTCATAAGTCGGATAATTCAAACCAGCTTTTGCAGTATCTTTAAACTCCTTCAAAACTAAATCCTTATCAGTCATTATTCTTATGGTTGTGATACCTTTATCTTTCACGTAATAAGGAAACTCATGTTTTGATGTTCGAGGCTCAGACCAGGAATTATTTATTTTCCCAAGGTTATCATTCCATCTGAAAGAATTTATTTTAAATACATAAATATCCTTAGCTAATAAAGTATCCGTCAGCTGCTGCAATTCTCCAACATGAGCAATATAAATCGAGCGCCCATGCGTGCCGACAATCAAATCATTATCCCTCGGATGAATCACCAAATCATGCACTGCAACAGCAGGCAAACTATCATCCATCCGCATGAAATTCCTCCCCTTATTCAATGAAACATAAACCCCATTATCAGTTCCCACATAAAGAATATTCTTATTCTTCGGGTCCTCACGAACCACGTTAATTGGCTCAGTTGGTAAATCATTTCCAATACGTTCCCAAGTATCACCATAGTTTTTGGAGGTATAAAGATAAGAGGTGAAATCATCAAAAATCTTTGCAGTATAAGATGCATAAACAGTTCCTGTATCGAAAGCAGAAGCCACAATCCGACTGACATATAAACTCTTTGGCAGATTATCAGAAATCTTATTCCATGTATATCCAACATCTTTCGAAACATAAACCAAACCATCATCAGTCCCTAAATAAAGCAAACCAAATTTAAGAGGCGATTCATTAATAGTAGTAATAGTTCCATAAGGCACATTCCCCTTCACTCCCCCCTTTGTCAAATCTCCGGTGAGTGTTTGGAAATCATTCCCCTTGTTCAATGCCCGATGAAATTTATCAGAAGCAAAATAGACAATATCCTGATTATGGCGCGATAACCAGATAGGCGCCTGCCAGTTCCATCTCAAAGGATGCTCACCCAATTTATGCTTCGGAGTAATGTATTTATTATCGCCCGATGACCGATTAACACGGAAGTAATTCCCATATTGATAACCAGTATAAACTGTATTATTATCACGTGTATCAATGGCAACCTGCATCCCATCCCCACCCATAATTCTCTTGAAAGCATATTCCCCTTCCTCATACCAATTAGGGTTTTCCTTATTCGCAGACGACCCATACCAAACCCCATTATCCTGCAATCCACCATAAACATTATAAGGCTTTTCCATATCCACATTCACCGAATAAAACTGCCCCACACTTGGAGTATTCGCCTTGAAATAAGTCTTCCCATCATCATAAGAAACATTCAAACCACCATCATTCCCCACAATCATGTGCCCATCCCGATTCGGATTCAGCCACAAGGCATGATAATCTCCATGCGTATTCCCTGCATCAATGGATTTGAAAGTTTTTCCGCCATCCTCCGACTTCAAAAACGGCACTCCAAAGAAATAAATCTTATCAGGATTAAACGGCGAAACCCGTATCTGACCAAAATAATATCCATACGAATTAAACACATTATCCAGATAATCCTTATGCGTCCGCTTCCATGTTTTCCCCGCATCATCCGACCGATAAACCTCCGCACCTTTCACATCCGTATCAAACAAACTATTGTTCTCATCCAACAGATATTCATAGAGCGCATAAGGCTTTATGCTATCCGTCCGCACCATGTTTTTCACTCGCTCGGCAGTATATTCCTCATCAAAATCATTGTCTTTCATAAACTTTGTGAGGATAGAATCTTTCAGCGCAAGGAAGTTTTCCTTCGTCATTGTTTTCAATGAATCCTTCGTCAGTTCATGTTTCTTATTATCCTTTTTCTTTTCGCGCCTGTCCTGATTATCAACCACGGCATAAATTATATTTGGATTCTTCGGGTAGATGGAAATTCCAATCCTCCCCGTGCCATCTCCCGTCAGGAAACCGCTTTCTTTAGTAGTGATGAAATTCCAGTTTTCTCCTCCATCTACACTTTTATAAATCCCCGAACTTGCACCGCTCGAAGTAAGATTATAGGGCTTCCGAACCTTATACCACATAGCGCAATAAAGAGTTTTCGCATTCGATGGATCCATCGTCAAATCAATTGCACCCGTGTTATTATCAACAAATAAAGTCCGCTTCCAGGTCGTGCCTCCATCGGTGGATTTATACACGCCACGCTCCTCATTCGGAGTAAAAAGATGACCGAGGACGGCAACGTATATTGTGTTTGGGTCATCGGGAGAAAGGATAATTCTGCCGATATGCTGGGATTCGCCAAGCCCTTTATACTGCCATGTCTTGCCCTTATCATCGCTTTTATACATCCCTATTCCCGCGTATGAAGAGCGACTTGAATTGTTCTCTCCCGTGCCCACCCAAATGGTTTCGCCATGCTTCCAGTCAACCGCAATATCGCCGATAGACATCACCGCCTCATTATCAAAAAGCGGCGCAAACGACTGCCCGTTATTATAAGTAACCCACAATCCTCCCGAAGCATAAGCCACATAAAAATGTGTCGGGTCATCAGGACAAACATCCACATCCACAACCCTTCCGCTCATCACCGAAGGACCCACACATCGAAACTTAACATTCGAAACCAGCGACGTTTCATCCAGCTTCTTTCGTTGTTCATAGCCCTCAAAACGCTTTGCCGAAGGGGTCATCGGAGGATAAACAATATCCTCCTGAGCAATCAAATTGCCGATAAAGCCCATCAGAAAAATCACCGCGAGCTTAAATTGTAGGTTATTATAATTAATCATCGGGCAAAAGTAATTAAATTAATGTAATCCTGTCATCCCTGATTAGGTTTGGGGGCGTCCCCAAGCAGCCAGCCCCACCGAAAAAAGGCTTACACATGGCTGCAAGGGGTCAGGCTGTGCGGGGGTTCCGTACCTGCTACGCAGGCACCAAGCCCCTTCCATCCTTCGCCCGCGCGTAACACCAAGTTCACCGCAACTCGAACGTTTTAAAAACAAAAAAGCCCCGCCATTCAGCGAGGATTCATTCCTAATTCCTAATTCGTAATTCCTAATTCTACGCCGCCCCCTTCACAATCAAACACCCCATCAACCCATCATTATCAACATCAGGATTATAAATAATAATATATTTTCCACTCCCCGGAATATCCATAGACTTCAAATCAATCTCCTCACCAGGCTTTATTTCAATTCCACCACTATAAGGACCCGTCTTACTATTACTCCTCAACACCCACAAACTCTTCTTACCATTATTCTTAAACTTATTCGTATCCCTCTCCACAGGATTTGTCTTATGAATCTTAAAAGCCGTTTTAGGAACCACTTTATTTCTCATTTTCGGTGCCTGAGCAGGTCTCACACTACTCAAAACTGCCTTCTGAGTAGAATCCTTTTCCAAATCCGTATTACCAACACTAATAGCCAAACCCTTCACCGAATTCAAAACCTTATTAAATATATCAAGACCATTATTTATTACAACTATATTAGCATCACTCGTATCCCTAATATCACCCTTCAAACCTATTTTAGCCGTATTCTTTCCCCATGCACCATCATGATTCGTCTTTATAGAAGTAATCTGAGCAGCCGTAAACCCCGCAGCTATCAAAGCATCCTTTATAGCAGTTACATTAACCTGACCATAAGTAACCAAATAAGCCAGATGAAAAGCATCAATATCATATCTCGTTATACTCTCAAACAAAGCCGACAATCCAAAAGATTCCAAACTCACCGTTATAGTCCCCGCAGTAATACAACCCTCAATCTTAAACTTCAAAGTCTTCAAAATCGGTCTCAGCAACCTCATAAACTTACGCATCGCCTTCGTATCAGCCTTATTCTCACCCTTCAATCCGCCAATACCCACAAGCGCAATCACCGCCGCAAGCACCACATCAAACACATCCACCTTCCACGTACCATTAATAGAAGGGTCAAATAAAATCACCTCATCATAATTACTCGTAAATATCACGTCCGTTGCCGTTCCGTAGCTACCTACATCCTCCAATTTTATATTCATTCTATTATCATTTAATTTATGGGTGCAAAATTACTTTCCATTTGTATTACAAAGTCAAAACCTTCATACAATATCTTTTTGATGCCCCCTAAAACTAAAGATTTGTCATTTCGACGAAGGAGAAATCTCTTTTATCCTAAATCAACAATCTGTACAATAACATTTTCCTCAATCCAATTTAGGAGGAAACTCTTTTTCATACAATCCAAACCAATAATAATAATTATCCCTCTTTTTACGATACTTACTCATAAAATGCGGAATAGAAATACCCGCCTTAAAATCCTTAAACCTTACTTTCTTTTTCCTCCATTTCTTCATCGTTCCCGTATTCAGCATTTCACCCGGGCAATCCTCACAAAGCTTATCAAAAGCCTTTTCACCCATCGAATCCTCCATCCGTTGACACAACTCATCAGTCATTTCCATAATCTTTTATTTAATTTAAAGGTTAACAATACACAACATATAAAAACAAAAATTCCGCTCAAAAGCCAAGCCTTGGTTACACCATCAGCAATCAGCCTTTTAGCGGAATTATCTGCCCGCAAAGATAACATTATAAATACAGTAGCAATTTTTTTCTGTAATTATATATTAAATTCAGCTTAACTATATATTATCAAGTACTTTATCTAATTGAGACCTGAATTGATTCAGTAAATCGTCAATATTTTTATATATTGTTGGATAATGTTTTAATTCTTTTAGTTTATCTTTAAAAGCAAAAAGCGTTTCTATTTCGGTCGTTAATTTTCCCGTTGAAATATTTGAATCTTTAAAATAAGTATATACTAAAGGTTTGTTAGATTTTTTAAATTGTCCAAAAGCGATTTCAAATTCTTCTTTTGTAAATTTACCTACCTTAGTGAAAAACAAGCTAACAAATATGTCAGATTTTTTTTAACAGCATTATTATATTTTTCTTGGAGCCCTGTTTTTTTGACATTGAAT
>Ga0206936_1040_pt1:40000-43078 | contig 43078 bp, 32 predicted proteins | sample Alteio_BWOrgHeat_14_FD_152922 | JGI IMG/M metagenome (GOLD analysis project Ga0206936, IMG submission 152922) | Enriched cells from forest soil in Barre Woods Harvard Forest LTER site, Petersham, Massachusetts, United States -... | ecosystem: Environmental > Terrestrial > Soil >... | reverse complement strand
TTATTCTGTTTCATGGCGAACCTGGCACAGGTAAAACATATTATATCCGTCATTTGCTTCGCAAGATGGCTGTAAATAAAAAGTTGGTTATTTATATGCCTCCTAATATGGTTGATTATTTACTTAATCCCGGTTTTATGACCTTTTTGGCTGAGGAGGTAAATATATATTCCAGAAGTGGATTTTTTTGTGTTTTGTTGATAGAAGATGCCGAACCGTTGTTGGCAGCACGAAATTCAGACACCAGGATTCAGGGTGTTACCAATCTATTGAATATAACAGATGGATTGCTAAATGATATTTTGAAAATGCAGATAATCTGTACTTTTAATGTGCCATTAAGGAAATTGGATAAAGCACTTCTTCGCCCCGGCAGGTTGCTTGCGCGAAAAGAATTTAAACCTCTGCCTCCTTTGGATGCAAATATTCTTGCATCACGATTGGGAATAAAACATCAGTTTAAAACACCTGCTTCTCTAGCAAAAATTTACTCCATGTTGAAAAACAAAAATACGCTGATTCATGATGTTGAGGATTCGAATCAGCCAAGTTAAATTCGCTGATAAATTTATGTAATTAAATAGAAAATGAAAAAAACGATAATTAATCCCGATAAAATAACTACCGATGAATCTGAAGTTATCAATTCCCTTGATGCAATTCTTACAGAAGGGGAATTCACCGCTAGTGAAGCAATGTGGCTCGCGGAAAAATCGGAGGAAAATGCCGGTATTTCAGCCCGTTATTACGTAATGAAATTTAAGGATATTCCTGCAGCAAAATTTATTACTGCCGAAGGAGTTGAGATAATGGAATTGATGAAAATGCTTAAAAAAGAAATGGGCGCAGAAATTATCGGTAATTACAAATTTTTTGGATTTGGATTCCAATGGATGCGATATACATTGAGTTTCCCCGGAAAGCCCTATTTGCTTCATACAAAACATATCGCTAGGATGGCAGCGAATAAATATGAAAAAGCATATTTTATGGAAGATGATTATGATGAGGATTTTGAAAACGAAGGTGAGAAATTTACAGATAATATTTATAGTGAAGAGTTGACCGATGGTCGAATGTACACTGGTCAATTAATTTTTTTACACCCTAGCGATGCATCGGGGAAAAGGGATTTGAACTTTGAAGCGGAATTTGAAGAATATATTCGAACCTGCACATTAGAAGAAAAAGAAGACCAACCAGAAATTTATACCGTTCAAACAATGAGAGGCAAATTTTCATTGAAATCAAACCCTGTTCAGGATGGATTTGAAATAAAAGACCTTGATTTGAATTATGGAGAAGGATTTGAAAAGTTTCACAATGATTTGATGCAACGATTTCATACGCAAAGTAAAGGCTTGGTCCTTTTTCATGGCGAACCGGGAACAGGAAAAACATATTATATCAGGCATTTGCTTCGAAAAATGACGGCAAGCGGAAAAATAGTAATTTATATGCCACCAAATATGGTTGATTTTTTAATGGAACCGGGATTTCTGACTTTTATTTCTCAGGAAGTTAAACATTATTCTCAAAAGGGTCTTTTTTGTGTCCTGTTAATTGAAGATGCCGAACCTCTTTTGGCAGCGCGTGATTCGGAAGTAAGAATTCAAGGTGTTACCAATTTGCTGAATATGACAGATGGAATATTAAATGATATGCTAAACATGCAAATTATTTGTACATTTAATGTTAATATTGAAAGATTGGATAAGGCACTTCTCCGCCCGGGACGCTTGCTTGCTAGAAAAGAATTTAAACCTCTCGCTGAATTAGAAGCAAATATTCTTGCATCTCGATTAGGAATAAAACATCATTTTACCGGACCTGCAACACTTTCAGAAATTTATTCCTTTGCAAAAGATAAAAATACGCTTATTCATGATGTGAATGAAGAGGATTAAGACTTAAGCATAACTTCCGTTCAAACTGCATACCGATTAATCCCCAACAATCGAGATTTCATAAAATTTTTCTCCCGATTAATCGAGGTTAATTCCGCTTGATTTCTAATAATTTGCGAATATGTGGCAGTTTATTTTCAGCCACCTATAAAAAGGGCATAAAAAAAGCCCCTCGATTTCTCGAAGGGCTTTAAAAAATTATGGCAACGACATACTCTCCCGGATATCACTCCAGTACCATCTGCGCTAACGGGCTTAACTTCTCTGTTCGGGATGGGAAGAGGTGGACCCCGCCGCAATAATCACCATAAATATCATAAAATCAGATTTGATAGAATCATCAAAATCAGATTCGACATTTAGAGAAAGAAAATACAAATAATCAAAATTCATAGAACGATATTAAAGCTTACGGGTAATTAGTATTACTCGGCTTTGACATCACTGTCTTTACACCTGTAACCTATCAACGTCGTAGTCTCCGACGACCCTTATAAAGAAGTCTCATCTTGAGGCAAGTTTCGCGCTTAGATGCTTTCAGCGCTTATCTTAACCGAACATAGCTACCCAACGGTGCAGTTGGCACTACAATTGGTACACTAGAGGTTCGTCCGACTCGGTCCTCTCGTACTAGAGTCAGGCCCTCTCAAACTTCTAACGCCCACAACAGATAGGGACCGAACTGTCTCACGACGTTCTGAACCCAGCTCGCGTGCCACTTTAATCGGCGAACAGCCGAACCCTTGGGACCTTCTCCAGCCCCAGGATGTGACGAGCCGACATCGAGGTGCCAAACCTCCCCGTCGATGTGAGCTCTTGGGGGAGATCAGCCTGTTATCCCCGGCGTACCTTTTATCCTTTGAGCGATGGCCCTTCCATGCGGAACCACCGGATCACTATATCCGTCTTTCGACCCTGCTCGACTTGTAGGTCTCACAGTTAAGCACCCTTATGCTATTGCACTCTACGCACGGTTACCAAGCGTGCTGAGGGTACCTTTGAAAGCCTCCGATACTCTTTTGGAGGCGACCACCCCAGTCAAACTACCCACCAAACAATGTCCTCCGCATACACGGAGTTAGATTCCAAATAAATAAAGGGTGGTATTTCAAGGTTGACTCCACGAAAGCTAGCGCCTCCGCTTCAAAGTCTCCCACCTATCCTACACATC
>Ga0206936_1040_pt1:0-35000 | contig 43078 bp, 32 predicted proteins | sample Alteio_BWOrgHeat_14_FD_152922 | JGI IMG/M metagenome (GOLD analysis project Ga0206936, IMG submission 152922) | Enriched cells from forest soil in Barre Woods Harvard Forest LTER site, Petersham, Massachusetts, United States -... | ecosystem: Environmental > Terrestrial > Soil > Temperate... | reverse complement strand
TATTTTGAATTTTTCCATCCTGTTGCAAACATACATTTAAATTATTAAAATCCCCACTTCAACCTTAAGTAAACAGCATTCCCAAGTGAATGATAACTCCCATTGTTTTGGGCAAAAAATGCCTGTCCGATAAAATCAAGAACCCAGTTATCCGCAATAGAATAGGTGAGAGATGGCAGAATGATTATTGAATTTCCGGAGAGCGAATACATGCCACCCAAGGAGCCTTTGAAAATGGGAGTGAAGGGATAAGAGAGTTCGGCAAACAAGGTGTATTTAAAAGGAAATATATTCTTTGCCGAGAGCGGTTCAGTAGTTAATTCGGCGATATTCGGAATACTATCATTTCCCGAACTGTTATATAATCCAGATACGAGGAAATATATTCCATCCTTAAATCCATAATCAAAAGACAAGGACCCAGCAATGGAATTACTATCCGATAAATTTTTATCCGAAGCAAAATAAGTTACTTCGCCTTTAAAACCGGCATCCTTTATATTCCCTGCCCATCCTGCTCCGACGGTATAATTCTGCTGATAAATACCTGAAAACAATTGGAAGTCATAATGCCATTTATTGAAACGATACATCAAGGCTTCTATGTTTTTATCTGATGTTTTACCCGGACTTGCAGCAATCTCAAGAGATGAAGAGGAGTTAAAAGCATATTGAATGGTGGCAGCATCAGTTCCGGGACGCTCCTCATAATCGAAATCGAAATAATTGAAGGTATTGAATATATCATTGGGCGTCCAGACTGTGCTAATACCCCAGTTAATCCGCTGCCTTCCGATGGTGATGTCCCATCTTTTATCATGATATTCTGCACTTGCCCTATCAATGGCGCTGTTAAACAAAACCGCATTGTGATTAACCCAGTTCTTCGACATATCGAAAGTACCATTCGGAGCAGTTAAAAAGGAAGCATAACTTGGGTAATCCTGAATCAACTCTCCATAATACAATCGGTTTCGGACTTCGAGGCGGAAGTTTAAATTGGCATCAGGTTCATATCGGAAATTAAGGCGGTTATGAATCAAATCATTGGTAAGCAATTGCGAAGCATCTCCCGCAAAACTAACTTCTTCAAGATATTTTACATATCCTTTTACGGTGAATTTAGGGGGATGTTTTGTGGAATCGGATTGCGCAGAGACAGCATGAAACGATACAATGTAAACTATACAAATAAGATATATCTGTAAGCTTTTGGTCATTGCTTTTCATCGGAAACAATCCTTCCATCAACAAGAGTTACCACGCGGCGCGCTTTATCAATAACTCGCTGATCATGGGTCGAAAATATGAAAGTCATTTTATCCTCTCGATTGAGTTTTGCCATTATCTCCAATAAGTTTTCGGTTGATTTGGAATCAAGATTCGCTGTTGGTTCATCTGCCAAAATAAAACGTGGCTTGGAAGCTAATGCCCGTGCAACTGCAACACGTTGTTGTTGACCACCTGAAAGTTCAGTCGGGCGATTATTCAATTTATCCTCCAGACCAACTTCTTTCAAGAGATCAATTGCACGTTGTTCTCTTTCACGCTTTGGAGTTTTCTGCATCAACATCACAAATTCAACATTTTCACTTGCAGTAAGAACAGGAATAAGATTATATGACTGAAAAACAAACCCGATATTCTTTAATCTGAAATCAATAAGTTTGTTTTCACTCATTTTAGTTATATCAATCCCATCAATTTTAACATCGCCACTTGTCGGATAGTCCAATCCTCCGATAAGATTAAGCAATGTTGTTTTTCCTGAACCCGAAGGTCCGACTAGAGCAGTAAATTCTCCTTCTTCAATATGCAAATCAACTCCATTCACAGCATAAACAGGAATGGTATCGGGATTGTAAACTTTAGAAAGATTGTGTGATTCGATTATATTACTCATGATAAATTATATTTTATGTATAGCAACAGCAGGTTTAAATTGTAATGCTTTTATGGCAGGATAAATTGCTGATAATATCGCCGTCAAAGCAGTCATTAAAGTTATTGGCAAAAACATGGAAGTCTGCAAGTCAGGATAGATGGTATTGCTAAAACCATATTGAGCCAATGCCTTTGAGAAGGCTGATAAATCTATTCCGTGCTTTGCAAAGAATTCCACAGTACCTATTGTCAAAAGGATTCCAGCGGGTATTCCAATGCAAGTCAGCATAACAGATTCAATAACCACCATAAAAAACACCCGTGGTTTATTCATCCCTATTGCCATCAGCATTCCGAATTCGCGCTGTCTTTCCAGCACCGCCATCAGCATGGTATTGATGATTCCGAACATAAGCGCAAGAAGAATAATGCCGATGATGATATACATTATCTGATCGAACATATCCGTAATCATCGCTATTTCGGGCGACAATTCTTTCCAGGTCTGCACAAGTAATTTCGGATATTCCTTCTTTAAGATTTCGGCAAATGAAGTAACCGATTTAAAATCTTTTAGCGTAACCGCAATCTCATGAATACCATCCTCTGTACCCAATAATTGAGCAAGTTCATCCATGCGGGTAAACACGGTCATCTCATCAAAAGTAGAATTGCGCGAACGAAAGATTCCTGCAATCTTAAATGAACCCGCCGTCAAATCTCCCGTCTTTGATTGGAAAGTAACAACTATCTTGCTATGCAGTTTCACACCCAATTTCTCCGAAAGTTTCTGTCCGATAACTATTTCATTTTTCTTTCCCGTTGCGTCAGGACTAAAATAACTGCCCTCAACAATATCCTTGGAAATACTGCTTACCGTCATTTCATCCGAAGAAATAATTCCATGAATCTCCACACCCGTTGCAGTGGACGACGACGAAATCATGCCCGTAGTAATCACCCTGCCCGATATGGCTTTCACCCTTGAATCATTCTTCAATTCAGCAACCAAAGCCCTACTATTCGCGATGGTAAAATTCACCTCCTTATCATCCATAAACGCGGGATTATGAATCTGAATATGCGAAAGTTGCGTCTCCACGGCACTATCAATTTCCTCTTTTGCAAGCCCCCAGAAAAACGACATCATAAACATCCCTGCAAATAATCCAACAGCCACCGACGCAATAACAATGATACTGCGCATTTTATTTCTCCAGATATTTCTCCAGGCTATTTTGAAAAGCATAATCTAACTATTTATCGCCGCAATAGCTTTAATCCTCTGAATCTTCACTATCGCATACAAAGATAAAAATATTGCAATCGCCAAAACAACATATCCCTGTATCACGAAATTTGTGAAATCCATTGTTGGTTTTATGATGGGTTCGAAGTTGTATTTTTCAGCTATGGTAGCCCATTCCCCTGTCATCACCAAGGGATGAAAATAAAAATATAACACGATGGGCAAAGCACCAAGAATACCTAATATGGTGCCTGTAACGGACATCAATACCATCTCCATAACCACCACTGCCGCCAACATTCTTTTCTTCATTCCTATTGCAATCAGTATCCCGAATTCATGCATCCGCTCATTGAGCATCATCAAAATAGTTCCGAAGATTCCGAAAGCAATCACAAGATAAAGTATGCCCGACATGATAACGTTTTGCCCCATCTTTGCCTGAAAAACCTGATCTAATTCAGGTATCATTTGTTGCCAGGTCATGATTTCATAATCCATGCCGCCTGTTAATTTTTGAATGCTTTCTTTTGCCGCATCCACTTGGTACCTGTTTTTCAGCATTATGGAGATGGAAGTATATCTTGCATCAGTGCTCAGCAAGTCCCTGCTACGCGCCATCGGAAGCCATGCCATAGATTTATTCATCTCAGGAACACCAAGCCGCACGATTCCCTTTATCGGATATTTCCCTGCTGCCATACTGCCATGATAACCCTGTCCAAGCAAGATAACGGTATCATTCACTTTCAATCTTAAATATTCCGCCAACCCTTCGGCAACCATGATGCTTGAATCATTGGCGGCAAGATATTTTCCTGAGATTATTTTCTTGGATAATTCACCAACAGCATTTTCCTTTTCAGGGTCAATGCCAATAACCAAAATACCTTTTGTCCGTTCACCTGATGAAGCCAAAGCAAAGGTTTCCAGATGCGGTGCCCATGAAGTAATATTCTTTTCATTGTTAAGAATAGTCGTTAATTTCGGATTCTCTTCAAAGGTGCTGTCAATGGATTTATTTTCCCAATAACCTGTATGATGAATCTGCAAATATCCGCATGACATGCTCACGGTATCGGCAATCATCTTGTCAAAAATCCCTATCATCATCACCCGCATAAGAATTGCAAATATCACAGCAAAGAAAATTGACGAAATGGTAATCAGCGTTCTCCGCCTGCTTCGCCACATATTGCGCCATGCGAGTTGGAAATACATTACTTAACGGTTTTCATGTTTTGAGTGGTGAAGAAATCATCGCTGATGGGTTGGTCAAATACAGCCGAGTTATAGATGATGATTGTTTCCTGTCCAGCTTTCCCTGCAGGAATCATTTCCATTTTACATGGAATTGTTCGCCCTCCCATCACTTTAATATCAGAACACTGCAAAATATTTACCAACTTATTATCCTCATCATAAAACTCCAAACGAAGTTCAAGATAATCCTGCTGATCAATCCACATATAAACCTTACTCCACACCACAGCAGCCTGTGGCAAAGGTATCATTTCAATCTTCCAGCATTTACGACCAGCCACTATGCTATCTCCTACAATCTTATGAGTATAATCTTCAATTCTTGAGGAAGCTTTCACCAAATCATCGTTCGTGAAATCAGTTCCCATCCAGCTTTGCGCCATCATGGAGGGAGGCAGCTTTACCACTCTCTCAATACTCGGCACCCAGTTCCATATTTCTTTCAATCGCTTGAGAAAAACTGTTCCCGCATCTTTGGCAGGAGCGGTGACTATTGATAAGGAATAATCTTCATTCTTTGTCCAACCTTTTAAACTCATGGAACGAGTCCACGATGGGCGAACAATCTGTATCGTCATCTCCATTGTTGAGGAATGTCCTTTGACATTATTCTCTGCTTTGGTAACAATTTCTTTCGCAGTCTGGCAATTAACGTTGAATGAAAATGCAAAGAGGATAATTGTAACAAATAAAATATGAAGAAAGTTTTTCATTTTATAAATATTAATTCAGATTTAAATTTAACCCGGCAAAATTACCTTTTTTGAATGAAGGAGGGTTATATTGTAAAAGAAATGTTTACATAAATCATACTTAGCAGCAATTTATGCCTTAGCTAAGGGTAAGAATACACTTCGATTAAGAAATGTATAGAAAAACTATTTGAACTTATTATTGAGTGTTTCTCAGTAAGGTCAAAGAACCCCTTTGACTAAAATCTCTTCCAGAGATTGCCTGTGCGGTGAGGATATAATAATAGGTTCCTTCTGCCACATCGTTTCCTGCCTGGTCTTTTCCATCCCAGCTAATATTTTTAGAAGTAGATTGAAATACCAGTAAGCCCCATCGGTCATAAATATTCATGGTAAATAAATCCAGTCCGCTTCCTTTTACCACAAAGAAATCATTGTAGCCATCACCATTCGGCGTAAAAACATTTTGAACAATCACACCTTCAATCACATCTATAAAATCATAAACTGCGGTATCACTGCATCCAAAACTATTGGTAACAATCAAGGTAACAGGATAATCACCGGGCTGTGCCCATTCATGGGTTGGATATTCAAATGCCGATGAAGAACTATCGCCAAACCACCATAACCATGAGTTAGCACCTTTGCTTTGGTCAATGAAATTAATTACATCTCCAGCAAAAATCGGTGTGGTATAATTACTTGTAAATGCCGCTGTAGGAGCAGGATTAATAACAACATTGAAAGGTGCAGATGCCGGACCAACACATCCGGTTACCGATGATTCAGTAATTGTTAATGTTCCAGCACCGCCTGTCCAATCAACAGTAATGGAATCAGAGTTATTTCCGCTAACTATTGTGCCTCCTGTAATACTCCAGCTATAATTTACTCCTTGCAATGAATCTACAAAATAAACAACATTGCTGTCGGTATTTGCGCAAAGAATTGATTTTCCATTAATATCGGGTTGTTGCGGAACTATATTTGCAAGAATAAAAGGCTCGGAAGAAAAATCATTATACGATTCCAAGGTAACATTATTTAGAGGAACTGTTAAGTTTCGCGCTGTCGGACTTGCGAGATACCATTCAGGAATCGGAACTGGTTTCCATTGACCCATTCCATAATATATTCCGTCGGCAATAGCGTCATAATAAATTGCTATCGAAGCAGGATTTACACCTGATGAACGTTGTATTTTATGGAAGAAATTCGGATTCAACTGGCAGATTGTAGAGTCATCTAAAAGGGCCCTGTTGTATCCATCATTGCTTGCATCATTATTAACAAAACAAACTGTGAAAGAATCGGGAACAGTTGTAGTTGGAGTTATCTCAACAGGTCGGTATCGTGCAGGAATTGAATCGGAACCAGTTGGGAAAAGATAAGGACTTATAACATCTGTTGCTCTCCCAAGGTATCCAGTTCCATAGCTGCTGACGAAACCTGTTGTTCGACTTATGGCATTTATATTTGGGTTACTGACCATCATGTAATTAAGTCCTGTTGCAAGTTCCCTGTCATTCAGATTTAAAGTATGTTCGGCATAAGCAGTAATTGTCTGGGTTTTAATTCCTGTTCCGGCGCAATTCAAATCATAAAAATGAGTAACTTCGGTACCTGTTATTAATTGATTTATACCGAGTAAAGAAACAAGATTTGTATCAGGAAGAAAGAAGCCGTTGTTTATCCAATTACCATAAAGCAGGTATTGTCCATCACCCTCCACTGTACTTCCTGCATCGTTTTGGATATTATTATTTATGGTTATTATACCATCAACTACCAAATCGCCACTTGTAGCATTTTCAACATCTCCATCGACATAAACTGTTGAACCTTTATCTGCAAAGATTAAGGCTCCGTTATTATAAAACAATTGTGCGGAAGAATTAGTAAAACAGATTAAAAGAAGGAAAAAGAAAACAACCTTAAATGTCAAAAAGCCTTTTGACTTAAGTGAATCAGAAACGGGTAAAACTTTTTTCAAATTAAAAGAAAATTAAGTAATGAAAGCCAAAACTACGAAATTTATTTGGAATAATTGCAATTTAAGTTAAATAATATCACTTAACGTCTGTTAATTGCCTGAATTTATCCCCAAAATCTCTTATTTCTTTAGCAACATCTTTTTCATCAGTTGCTCTTTGATAAGTTTCTGCCATGCCCATAAATGTTTCATAAAAGAATCTTCTCATCTCCTCAACAGACATGTCTTTTGTCCATAAATCTATGCGTAAAGATGTTTGCTCATCTCCATCCCAGAGGGAGATGAGAACGGATTTGCAAGGCTTTGTTCCTTCTAAACCACTATCATCTGCTTTCCATTCAATGGAAGCCGGAACTTGTTTTTCATCTAATGAAACCCGGAAGTTTATGTCGGATTGTTTTGCTATTGTTTCTGCCATGCTATGTTTATTTAACGATGGCAAAGATAGGGAATGTTTGACGATTGGTGATAATCAACAATTGTTAATCATCATTAGTGGAGAATGGCAATCTTTCCTTTGTCAAGAATATTTTTATCGGAAAGTAGTTGCCAGTGATAAATTCCATTGCTTAAATCCGAAACGGAAATGCTTTGAGCGCCTTCAGTTCCTGAAATGGGAGTTGTATAAACAATTCTGCCTGTCACATCAATGATTTGAAAGGTATTATTTGGGTTGGATAGATGATAAGACAAAGTAAAATTACCATTGTTTGGATTTGGATAAAGGGATACATTTGATTTAGGATTAACTTCTTTTATTCCCGTTGTTATATTACAATCAGTAAGCACAGGGCAGGCAGTATCTGGCACATATCTCCACATATCATTATGATAATTTCCTTGGTAATCCCATCCTCCGAAGAGCCATAAGAAACCATTATTATCCTTCCAACCGATTGAACCCATTCTGGCAGCAGGCAGATTATTAGCATTGGAAACAGTTCTTGTTCCATAGGTACCACCAATATTTAAATTGCTATACCCTGCTATTAATGTCCACTCGCCAGTGGAAACACTAAAATCCCAAATGTCACTATAACTGTAAAATCCATTGGTATCTATACTTCCTCCATATAACTCAAAATTGCCAACGCCTCTTGTCCAGCAGGCTCTGTTTTCAAATCTCGACTGAGGAACATTGGTTGAATTTGTGGCACACAAAGCTCCTATTGTTCCCGAATTATTTAAAGTATTTGTTCCTCCCATCCAAGTCCATTTATTGGATGCGATATTATATCTCCACATATCATTAAAAGTTAAATTATTATAAAAATTCATCAATCCTCCAAACAACCAGAAGTCACCGTTGCAATCTTTCCATTTAGAGTAAACCGCTCTTGCACCGGGTGTATTGGTTGAATCAGGATGGTATAAAGTTCCATAAACAGCAGGTTGATTAACCAGTATCGGACCATTAATCCACGTCCAGTTATTGGTAGAGATATTAAATCTCCAAAGGTCGCTCATCACATAATTAGAGGCGCCTTCCAGCCCTCCGAAAATCCATAAATTATTATTATCATCCGTCCAGGAGGCATTTGTTTCCTCTCTTGGCGGAAGCTGATTTGTGGAATCTTCAATGCCTTTTGTTCCATAACTAATTGATCCATTAATTAAATTGCTGCCCTTCATCCAGGTCCATTCGGTATCGGCAATATTGAATTTCCATAAGTCATCCAAAGTTCCGGGAGTGCCATTTATATCATGCCCCCATCCGCCAAATAACCATAGATTTCCGGCAGTATCCACCCAGGTTGCAGCACCAAATCCTCTTGCCCCCGGATTATTTGAAGGAGCTGCTACTCCCCTTGTTCCATAGACTCCGGCTGCATTATTTGCACCGGGTCCTTTTATCCAGCACCATTGATTTATGGAGGGTTTGAACTCCCATAAATCGGCATATTCATACTGATTCAGGGTATTCCAATAAACTCCGCCAAACAACCAGAAGTTCCCATTATGGTCAGTCCATTCGCAGGCTTCATAGAAGTTTTGAGGGGTGTTATTGGCAGCAAAAGTATCTTTGCTTCCATAAACTGCAGTTGGATTTGGAGCACTACTGCCATTCATCCAGGTCCATTGACCTTGGGGCTGAGCAATACAAGTTAAAGTTACTAATAAACTTTGAACGATGATAAAGGTGTATATTTTTTTCATTTGGATATAATTTTCTGTAAAATTAAAAATTATTTCATCAATCGCAAAAAATTTGAAGAAAAAGATAGATGTTTATAGTTTAACCTATCCAAAAATGCTAAAAAAACATAAATTCGGTCTTGCAAATTTCAAATTCGTAAGACCAAATTACCAATTTGTACTACCAAATTCGTAATTTGTACTACCAAATTTGCAATTCGTACTACCAAATTTCAAATTAGTAAGACCAAATTGTAATTTTTTTACGATACAGCTGGCTTATATTTCGCCCCATCAAGAATTTTCCGGCAATCATTATCCTCCAAAAGCTGCTTTAAATTGATGTCGGGATGCTCTTTCATATACTTTCGGACAATTTGCCATCCAACCCAGCAACCAACATTTGCAGGAGACTCTTTTGGCATTCCTTTAGTTGTTGGTCCGTCATTAATAAAGGGGTTATAAATCAATTCGTCGGTAGAAAACAGCAGCTTTTTCTCAACAAAAAAAGTCCAGATGGAGCCTTCGCTGAGTTTGCACCATTCTAATTGGTCTTTGGTAAAACCCATTTTTAAGGTGTCGTCCGCATCGGGAAGAATTAAGTCCAAGGCATATAAAATCTTGCCATTATATATCATCTGGCTTATTAAATCTTTCTTCACTTTCGAGTCATCGTAATCGCTTTTTATCCATTCTTCCATAGCATCGCGGACGATATATTCTCTTCTTAATTTTCGGGTTTTATAAATCGGGAATTGAAGCTGAGGATAAATCTCGCAATCGCTTCCAAGGAACAATTCGAGACCAATTGCAATGAGGCTATCCGCAGCAATTGCAGAGTAATTTAGCGCATTTACCATGGTATAAACCTTTGGAATAACTTTGCCTGGAAAGAGTTTATGATAATTGGTAAATGCTTCATTAAAGCCCTTTTCAATATCATCAACATTTTTAAAACGAGTATTGACAATGTCGTAAATATGCTTAATATCCCTATCCGTAAGGTAATCTTTAAGGTTTCGGACAAGGTTTTCATCCATAGGAGTCCACAACCTCATTATCTGCTTGCAGAAAATGGTATCGAGGAAAGTTCCGTATTTTTTTCTTAATAGATGAAGGGTATTTAACGATGTATCCTTTTCCAATGCAACTAAATCCTGATCGAATCGTTGGATTTTTATAGTAACCTTATCATCGGTTTTTGCAATGATTGTATCCTTTGTTGTTGATTTATTTTGATTGTCGGGATTATTGCAACACACCAGAAACAGGCAAAATACTATGCCGAAAAATAGGAAGATAAAGGGTTTGATTAGTTTCATACTGATAAAAGACTTAATTTTGCGGGGGATTTATTAAATTTAACTCTTGCAATATTATGAAAAAGTTAGTTACCATTTGTGTTTTGTTTCTCATTCTGCAAAATTCGTATGCTCAATATTTTCATTTTGGATTTATGGCAGCCCCAACAATCGGATGGTTAAAGCCTGATTATAATCAAACGATTGGCAACACAAATTATTCTATTCAATCAAATGGAGTAAAAGTTGGTTTTGCTTATGGATTGATGACAGAGTTTGGTTTTACAGAGAATTATTTAATCTCTACGGGACTTGATGTTGCCTATCGAACCGGAAATCTGAAATATATTACCACTTCCGATACAGGATTTTCAAGTTCAATAAATAAAAGCTATTCATTGGAATATATTGAAATCCCTTTCGCCATTAAATTAATAACCAATGAAATAGGGTATTTAAGATACTTTGGTAAATTTGGTGTCAGCCTTGATTTGAATATCCGTGCCCATGCCGATTATGATTCGAGTTATTCTTATCCGGGAGGCACGCGTCAAATTTCATCTTCTGGCAACAATGTTTTTGGAGATATTAATCCATTGACCATGTCATTAGTCATCGGAGCAGGAGTAGAATATTCTTTGCCAGGGCATGTCCGATTAATGATGGGAGTTACTTTTAATAATGGCTTCATAGATATTTTAAAAGATAAGGATATTATTGATTCTCATGGAAGCACTCAGACTTTGAGTTATAGTGCAATAACAAATTACATCGCCTTAAATTTAGGCATCTTCTTTTAAATGAAAATCGCCTTAGCCCAGCTTAATTATCATATCGGCAACTTTGAACAAAATGTTTCAAAGATTAAAAAGAATATTGCCAAAGCAAAAGAAGCCGGTGCTGAATTAGTAGTCTTTGCCGAGCTGGGAGTTTGTGGTTATCCTCCAAGAGATTTTTTAGAGTTTAATGATTTTATAACCCTTTGTGAAGATGCAGTTAAAGAAATTGCTGAAGAATGTAAAGGCATTGCAGCGATAGTTGGATGCCCGAGTAAAAATCCAAATCTGGAAGGAAAGAACTTATACAATTCCGCATTTTTTCTTGTGGATGGAAAAATAAAGACCATCTGTAACAAATCTCTACTTCCCAATTACGATGTATTTGACGAATATAGATACTTTGAACCCGCAAATACTTTTAATACGATAGATTATAAAGGCTTCCGCATTGCTCTAACTATTTGCGAAGACCTTTGGAATGTTGATGATGACCCAATGTATCCAACCAGTCCGATGAATGTAATCATTCATCGCAAACCCCACTTTATAATAAACATTGCCGCCTCTCCTTTTTCTTATGATCATCCTGAAATCAGAGAAAGTGTTCTTTGCAAAAATGCCATCCGTTATAAGATTCCAGTCTTTTATGTAAATCATGTTGGAGCACAAACGGAATTACTTTTCGATGGAGGCTCAATGGTCATAAATAATAAAGGCGGTGTTGTTGATGAATTAAATTATTTTGAAGAGGATTTCAGAATCTACGATGCAGGCGAAGTGATAGATAATGATACCTTTCCAACTCATGATATCAATAAAGTTGAACTAAGGGATGAAATAAAATATCCTCGAATATATAAAGCCTTGGTGATGGGGATTAAAAACTATTTCAATAAGCTAGGTTTAAAGAAAGCAGTTTTGGGTTTATCCGGTGGAATAGATTCTGCTGTCGTTCTAGCCATTGCAGTTGAAGCATTAGGTAATAAAAACGTTCGGACTGTTTTGTTGCCTTCTGAATTTTCTTCTGAACATTCAATTGACGATGCTAAACTCTTATCAGAAAACCTTAATGTTCAATTCGATATTGTCCCAATCAATAACATCTACAATACTTCCTTAGAAACATTGCGCCAATTGTTTGATGATAAACCTTTCGATGTTACCGAAGAAAATCTTCAGGCACGAACAAGAGGAGTTTTATTAATGGCGTTATCTAATAAATTCGGATATATCTTATTGAATACTTCCAATAAAAGTGAATTAGCGGTTGGCTATGGAACCCTTTATGGAGATATGTGTGGCGGACTGTCAGTTATTGGTGATGTTTATAAAACAGAAGTCTTTGAGCTTGCTAAATATATAAATAGAGATAAAGAAATCATTCCTGAGAATACTATCATTAAACCTCCCTCCGCAGAGCTTCGCCCAGATCAAAAGGATACTGATTCCCTTCCTGAATATTCAATCCTCGATAAAATCCTTTTTGAGTACATCGAAAACAGAAAAGGTCCAAAGGAAATCATAGCCCTAGGTTTTGAAGAAAAGTTAGTGCGCAGAATTCTGAAGATGGTTAACACTAATGAATACAAACGCTATCAAACTCCACCTATCTTGCGCATTTCCCCAAAAGCATTTGGCACAGGCAGAAGAATGCCTATAGTTGCAAAATATCTTTCATAAAATAATAAACCTTTAAATTTTGGAAAACCACCCTTCAGAACTAAAACGCTCCCTTGGTCTTATTGACTCAACAATGATAGTCGCCGGCTCCATGATTGGTTCAGGAATTTTCATCGTCACTCCTGAAATCGCCCGAAATGTTGGTGGTGGCGGTTGGGTAATGCTCGCTTGGATTATCGCCGGAATTGTGACTATTGTCGCCGCCCTTAGTTATGGCGAACTCGCTGGCATGATGCCCAAAGCAGGGGGGCAATATATTTATCTTCGTGAAGCATATAATCCCCTGACCGGTTTCGTTTATGGCTGGACCTTATTCATGGTTATTCAAACAGCAACCATTGCAGCGGTTGCCGTCGGGTTTGCCAAGTTTACCTCTGTTTTTATTCATCAATTAAGTTACGATAACATTCTTTGGGAAAAAGGATTCTTTCACCTCAGGGCAGCACAATTATTTGCTATAGGTATGATTGCATTCCTCACAATAATAAATCTTTATGGTGTAAACATTGGCAAAACCATTCAAACTTTTTTCACATCTACCAAACTCCTCGCTTTATTTGGATTGATAATAACAGGATTCATCGTTGGTTCAAAAGGACATTTGTTAGCGGATAATTTTAAAGATATGTGGACAGCCACAAGTACATCGGTTGATGAAAACGGTGTTGTAACCATCCGCTTATTAACAGGAATCGGCATCTTCGCCGCCATGGGAGTAGCAATGGTTGGTAGTCTTTTTTCCTCCGATGCCTGGAACAATGTCACCTTCATTGCCGGAGAAATCAAAAATCCTCACAAAAACATTCCCCTCTCACTTTTCTTCGGAACACTCATCGTTTCCGTTTCTTATATTTTGGCTAATGTGGTTTATCTTACCGTTCTTCCCCTCCATGGAACTCCAACAGCTACCGATGTTTTCGGTCATGGAATTCAATTTGCCGAATCCGACAGAGTGGGCACCGCCGCCGCCGAAATGATCTTCGGAAACGGTGCCGTAGCCCTCATGGCAGCTCTCATCATGGTCAGCACATTCGGCTGCAACAACGGCTTAATACTTTCCGGTGCCAGAGTTTACTACGCCATGGCAAAAGATAAATTATTCTTCCGTCAAGCAGGCGTATTAAACAGTAAAGGTGTCCCCGCAAATTCACTCATATATCAAGGCATCTGGACAAGCATCCTATGTCTTTCTGGTACCTATTATGACCTCATCACCTACACAATTTTCGCCGCCCTTATCTTTTATATTCTCACTATAGCTGGTGTATTTATACTCCGCCATAAACAACCTGATACACCACGTCCATACAAAGCCTGGGGTTATCCCATCGTCCCCGCATTTTATATCTTAGTTGCCCTAGCCATCTGCATAGATCTCCTCATCTCAAAACCCATGGAAGCCATTCCCGGTCTCATCATCGTTTTATTAGGAATCCCCGTTTACTACCTCCAAAAAAGAGGAAAGCAAATCTAGAATCTTCTAATATCCTATTCAAGAATTCCCACTTATGACTAAAGATTCCAATCCAACAGCCTATGAATACCAACTTATACTCCAAGAATCCCTTCTGATAACTAAAGAATCCATATTTATAACCAAAGAATCCCAACATATAACCAAAGAATCTACACTGATAGCCAAAGAATCCCAACCAATAACTAAATAATGCTTACTGATAGATAACGAATGACCACTTAGGAGTAAAGAATCCTTACTGATGACCAAAGAATGCCTTTTTTCATAAAGCCAAGACTCACGCCCTATATAGCTAAAACCTCTAAAACCCTGTTTTTTTAAAATTTTGACTTATGATTACATTTTCACCCTTCCTCAACCAAAAAAATCCCCCGATTCCTAATCCCTTATTCCCAATTCCTTATTTTTTATCCCATAATAATTCATAATCTCCTTTTTATTTTATAATTTTCCCACGCTAAATTTAAAACATAACTTTTAATTTTTAATTATTGAATATGAATAAACGTTGGGTTGTAAAAGAGAATGGTCATGAGAATATCATTTCGTCTCTTTCAAAAGAGTTGAACATTAACCCAATCCTAACCAATTTGCTTGTGCAAAGAGGCATTGGAACATTTGAAGATGCCCGAAATTTCTTCCGCCCAAATGTTACTCAACTCCATGATCCTTTTCTTATGAAAGATATGGATAGAGCTGTTGAGCGCATCACCGAAGCAATTATAAACAATGAAAAGATTTTAATTTATGGAGATTATGATGTTGATGGAACCACTTCAGTCGCTTTGGTTTATTCTTTTTTGAAAAGATTTTATAAAAACGTAGAATATTATCTCCCATGTCGATATGCTGAAGGTTACGGAATTTCTTTTTTAGGAATTGATTGGGCAAAAGAAAATGGTTGTACATTGATAATAGCTCTCGATTGCGGAATCAAAGCCAATGAGAAGGTAGACTATGCTAATGAAAGAGGTATAGATTTTATTATCTGTGACCACCACCGCCCCGGAGATGAATTGCCCGATGCCATCGCAGTACTTGACCCTAAAAGAGCTGACTGCTTTTATCCCTTCGATGAATTATCAGGTTGCGGAATAGGGTTCAAACTTGTTCAGGCATTTGCATCAAAAAACAATATTGCATTTTCTGAAATAGAACAATACCTTGACTTATGTGCAATAAGTATTGCTGCCGATATTGTTCCGATAAATGGTGAAAACAGAGTGCTTGCAAGTATTGGGTTATCAAAAATAAATAAAGCACCCCGTCCTGGAATCAAAGCAATATTGGAATTAGCAAATGTTAAAAAGATAATAAATATCTCCGACCTCGTATTCATCATTGGACCAAGAATAAATGCTGCCGGAAGAATGGAAAATGCTAAACACGCTGTAAATTTATTAATCTCTAATAATCCAGAAGATGCCCTTAGTGCAGGTGTTGACATCAATGTTATCAATGCTGAGCGAAAAACACTTGATAGCAATATAACTGAACATGCTCTTGAATTAATTCGTCTAGATGAATCTAGCCATTCTAAGAAAGCTACGGTGCTTTATCATCCAGAATGGCACAAAGGTATCATAGGTATTGTTGCTTCCAGGCTTATTGAAAAGTATTATCGTCCAACTATTGTTCTCACCCATTCTAATGAAATGATTACCGGTTCTGCGCGTTCGGTAAAAGGTTTTGATATTTATAATGCAATTGAATCCTGTGCAGATCTCCTTGAACAATTTGGCGGTCATAAATATGCAGCTGGCCTTACACTAAGACCTGAAAACATGGATGCCTTCAGTGCTAAATTTGAAAACATTGTAAGTTCAACTATTGAAGATTGGATGCTAACTCAGGAAATTGATATTGATTCCGAATTGAAACTTACAGATGTTAGTCCATCATTTTTTAAAATATTAAAACAATTCGCCCCATTTGGTCCAGCAAATATGACTCCGGTTTTTAAATCAGTTGGAGTATATGACACTGGTTGGGCAAAAGTTGTTGGCAGCAAACATTTAAAAATGTCCCTCAAACAATATGAACAAAATAATTCCATTGATGCCATTGCTTTTGGAATGGCAGATTATGCGCCATTGATTTCTAAAGGTATTCCTTTCGATATTTGTTATACGATTGAAGAAAATGAATGGAACGGAAATGTTTCGCTTCAATTGAATATCAAGGACATTAAAATCAACTCCGGGAAAAACTGATTTAATCTTTCAGCCTCATAGACTTAGGCCACAAACCTGTTTCATTAGTCTTATCAGGTGGCTTGTCACCGTGCTTTTTATCTTTCTTATTAAAAGAATCCGTGCCATTTGCTGATGAATGATGTTTTGAATTGGTTGCAAATAATGCATCTCCACCACCACCATGTTTTATTCCACCTTTTGTTGTAAATGGTCCTGCTTGATTAGCACCACCTCGAACATTCGACCTGCTTGATGCAAAAGGATTCATCCATTCTCCGAAACCTCCATGGCCAATATTAGAAAATGAGAACAACGGGCTTCTGCCCGGTCCTGTGCCATGGCTTGTAACAAAACCTTTTGAAAAGGGATTCATATTCATCGAAAAAATACTATGATGCTCAGATGAGAAAGCAGGACATAAAGGTCCTGTGGAACAGGACGAAATAAAAAGTGAGGCAACCAAACCAATCAACAAGAAGAATCTTTTCAATATAAATTCTGTTAATTTATCTTTGTACGCAAATTAAAGCGGAATGTTTCCATGTTTCTTTCTCGGAAGCTTAGCAACTTTATTCTTTAACATCGAAAAAGCTTTTATTAATTTGATGCGTGTATCTTCGGGTTTAATAACTTCATCAATATATCCGCGTTCAGCGGCACGGTATGGGTTTGCAAAATGATTAATATATTCTTCTTCTTTTTCTTTCAGTTTGGCAGCCGGGTCTTTTGCTTCACATATTTCTTTTTTGAAGATGATTTCCGCAGCACCCTTTGCTCCCATCACTGCAATTTCGGCTGTGGGCCATGCATAATTCATATCTGCACCGATGTGTTTGGAGTTCATCACATCATAAGCGCCACCATAAGCTTTTCGGGTGATAACTGTTATCCGTGGAACCGTTGCTTCGCAAAAAGCATAAAGCAACTTAGCGCCGTTTGAAATTATTCCATTCCATTCCTGATCGGTGCCGGGAAGGAAACCGGGAACATCTTCAAAAACAAGCAAGGGAATATTAAATGAATCACAAAAACGAACAAAGCGTGCTGCTTTGGAACTTGATTTAATATCTAAAACTCCTGCAAGAAAAGCAGGTTGATTTGCCACAATACCAATACTCTTTCCTCCAAGCAAAGCAAAGCCAACTACAATATTCTCTGCATAGTTTTTATGCACTTCCATAAATGAATCCGCATCAATTACCTGGGTGATAACATCCCGCATATCATAAGGTTGATTGGGGTTTTCGGGGATAATCTTATTCAATGCCGGTCGCGATTCATTGGCATTGGAATCATAGGCATGCTGCGGACTTTCCTCTTCGCAATTCTGAGGAATATAATTCAGCATGGAGCGGATATTATTAATACATTCTATTTCATTGGCACAGGAAAAATGTGTAACTCCCGACTTTGTGGAATGAGCAGAAGCTCCTCCCAATTCCTCCGAAGTAACCTCTTCATGCGTAACCGTCTTCACCACATTCGGACCGGTGACAAACATATAAGAGGTGTTCTCAACCATCAAAATAAAATCGGTGATGGCAGGAGAATATACAGCACCACCGGCACAAGGTCCCATGATGGCGGAGATTTGAGGAACAACTCCCGATGCAATCGTGTTGCGATAAAAAATATCGGCATATCCACCCAAAGAAACAACGCCCTCCTGAATCCGAGCTCCTCCCGAATCATTCAAACCGATAACAGGCGCACCGTTTTGCATTGCCAAATCCATTATCTTGCAAATCTTCTCGGCATGAGTTTCGGAAAGCGAACCTCCAAAGACGGTGAAATCCTGGGAGAAAACATATACCAATCTTCCATGAATGGTTCCGTAGCCGGTGATTACTCCATCGCCCAAATATTTTTCTCTTTCCATACCAAACTCCACAGAGCGGTGGGTTACAAGCATACCTATTTCTTCGAATGAGCCTTCATCCAATAAAAAATTCAGGCGTTCGCGGGCAGTGAGTTTGCCTTTTTTATGCTGGCTTTCTATTCTTTTTATGCCACCGCCTAACTGGGCTTCGGCAATTTTTTCTTCTAATTGTTTTATCTTATTTTCCATATTATTCTTTCGGCAAAGATAAAGATTATGTTCGTAGGGGAAGAGAATTTTCTATCTCCTCAGTTATTCTACAATCACCTTCCCCATCCCAACAACCTCATTATTCCTGCCCATGATTCTATAAAAATACATCCCACCAACCAAGTTATCCCTATCAATAGTTACTTCCTTTTGATTGCCGATAAACATACTTTTCACCTCTTGTCCAAGTAAGTCATATATATATAGGTATAGATTATCTTTTGTTTCCCCATTAATTAACAATGTTGCTGAAGAAGAAAATGGATTCGGATATATCGAAACAGAAACTCCATTCGCCATTTCTTCAATCCCAACTGTAGTGCAAGGAGTTGAAACAATGCCACCAAATCCGATTTGAGTAGGAGGAGAGGTAACTATCCCTCCATAATGAATCTGAGTATTGGGATGAGTAACTGTGAACGGACAAGAACTGGTTACCGTCGCTGCATTATTCTGATTGCAACCACTGGCTCCTAAAGAATCAGTTTTGATTAAATAAACATCTCCACCACCAGCACCGAAACTATTTGTCTGTCCGGTAATGATATATCCTCTATCCGTAGTCTGTTGAACGGAATTTCCATAATCATTTCCGGTTCCGCCATAAGCCTTAGACCAAATTGCAGTGCCGCTCGAATTTGTTTTTATTAAATAAACATCATAACCACCTGCACCAAAACTCGATGTGTATCCCGTAACAATATATCCTCCATCAGTGGTTTGCTGAACGCCCCATCCTTCATCATCTCCTCCTCCTCCATAAGTTTTCGACCATAGCGTATCTCCCATAGAATTTGTTTTTATTAATACCACATCATAACTTCCTGTGCCATAACTGGTTGTCATCCCCGCAACAATATATCCGCCATCGGTGGTTTGCTGAACTCCAAATCCCTGGTCATCACCTGTTCCTCCGTAGGTTCTTGACCATAATGTATCTCCTGATGAATTTGTTTTGATTAAATAAATATCATTACCTCCGGCGCCGAAACTCGCTGTTGTTCCTGCTATAATATATCCGCTGTCGAGGGTTTGCTGAATTGCATATCCTGCATCTGCTCCGCCTCCTCCGTATGTCTTTGTCCAGGTGGTATCGCCGTTGGGATTTGTTTTGATTAAATAAACATCGGTATTTCCGGCACCAAAACTTTTTGCCCTTGCGGAAACAATATATCCTCCATCGAAAGTCTGGAGCGCAACATATCCGTAATCATCCATAACTCCGCCAAAGGTTTTCGACCATAAAGTATCGCCGGCAGCATTTGTTTTGATTAAATAAACATCGGCACCGCCTGCTCCGAAACTATGGACATATCCTGTGATTATATATCCGCCATCGGCAGTTTGCTTAACTGAATTTACCCAATCGGTGGCAGCTCCTCCATATGTTTTTGTCCACAGGGTATCTCCGGCAGCATTTGTTTTGATTAAATAAATATCATAGCCTCCTGCACCATAACTATTTGTGGAGCCGGCAACAATATATCCTCCATCGGTGGTTTGCTGTGCGCAAAATCCATAATCATAAGATGCTCCTCCATAGGTTTTCTGAAATTCTATTTGTGCATTGGTGCTCAAGCCAAGGATGGCGAACGATAAAATAAGTATTGTTCTTTTCATATTGATTGATGATTATTGAATTACCATTTTGCCTGTGGCAAGGGTTTCATTTTTATTGGTGATGATTTTATAGAAATACATGCCATCGGGAAGGTTATCTCTGTTTATCCCGACCTTAATCGGGATTTCTTTTTGGTTGTTGATGGGGATGGTTTTTACCTCTTGCCCGAGGAGGTTGTATATCTGTAGAGACGCAATGCATTGCGTCTCTACCCCATTAATAACCAGGGTGGCGGTGGTGGAGAAGGGGTTGGGGTAAAGGGAGATCTGATAAATAGAATTATTAAATTGAATAAACCCGGTTGAAATGGAATCACTTAAAATAATCAGGCTTCCCAAAGGGTTTTTACCATTCGCTCCGTTAAAATCAAAAATATCAGAATAGATACTATCGACAATATCATAACTAAAAAGAACTCCCATACCATTTGCACCTCCATTTTTAGTCATGCCATAAATAAAACCATTATTTGAGGCGACAAGACTACCTTGTGGATTTGCACCATTTAAATGATTAAAGTCTAATATGTCCGCAATAGAATAATCACTTGGATTGTATATGTATATTCCTCCAACACTATCTGCTCCACCGTTAGTTGTCAAACCATAAAGTTTACCATCACTTGCCTGAACAAGATGTCCGCATGGATTTAACATATTATTAAGTCCATTTAAATAAGTGCCGGAATTATTATTAATATTAAAACTATATACGGATAAAACATTATTGTTGGCACCAAGATTTGATGTTCCATATAAATAACCATCACTTGCCTGAATCAGACTATGTGGATACCATCCGTATATTGGAGCTTGACCATTAAAATCCATTAAGTCTGTATAAGTATTGCTCGTACTATCAAACCTGAAAAGTGCCCCGATACCGTCAATACCACCTTGAACTGTTGTTCCATAATAAAACCCATTGCTTGCATGAACAAGACCTCCAAGCGGACCTGAACCATACCATGGAATGAAATCATGTAAATCAGTATATGTATTTGTGTTTATGTCAAAACTAAAAATTAAACCTGAGCCACTTTCGCACATACCATACAGTTTACCGTCACCCTTCTGAATTAAACTATTAAATGAACAATTTTCATCGAAATCATATAAGTCTGAATACATATTTGCTGTAGTATCAAAACTAAACATTACGCCTGAATTATATAAACCTCCATTTTGAGTCATTCCATAAAGTTTTCCATTACTTGCTTTAAAAAGTTCACTGCAAGGATAGAAACCACTTCCTGTTTGGGATGTGTCAAATGAGTGAACTAAAGTAAAACCGGTTCCATCTAAATTAACATGAAAAATAACTCCACCTCCAAAAGCACCTCCTTCTGATGTCATTCCCCATAATTGAGATATCTGCCCCATCCCCCTCATCCCAACCAAAACCAATAAAACCACCATCCATTTCTTCATACCCTTTTTTATTTAATCAAGATGTAAAGCTACGGAAAATAATTAGGAATTACGAATTAGGAATTAGGAATGGAAAATGACGCCTATATATAAGGAGTGGAAAAAGCATCAAATAAAAAGAATAATGAACAATAGTTTTGCTGGTGATTAAATTAAATGTAGTTTAGCGGCGATGAAACATCAAAAAATAGTCCTTAAAAAGCTGGGGTATCCGGGAATAACCATTCCTCCTCATATTAATTGCCTGGTTAATGCACCCGGCAATGCTAAGGACTGATTCACGATTAAATACCCTGTTTTTATACGTAATAAGTTGTATTTCAGCTTATTTGCGCTTGTCTTTTGGCTTCTTTTTTGGTCGATTATCGGGTAAAATGAGTCAAATCGCCGATAAACTCCTACCAATCGCCGATAAACTCTTACCGTCCGCCGATAAACTTCTGGCAATCGCCGATAAACTCTTGGCGTCCGCCGATAAACTCCTGGCAATCGCACATAAACTCTTGGCATCCGCCGATAAACTCCTGCCAATCGCCGATAAACTCTTAGCATCCGCCAGTCGTCGATTTTTATCTTATCCTCAAAAAAGAAAATTAAATCATTAAATTATATTATTAACTATAAAATTAAAAAAAATGAAAAATGAAATTGAACGAGTCGTAATGGAAGAAACAAAATGGTCTTTTGATCCTAACAAATTAATGGTTAAGATGAAAAGAGTATTTTTCAAGGAAGAAAAACTGAAATATGGAATTCACCCCTTCAGAGGATGTATTGTTTTGATTACTGTGCCTGCATTTAAGACATTTCCTGCAAAGAATGCGGATTTTAACACTTATGTAAATGTCGGGATTCCTTATCTGACGGCTAATTCGCCAAGATTGGTGTCAGCAGCAAATCTTGCAATTCTTCGTAATTTGTATGATTTGCCTGTGGGAAGCACTACAAACTGGCTTTTTATCCAGACAAAAGTTTCAGATCCTTTGGTTTCAAATACTTATTGGACGGATATGCAGGAAGAACGCCGTCATGAAATTGAGCAGATTATGATTACTATTTTTCATGATATTCCTGAAAGCGTTTGGACGCTGGCGGATAGAAACACGTTGCGACGTCCGGCAAAAGCTACTACTCATACTCCTGCCCAAATAATGGGAGTGGCGCCGGATATGACTTTGGCGCTTTCTTTTCATCTTGGAATAAAATTGCATTTTCATAATCCATTGACTCCTGAAACGGATGCGATGCCGTATTCTAATCATATTCAGGTGGAATATTTTATCGGAGCAAAGGGATTAGACCCGTCAACAATGGTTTTTGGAAATTCGACCGATGTAAAAAGATTTTTACAATTATTTGCTTTTACCGAAGCTCAATCGGGTCAGTGGGTTTATTTCCGTTGCCGATATGTGAACAGCAAAGGCGAGCCAAGTTTGATTTGGAGCGCAACGTTGCCTTTACAGATTCCTTAATCCCTGATTTTATAGAAAACGAAAAAGACCGTCAGCAATGGCGGTCTTTTTTTGTTTGATAAGATGAGGAAAGCCCCTATCTATGAGTTAATATTAGGCGGATGGCAATATTTTTTATAATTTAGCCGCCTCATAAAAAAACTTTAATTAAATAGTAATAAATGAAAAATCTGTACAAAAGTTTAATGTTCCTTGGAATTTGCTTTTATAGCCTTGCTGCAATTGCGCAGGATATATCACTTCCTCAAGCAATAATTTCGCCCGAACAATGGGCTGAAATGAAAAAGGCAGGAACGCTGACCAATGATTATACCATGTGGAACCCAAGGGTCGAACATCCTGAGTTTCATCCTAAAATTCAGGAAAGCAGTAAAACCGAGAAAAAGGAGAAATCATTAGATGTTTGCAGTTGCTTTCAAACACTTGACAGTACCTGGGCAGTGGTTCCGTTTACCATCGGCATAGCACCTGATTATCGAAACGATGATGGGTCATCGCCTCTGACAACCTTACCGTTCACCTTTTGTTTTTACGGAGGAAATTATACCCAGGTTTATATCAATAACAATGGAAACATTTCATTTGATTCGCCTTACAGCACCTTTTCGCCCGTTGGCTTGCAAAATGCCACCGAAAAGATGGTTGCTCCCTTTTGGGCAGATGTAATGACTACTAATCCTTTAAGCGGAATTGTGCATTATAAAATTACCCCTACCGCTTTGATAGTGCGATGGGATAGCGTTGGGTATTTTAATAATCATGCTGATAAGGTTGCTAGCTTTCAGGCGATAATTACTGATGGAACCGACCCTTTGGTACCCAATGGAAACAATGTGAAATTCTGCTATGGTCAGATGGAATGGACTACAGGAGATGCAAGTTGCGATTCAGCAGGATTTTGTTCTGTAGTTGTTGGTAATGATGTTTGCGGAACTACTCCAGGCTACCCTGCCGTTGTTGGAGCATCGAATGCTGATAATGTGAATTATGTTCAGTTTGGTCAGTTTGGTCGTCCCGGAAATGCTTATGCAGGTCCTTTCGACCCTTATCCTTATTCAGGAGTATCATGGTTGAATTATCAATCATTTATATTCAGCACTTGCAGCGGAAACAACATTCCTCCTATCATGGTTGGCTTGAGTTATTGCGATACGATAAGGGTTTGTGCCGGCGATACCTCGATTATCCCTGTTCACTTCCTTTCTCCCGAAGTAAATCAGATAACCCATGATACAGCTTGGAGCACCATGACAGGGTTTTCAATTCTGAATGATACTACAGGCAATACTGCCGAAATAACAGTTGAGATTATTCCTGATAGTACAAATTATGGATTAAATACCATTACTTTCATGGCAATTGATAATGGAAATCCGAATGATACCACGAGAATAACTCTTTATGTAGTTGTGGATTCATTTAACCTTGCCAAACCGCTTACTAATCCGCATGGGCTTATCCTTTGTCCTAATGCTACTGATTCTATCTGGGTTAACAATCCTCCTCAATACTCCTCTTATTTGTGGAGCAATGGAGCTACTACCGATACTGTTCTTGTTGGTCCAGGCATCTATAAAGTTACAGTTACAAGTCCCAATGGATGCAAGGCATGGACATCAGATACACTCACAGCAGTTCCTAATTCTGTTCCTGTCATTGCAGGATTGACGCATCATTGCCCTCAGGATTCAGTTCAGTTGACAACGGGAAATTTCCCTACCTATTCATGGTCTAACGGAAGCACCACTCAATCAATTTGGGTAGATACTGGCACATTCACTGTCACCGTTCATGATACCAATGGATGTATTGGAACATCACTGCCATTTACTGTAACTGATAATGGACCTACACCAACTATCAGCGGGTTAGCCCAGGTTTGCGGAACTGATAGTTCAACAATACATGTAACGCCATCATTTGTAACTTATAGTTGGTCAAATGGAGGAACAACAGATTCCATTAAGATAGGAGCAGGAACTTATTTTGTTACCTGTACAGATACAGCGGGATGCGTTACACGAGATTCTTTTATTGTAGCTTCACTTCCTAATCCGACACCAACCATATCAGGAACACCAACCTATTGTGGAAATGGTGGTACTATCATGACAGCCAACCCGGCAGGATTAAGTTCTTATTTATGGTCAAACGGATCAAACACAGAAGCAACTAATCTGACAACAGGATTTTATACAGTTACTGTAACCGATGCTAACGGATGCAAAGGTACAGATACCGTTACTGTTACCGGCTATCCGAATCCATTACCTGTTATAACCGGTGACTCAGGTTTTTGCGCTAATGATACAGTTACCCTTACAGAAAACCCTCCTTATGCATCATACGTATGGAGTGATGGGGAAACAACGCAATCCATAAAAGTAAGCACCTCCGGAACATGGACTGTAACTGTAACTGATTCTCATGGGTGTATTGGAATATCACAGGCATTTAATACTACTGCCTTCCCTGCTCCAGTGGCATATTTTACCATTAATCCTCCGGATTCCGACCGCCCCGATTCGCTTATAATCTTTACCGATTCGTCGTATGATTCAAACGGAACCATTACCACCTATCTATGGTATTTTGGAGATGGTGACTCAAGCAACTTACAAAATCCTCCACCTCATAGTTATCCAATCGGTGGAATTTATAAAATAGAGCTTATAGTTGTTTCCAATAATGGTTGCAGGGATACAACTTGGTTAGATTATGTTATTGATGTTCTTCAAGTCTTTGCACCAAACGTATTTACTCCTAATGGAGATGGTAAAAACGATTTATTGGTATTCACTAATCTGACAGATTACCCAAACAATCATTTAATAATTTATAACCGTTGGGGAATTAAACTTTATGACGATCCCAATTATAAAAACAACTGGACTGGCGACAATCATCCGGATGGAACCTATTATTACATACTTCACATTGGCGATTCGAAGGGAACAATTCTTAAGGGAACTATTGAAATAATCAGAAATCATTAGTAAACTAAAGATATCATTTCATTAAAAAAAGAAACAGTCTCTACTCTGGGACTGTTTCTTTTTTTGTTCATTTACATAAGGAATTAAAGGAAGCAATCAATTGAAAAAACTATTTTTATCGAATTGCCTTTTAAATAAATAGTAGTTATGTAAGGTTTATTGTTAAAATAATTTAATCAATTGCAATTAATTCCCTATATTTGCCTTCTCTAAACAAATTTCTAATGAGAAGATTATATTTTCTGTTTTTAGTTGTTCTTCCTTTTTTATCATTTGGTCAGAATGATGCATGGAAAAATTTTCGATACGAACTGGTATTGCCATTAGGTGCGTCTAACTTCTTAGGAGATCTTGGAGGAGCTAATCAGATAGGAACACATTATTTCAGAGACTTTCAGTTTGTCGAAACTCGGTTTGCTACAGGTTTAGGAATGCGATACAGAATGACAGAGTATTTTAATATGAGAGGAGAATTTACTTACGGAACAGTTGCTGGGGATGATGCTTTAACGCAATATGCACCCCGTCATTACAGAAATTTTAGTTTCAGATCGCGTATTTACGAATTATCCGCCAACTTTGAAGGTTCATTTATGAAGGAAGAGGGTGGACATAAATATCGTTTACATAATATTGTTGGAGAAAAGTCGTATGAATTCTCTGCTTATGGCTTTATTGGTTTAGGATTTTTTCACTTCAATCCCCAAGCTCAATATCACGGTGTTTGGTATGATTTACAACCACTTGGAACAGAAGGAGAAGGCATAGACCCCAATAAGAAAAAGTATTCATTATATCAATTTGCTATACCTGTTGGCATCGGGGTTAAATATACTATTGATAACCATTGGGGATTTGGTCTCGAGTTTGGAATTCGTAAAACATTTACTGATTATATAGATGATGTGAGTACAACTTATTATGACCCTAAAAAAATTGCAGCTGCTTACGGACCTATAGCAGCTGCCTTAGCAAACAGAACAGGTGAAATCACTCACGATCCAAATATCCTAAGTTGGTATACCCCTGGTTCACAAAGAGGACAACCATTGTATACAGATTCATATATGTTCCTTATGTTTACGATAAATTATAAGTTGAAAACTGGGCATCAAAAGTATTTTCAAATCTGATGTTGCTGCAATATTTTCAATCGTTTGTCGTTCACTATTCTTCTGAAAATTAATTATCGAAAAAAGTGTTAAAAAGAACAGGAATTATTATGCTGTTATCATTTTGCCTTTACACATCAGTTTCGGCTCAGAGGCATGAATTAGGTTTTATGATAGGCGCCTCTAATTATAATGGAGATCTTAATCCAGGCTTTTTAAACTTTAAATTTTTACATCCTGCAGGAGGCTTAATTTATCGTTTCAATAAAAACAAACATTTTTCATATAAGCTGGATGCTTTATTCGGAACTGTTTCAGCCGATGACGCTCTTTCTAATGATGCATTTCAAATAAACAGGAATTTATCCTTTTCTTCAGCCATACAAGAAGTTTCGGGAGAACTTGAATTTAACTTTTTCCCCTATGAAGCTGGAACGGAAATTACTTATTTTACACCATATATGTTTGCTGGAATATCAATTTTCCATTTTAATCCCACTGCTGAATTGAATGGTAAAACTTATGATTTAGAACCTTTGCATACCGAAGGAGAAAGAGGTTATAATAGGATTGCTGGTGCATTTCCTTTTGGTGGCGGATTAAAACTTTCTGTTGGAACAGTTAATGTCGGAGTTGAAATAGGTGTGAGAAAAACGTATACTGATTATCTCGATGACGTTAGTACGGTTTACCCGAATGAAGCTTTGTTATTGGCAGCAAATGGCCCGATAGCTGCCCAACTATCAAATAGATCGTTGAATTCTAATGGTGAATCAGTTCAAGGACGGCAAAGAGGTAACCCTAATAATAATGATTGGTATATGTTTGGAGGATTTTGGGTTACTTTTACTGTATTTAATGTGGGTAAACATTCTTGTGAAGCTTTTCCTAAATGGAGATATTAATGACAAAAAAGCATTTTAGAGAAAAAATTAATATTGAAAAGCTACCTCAACATATAGCTATAATAATGGATGGTAATGGCAGATGGGCAAAACAAAAGGGGGAAATGCGGATTTTCGGACATAAAAATGGTGTTAAATCGGTGAAAGAAATAACAGAGGCGTGCGCTGAGTTAGGTGTGAAATATCTAACTCTTTATGCATTTTCAACTGAAAACTGGAATCGTCCGAAATTTGAAATTAATGCCCTTATGGAATTATTAGTAAATACCATTAATAAGGAATCTGAAACTTTGAATAAAAATAATATCAGGCTTACTGCAATTGGCGATTTAGAATCATTGCCAAAAACTTGCAATCGTGAGTTGATGAGGGCTATAGAAAAAACGAAGAATAACAAAAGGATGACCCTTGTTCTGGCATTAAGTTACAGTTCAAGAAAAGAAATATTAAATGCAGTTCAATGTATTGCTGAAGAAATAAAATCTGGCAAATTAAATTCTGAAGATATAAATGAAGAAATACTTGAATCCCGTTTATATACCAAAGGAATACCTGACCCCGAGTTATTAATAAGAACAAGTGGTGAACATCGTATTAGTAATTTTTTATTATGGCAATCAGCATATACCGAATTATATTTTACTGAAACACTGTGGCCTGATTTCGGTAAAGAGGAACTTTATGAGGCAATTCTTGATTATCAGAACAGGGAACGAAGATTCGGAATGATAAGTGAACAAGTCAATCAATAATAACTAATGATAAAAAAATTTTATTTTACAGTCATAATACTACTTTTAGTTTTTGAAGCTAATGCCCAGATAAAGATTGGTGGCGGTGACACAACTTTGATTGATTACACAGTTCAAAGGGAATATGAAATTGGTGGGATTACAGTTGCAGGGACCCAATTTTTTGATGAATCATCAATAATTAACAGTTCGGGTTTAAAAGTAGGTGAGAAGGTAACTATTCCAGGAGATAAGATTGCGAAAGCTATTGAAAATTTATGGAAACAGGGATTATTTTCAGATGTTAAAATCTTAGCAACAAATATTCAAGGGAATACGATTTTCCTTCAACTTGTTCTGGAGGAAAGACCTAGATTGTCCAGATTTAGCTTTAATGGGGTATCCAAAGGTGAGGCTGATAAACTTAGAGATAAGATTAATCTTACAAAAGGAAAAATTGTTACACAAAACTTAATTAGCAATACAATTAATTCCTGTAAAAGTTTTTTCATTGAAAAGGGCTTTTTGAATGCGGAAGTAAATATTAAAGAAACCATTGATACCACAGTAACTAATAGTGAAATATTAACAATCAATATAGATAAGAAACAAAGAATAAAAATTAATAAAATAATATTTCATGGGAACACTGCTTTTAAATCGGGGAAACTGAAAAGGGCACTGAGTGACACGAAAGAAAAACATTGGTATCATATTTTCAGTTCATCGAAATTAATAGCAGAAGACTTTGAAAAAGGGAAAGCGAGTATCATCGAAAAATACAAATCTATTGGATATCGAGATGCTAAAATTGTTAGCGATACTGTTTATAAGTTTAGTGAGAATTTAGTGAACCTTGAAATAAATATTAGTGAAGGAGGAAAATATTATTTTGGAAATATCACGTGGATAGGTAATTCAAAACATCTCACCTCAGAATTGAATGCTATTCTCGGAATAAAAAAAGGAGATATTTTTGATCAGACTCTTTTAGATGAACGATTATATATGAGTTCAAATAACAGAGATATCAGTTCATTATACATGGACGATGGATATTTGTTCTTTGGAGTAACGCCAGTAGAAGTATCTGTAAACAATGACACAATTGATTTGGAAATTCACATTGTTGAGGGAAAACAGGCAACAGTAAATAAAGTAACAGTTACAGGAAACACAAAAACAAATGATAAAGTAATTCTAAGGGAGTTAAAAGTTAAACCTGGACAACTATTTAGTCGTACGGATATTATTAGGTCTCAAAGGGAATTGGCGCAATTAAATTATTTTAACGCTGAAAAAATGGGCGTTAATCCGAAGCCAAATCCAAATGACGGAACTGTTGATATTGAATTTGTAGTGGAGGAAAAACCATCTGATCAGATAGAACTTTCTGGAGGATGGGGTGCTGGTTCATTAGTAGGTACTCTTGGAGTTACTTTTAATAATTTTTCCGCTCGAAATTTCTTTAATAAAGAAGCATGGACTCCGCTTCCTTCCGGCGATGGACAAAGACTTAGTGTTCGGGCACAAACGAATGGAAGTTATTATCAGGCGTATAACATGTCTTTTACTGAACCATGGTTGGGTGGAAGAAAACCAAATGCGCTAAGTGTAACAACTTCATATTCTGTTCAGACAAACAATAGAGCAAAAACAGATCCTTTATTTGGTGAATTAAATACATTGGGTGTTTCGGTTGGATTAGGAAAAAGACTTTCCTTCCCTGACGATTATTTTTATTTGTACAATGAATTGAATTATCAAAATTTCGATCTGATAAACTATCCGTTAGCATTCTTGTTTTCAAACGGTCATGCAAATAACATAAATATCAGGGAAACTATTTCCAGAAATTCTATTGACCAGCCAACTTATCCTCGTTCAGGATCGCAGTTATCATTTTCGATGCAACTTACACCACCATATTCATTGGTATCAAAACAGGATTATTTTTCGCTCTCTCCATCCGAAAAATATAAGTGGATTGAATATAACAAATGGGAATTCAGCGCCTCTTGGTTTGCAAATTTAGTTGGCAACTTGGTTATTAATACAAGAGCAAGATATGGATTCCTTGGCTCATATTCTCCAGGTTATGGTCAATCGCCTATCAATAGATTTTATTTGGGCGGAGATGGAATTTCAGGATTTGCACTCGATGGTAGGGAACTTGTTCCGCTCAGAGGCTACGAGAATAATTCAGTAACTCCAAAAGGATATCTTGGTACCACTTATGATTTTATTGGCGCCGCTGCTTTTGATAAATATGTTTTGGAATTGCGTTATCCTATATCCTTAAATCCCCAGGCAACGGTTTATGTGCTTACTTTTGCTGAAGGAGGAAACTCCTGGTTAAATATTAATCAGTTCAATCCATTTTATCTTCATCGTTCAGCAGGAGTTGGTGTAAGGATATTCCTGCCAATATTTGGAACTTTAGGGCTTGATTGGGGTTATGGATTTGATGCTGTGCCAAATGATCCGACAAATAGTTATGGAAGAGCTCATTTCCATTTCTCTATCGGAGGGTCAATAGACCAGTAAAAATTACTCTATTACCATTTTCCCACGGTTACCATTTCATATATAAGGAGTTTAAAAATCCTCTTTTATCATTAAAAATCTCCTTTTATACTGAAGTTTACTCACAACTAGACATGTTTAGGGAGAATATATCTATCTTTTCCCTAAACATCTTAATCATTTCCGAGAATATCTTAATCATTTCCGAAAACATCTTAATCATTTCCAAGAATATCTTAATCATTTCCAAGAATATCTTAATCATTTCCGAAAACATCTTAATCATTTCCGAGAATATCTTAATCATTTCCGATAATATATCGATTCTTTCCGGAAATATCTTAATCCTTTAGGAAAAGATTTGAATTTTTCTTAAAATGAAGCCCTTGATTCCATTTTACATGTTAATAATAAGTCTTAATGTTTAATTTGTAAAACAAGGTTAATAAGCCCATAATTATCTTTAAAACAATAAAAAAGACAGGTAGTTTAAATAATTTGTTTAGTTTTGCGTTCCCTTTGGCACAGTAATTATTATATTAAGTAAAAATTTATAACAATGAATCGAATGAAAATGATGAAAAAATCAATCCTTATAACATGCTTTATGCTGTTTTTCGGGTTGACTTATGCCCAAAAATACTGCTATGTCAATTCAGATTATATTTTGAATAATATCCCTGAATATAAGACGGCACAATCTCAACTCGACCAGTTGTCGGTTCAGTGGCAAAAGGAAATTGAAGGAAAGTATTCGGAAATCGACAAACTTTATAAATCATACCAAGCTGAGCAGATTTTGTTGACGGATGACTTAAAGAAAAAAAGAATTGGTGAAATTGAAACCAAGGAAAAAGAAGCCAAAGAATTACAAAAAACAAGATTTGGTTATGAGGGTGAACTTTTCAAGAAAAGACAGGAATTGGTAAAGCCAATTCAGGATAAAATATATGCAGCGATTAAAAAGTTTGCCGAGGAAGGAAGTTATGCCATTGTTTTCGATAAGTCGAGTGATTTAATAATGCTTTATACTAATGCTAAATATGATAAAAGTGACGAAATTTTGCTGGCAATGGGATATAAAGCAGGAACAAAAGATGATGCCAAAGGCGGAACAAATGGAACAAAAAGCCCTGGTCAGCAACCGGGACAGAACCCAGGACAGAATAAACCTCCCGGAACGATAAATAAATAAACCAATAATAAATTAAATGAAAAATATGAAAATTAAATTAACCACTTGCATTATAATTGCGCTCTTGATATCTGGTTTTTGTGTAAATGCTCAAACTTTGAAATTCGGACATATCAATTCAACACTTTTAGTTTCAATGATGCCAGAAGCTAAATCTGCCGATTCTTCATTGGAAAAAATAAACAAGGACGTAGAGTCTCAGTTAAAAACAATGTATGCCGAGTATCAGGCAAAAGCTGAAGATTATCAAAAAACTGAAGCAACTCTTTCTGAGTTAGTAAAACAAGCTAAACAAAAAGAACTTACTGATCTTGAGCAAAGAATACGTGATTTCCAACAAACGGCACAAGAATCATTTCAGAAAAAGAAAGAAGCATTGTATCAGCCAATATTTAAAAAAGCTAGCGATGCAATTCATGATGTAGCGAAAGAAAATGCTTTTTCTTATATTTTTGATTCAAGTTTAGGAGTTCTTCTTTATGCTCCGGATGGGGATGATGTATTGGATTTGGTTAAGAAAAAACTGAATATTACAATTCCAACCCCATCTTCACCGAAACAAAAATAAATGTATTTAAATAAATTACAATCCCGATAAAAAAAGTTTTTATCGGGATTGTTTTATTAATAACCAGAGGTGAAATCTTCAAAAATAAGTAATAAAGGTCCGATTGGGGTTTTCGATTCCGGCTATGGAGGATTGACAATTTTAAAAGAGATAGTTAAGGAATTACCTCAATATGATTATTTGTATTTGGGAGATAATGCCCGCACTCCTTACGGAACAAGATCGTTTGAAACTGTTTATGAATATACCCTTCAATGTGTAAAAGAGTTGTTTGATAAGAATTGCCACCTTGTTATTTTGGCATGTAATACTGCATCTGCAAAAGCATTAAGAACTATTCAACAAAAAGATTTACGGAATATAGATTCTTCCAGAAGGGTATTAGGGGTTATCAGACCAACTACGGAAATTGTTGGCAAATATTCCAAATCTAACCACATTGGTGTCTTAGGAACCACAGGAACAATTGATTCAAATTCTTATCCAATAGAAATTAATAGATTCTTTCCAGAGATTAAAGTGTATCAGCAAGCTTGCCCTATGTGGGTGCCATTGGTTGAGAATAATGAATTTAATAAAGATGGAGCAGATTATTTTATTAAAAAGGACATTAGTAGTCTTTTAAAGCAATCCAAAAAGATTGATGCTATTATTCTTGGGTGCACTCATTATCCTCTCTTGATAAATAAAATTAAAAAGCATCTTCCTTCTAATATTAAACTTTTATCTCAAGGTCCCATTGTAGCTGATAGTTTGTCGGATTATTTAAATCGTCATATTGAAATTGAACAAAAGTGCCGTAAGTACAAAAACATAGAATTTATAACAACTGACTCCACCGAACAATTTGATTTAAATGCAAAAATGTTTTTTGGGAAAGGTGTCAAATCAAAACATTTAGCACTTTAAATTTTCTGTGATATATAATTATCACTAAGTTTAATCGTTTAAATTGAAATTTTTTTTGTAATTTAGCATCATAATACTAAAAAATGAATTTTTATAAGAATCTGGTAGTTGTTTTCGCAGGAATTTTGGCATTAATTATTGTTTTTTCATGTCAAAAACCCAAGACCTTTTCTAACACTCCTGAAATTACCTATAAGGATTTTGTAAAGCTTCAATACACGGTTGGAACTAACACTGGAAAAGATTCTGCAGGCATTTTAAAATTTAATTTTACTGATGGCGACGGTGATATAGGATTGAATCCAGGGGATACAAGTGATATCTATTCAGGAGTTTACTACAATGATTTTTTTGCTATCCAATATGAAATGAAAAATGAGGCATGGGTTGCAGATACTTATAAATTTAATGAGCGTATTCCATTTCTTACACCTCAAGGAAGTTCCAATGCATTGCAAGGCGAAATTGATATTAGCTGGTCATTAAATAACCCCCTGAAACAAATTGATACCGTTAAATGGGAATTTTGGATTTGTGACAGGGCTTTGAATCTCAGTAATCATCAATTTACTCCCCAGATTATTGTAAAATCCTTTTAACAATTCAAAAATCATTACATGGTGTTGGTTTTTCAAACCATGTGATTCCGGTTTTCCCTCAATTATAATCCGTTACTTTGCACCATGAATTATCTTACCACTGAAAATCTTTCTAAAACTTATGGTGATGAACCATTATTCCAGAACCTTAATTTGTCTATCAGCAAAGGACAAAAGGTGGCTTTGGTGGCTGCA
>Ga0206936_1037_pt1 | contig 44170 bp, 35 predicted proteins | sample Alteio_BWOrgHeat_14_FD_152922 | JGI IMG/M metagenome (GOLD analysis project Ga0206936, IMG submission 152922) | Enriched cells from forest soil in Barre Woods Harvard Forest LTER site, Petersham, Massachusetts, United States -... | ecosystem: Environmental > Terrestrial > Soil > Temperate forest >... | reverse complement strand
TCGATTTGTTGTCTCTGAAATCTCAATCTCATATCGAGTGCTTTCTCCGCGTGACCAAAACGCGGTGGGGATTCAGTATAGTCGCGTATCTGATGCAAATTGCTTGGATGGAATTTCCGCGTGACGCGGGATATCTGGGATTTGTAGCGGAGACACTATTCTTCATGCATTTGACCAATTACCTAAGGGTCGCACTGTCGGGCGGGGTGCAACTGTATCCATTTGCTCATGAGCAGAGGACAGTGCGTTCGGGCTGGTGGCATTCGACTCGCTAACATGGGCGTGTGAATCGAGTCGATGTAGCTATGAGGGAGATTGTATGCAGCCGCTTTCGCAATCGCGATGCGTTACGAGGCTTCTCCGAATTGCTGAGTCTCTCAGTGTTTGTCTCCCTTTGTTGTCTCCGTTAAGTATGGGAGCGCAGTCGCCCGATCCAAAGATGCAGCAGGTCACGATTGCTGTTGGAGTTCCTCTGCACGTGCGGGTGACGCGAACCGCTGATTTGCGCAAGGACGAGCCGGTTGAGGGAGTGTTGACCGAGCCGGTCTATGTTTACGACAGGGTGGTGCTGCCCAAGGATGCTGTGGTACGAGGCAGCGTTTCGGGGGTAGTGCCGGCGGATCGAAAGATTCGGACAGAGGCGCTGCTCAATGGCGATGTAACGCCGCTGCATGATCCGATAGTGAACTTCACTACCATTCGAATTGGTGATGCGGACATCGTCTTGAGTTCCGAGGCGCGGATCAGGGACGCGCAGATGGTGGACTTTGCACCGGCCGGGCCAAGGCCCTCGCTGATCCAGCAGTGCAAGAAACAGATAAGCGACAGGATTCAGTCGACGAAAAACGCACTCTTTGCTCCGGGCAAGAAAGACCGCGCTCTCAGACTGTTTTACAGCCAGTTGCCGTATCATCCGCAGCGGATCTGGGCGGGGACGCAGTTTATCGCTGATCTGAAATCTACGGCGGAGGTCAGCCTGTCGGCTACTGTAGCCCCGGTGATTGTGCCGCTCGCAGTCTCGACGCTGGACAGAATTGTCGTTAAGGCCAGGCTGCTCGATGGACTGAGCTCGGATGTCGCGAGGAAAGGGGACGCTGTTACCGCTTCGGTAACACAACCAGTCTTCAACGCACGGCATGAATTGGTGGTGGCGGAGGGCACTCGGCTCGAGGGAGCGGTTCTGCAATCGCAGCCTTCCCGCAGCTTTGGGCGCAATGGGCAACTGCGTTTTGTCTTTCGCTCGGTGCAGCGCACACCCGAAGAACTGGAGCAGGTGCGTGGCACACTCACAGCTGCAGAGGGCAACAGCGCGCAAAACATTTCTTTGGATCATGAAGGCGGGGCAAAGTCGCATCCTGATAAGAACCGGTTTGTCGCGCCGCTGACGTTGGCAGTGTTGACTGTGGCCGGGCATGAGGGCGATAGCGACGGTGGCTTAGGGCGCAACACGGTTGCGTCGAATGGATTGGGGCTGATAGCGCGGGTGATCGCACTGACAGTGAACAGTCGTAATGTGGCAACTGGATTCGGCGCTTATGCTTTTGCCAAGTCGATCTATTTTCGCTTTGTGGCGCGCGGGCATGCCGTTACTTTTCCCAAAGATACTTTGGTGCAGGTACAGCTAAACGCGCGGCGGTAGGGTGGCTGTTACATCAAGTGTGTGGGGACTTGTCCGGAAAAAAGCTCGAACAGGTTAGTCAGCAGTAGCAGTTTCTCGATGCGCGGCGTGAAGTTAACCAGGCCCAGCTTGCAGAGGCCGCGGTTGATGGAGGAGACCTTCAGAGAAACCACGGTCCCGAGTCCGGAACTGTCGAGGAACTGGAGCTCTGAAAAATCGAGAATGATGTGGCCCCCACGCACGATGAGTGGGCTGACGAGGGCACGAAATTCGGTGGTGTCTTCAGCGACCAACTTGCCTCGACAAAAGATGGTTGTGGTGATCCAACCCGTTTCGTCGGTGGATTCCTTAACTTCATATGTGAACTGCTTAAAGGCCATGGGGCTCTCCTTATTCAACCTGTTCATATTGCGTGATTTTAGGGGTTGATGTCACTCTGATTTATGAGTTTCGGTTTACAGCCAAGTAATGCGGTGTTCTGGAAGACAGCGGTGGAACTGTGTCGCGCTGGGACAGCCTCGAGCCTGTTCATCTGGCGATTCAGTTACTGCTGAATTTGCGTGCGCTCCAATATGTCTACCAGTTGCGAAAGACGCTTGGGGTCAACGTCGCTGATTGCCTCAAATTGGAGGGTGGCGGTGGTCGCGGATATGAAATGAAATCCTGAGGATTCGGCGGAGAAATTGGTTGGCAGGTTGGAACTGATTTTTGGCTTCACGAAGACTGAAACGCTGTGATTGCCGATGCTGTAGACGAGTTGCGCCACGGGCTGGTTGCGGAGATAGGTGAGGTTCGCGCCTTCGAGACGGGTGTCTACCGGGAGGTTATCAGGGAGATTGAAGCTGAACGGGAGCTTGCCCTGGAACCAGGGCTTGACGGTGTGCCTGTCTGACGACAGAACTGCGAGAGGCTGGCTGGAGGCGAGCATAGCGATGTGTTGATCCGAGATTTCGGAGACGGCCTGAGAGATCGCGGCTACCTGCTGCTGGTTGCGTTGGACAAGGATGATACTCAGAGATGCGATCAGGAGTGCCGCTGCAACTGCCCATCCAAAAACGGCTTGGTATCTGACAGGTGGAGTATTGGCACCAGCTTGTGGCTGCGTCGCGGTTGTGAGTCCGGGGCTGATACTGGGTCGGGTATTGAATTTGGAAAGCTTCTGGGGTGAGAGACGGACGAGCAGTTCCTGCGGCGCTGCGTAGCGCTGGCCCGCGCGAGCGGTGGCAGATTTGAGCAGGCTTTGGAAGAGAGCACTGCTGGTGCAGGCCTGGCAACCGGCGAGGTGTTCCTGCGTGCTGGTGAGTTGGTCGGCGGAGAGTTCTCCATCGGCGAGGGCGTTGAGTGTCGCGGTGCTGAGATGGTCGGTCATGCGCGAGACTCCGGTACATAGTTGGGATGCTGCTGCAAAGTCTGGCGCATGGCGGCGCGAGCGCGAGCGATGCGCGACATGACGGTGCCGATTGGGATGTCGAGAACGGTGGCGATCTCTTTGTATTTCATCTCTTCTACGTCGCACAGCAAGATGACTTCGAGCAGGGATGTTGGTAGTTGCTGCATTGCACTTTCGAGCGCGGCGCGATTGAGCAGAACGATCAGGTTGGTTTCAGGAGTGTGGCGGTCGATGGCTGATTCGGGATAGGCGTGGTGGCCCCTTTCGCTTGATTCGTTCAACTCGTCTTCCAATGCGACGGTGCGCATTGCGGCCAGTCCTGAACGCGAGGTGAGGTAGGTATTGCGCAGGATTCGGAAGATCCAGGCCTTGAAGTTCGTGCCGGGTTCGAAAGCGGCGAATCCGCGTAGTGCCTTTAGGTAGGTTTCCTGTACCAGGTCTTCGGCTTCAGTGGAGCTGCGGGTGAGCCAATGCGCGATGTTGTAGAGCGATGAGGCGAGAGGGAGCGCGAGATCCTCAAACGCGACGGCTTGGGGAACGCTCTGTGGTACTGCTCGTCTCCAGGACAGTAGCTTCATCAGGAATCCGAGGTGCCTTGTCCGTCTCCTCTTCTTACATATGAGAACTGATTTCTAGTGAATTTATTCCCGTTGACGGGAATAAATTGTCGTGCGCTCAGTTTGCATGCGTAGAGGAGATTTTGCATGACAAACAAGGATAACGGTACACGGGCGGACGAGCAGCTTCAATTGAGTGACACAAAAGAGGTTGCGCAGACGAAGGTGGTTGAAGGAGACGGAATCGACCGGAGAAATTTTCTGAGCTGCATGGCCTGGGCCGGCACGGGACTGTTGTGGACGATGGCCGGTGGAGTGCCCGCTTCGAAGCTGTTTGCAGCCACTGCTGGTGCGGCGGAGAAGGCAGCGGAAGCGAACGGTAGCTTCAGTTTTGTGCAGATCAGCGACAGTCATATCGGGTTCAATAAGGCGGCCAATCAGGATGTTTCTGGAACGCTTAAGCTGGCGCTGGACAAGATCAACGCGCTGCCCAGGATGCCTGACCTGCTGCTGCATACGGGCGACATTACGCATGGTTCGAAGGCGGCGGAGTTCGACACGGCGCAGGAGTTGATCAAAGGCGCTCGTGTTGGTGAGCGATTCTATGTGCCGGGCGAGCATGACACCGCGACTGACGATGGCGCGCTCTATCGCGAACGGTTTGGCAAGAACACGACGGGCAGCGGCTGGCACAGCTTTATGCACAAGGGCGTGCATTTCGTCGGTCTCAACAACGTGTTGCAGATCGATGCGATGGGCAAGCTGGGCGCGGAGCAGTTGCGCTGGTTGAAGCAGGATCTGGCTGGGCTTTCGGCTTCGACGCCGATTGTGATCTTTGCGCATATTCCTCTGTGGATGGTTTATCCCGATTGGGGCTGGGGGACGGAGGATGGTGCGGAGGCTCTGGGATATCTGAAACGGTTTGGGTCGGTGACGGTGCTTAACGGCCATATTCATCAGGTGGTTCAGAAGGTGGAAGGCAATGTCGCATTCCATACCGCGATGTCGACGGCTTTCCCGCAGCCTGCACCGGGGTCGGCTCCTCATGCCGGACCTATGGTGGTGCCGGCTGGCAAGCTGAAGGGCGTGCTTGGGATTACGGATGTGAAGTACATCGGGAGGCACAGCCACCTGGCGGTCGTTGACTCCGTGCTTGGAGAAGAAGCATGAGGCGTAGCCGCCAACTGGGGCTTGGGTTTGTCGCGCTGGCGTGGGCTTCGCTACTGCTGGGGCGGGTGCATCCTTTCGGAGGTGCTGGTCTTGATAACGCCAACACTTCGCAGGCTCAAGGATTGATCCTGGGGCATACTGAGGCGCCTGCTGAAGTGCGTGCATTGTTGACCGAGAAGTGTGCTGACTGCCACTCGACGCAAACGCGCGCGCACTTCTACGGGCGGTTTGCCCCCGCTTCTTGGCTGATGGAGCGCGACATTGTGGAGGGGCGGGAGCATATGAATCTCTCCGCGTGGGATTCGTACTCGCCTGAGCAACGAGAGACCTTTAAGGCAAAGATGGTGCAGCAGGTGAAAGCGGGAACTATGCCCCTGCCTCAATATCTGCTGATGCATTGGAAGGCGCGTATTTCCCAGGACGATTTACGCACGTTGCAACAATGGGCGCGACAAGCATCGTCGCCTGCCGTGCAGACGGCGGTTGCTTCGGTTGACTCGGCAGAAGGCGTCGCCGCCGGGGGCGACTCAGTCAGGGGCGAGAGCGTCTTCGAGAAGCGATGCACAGGCTGTCATTCGACGGAAACCGATCGCGAGGGACCGCGGTTGAGGGGTGTCTACGGGCGGGCGTCAGGGGCTGTGGCGGGGTTTGGCTATTCGGAAGCGCTGAAGAAAGCGCATCTGGTATGGAACGACTCCACCCTTGACCAATGGCTGGCCGATCCGGACAAGCTTGTGCCGGGGAATGATATGGAGTTTCATGTTGCCAAGGCGGAGGAGCGGCGGGATTTGATTCGGTTCTTGAAGGCTGGAGCGGTCGAAGCCGGTCACACCAGGTGAGTGGGAACGTGCCCTCCAAAGAGCTCGAAGAGATTGGTGAGGAGCAGAAGTTTCTCAATGCGTGGGGTGAGGTGGATGAGTTGCAGTTTGCAGTTGCCGCGACGAATCGCGGAAACCTTGAGCGCGACGATGGTTCCGAGGCCAGAGCTGTCGAGGAACTGGAGGTCGGTGAAGTCCAGAGTGATGCTGCCGCCCTTTTCGACGAGCGGTTCCATGAGCGTTCGGACCGCGCCGGTACTTTCGCTGACGATCTTGCCGTGGCAGTGAATGGTAATCACAGGCCAGCCTTTGTCGTCGGTTGACTTCTCAATCTCGTAGTGGAACGGCTCGAAGGGCATGGCAATCTTTCCTCTGCTGCGAATACCGGCAATTCTAGACTATCTTCGTAAATACTGCGGAGGTGCGACAGTGGATTAGGCTCGTTGCGGCGAACTGCCGCGGAAATCGACTTCGCCAAACGACAGACTCGCGGCAAGATTGGGAAGGTCAAGTAAATTCGGGTGACCCTTGAGAGGGGATGTTGATCTTGCTGTATACCCCGAAGACGAGCACGGACATCGATTCGCAAAGTCGATTCCAATTTACTTTCCTAGGAAAAGTCTGCTGTTGGAACGGACGGTAGTGGACGACCGCATTCCTAAGCCGATAGATCCTCTTCGCCACACATGTTTGCAGGTTTGAGCCCTCTGGAAGCGTTTCCTCCAATGCAGCGAGGACGGCCTCAAGATCTTCAAGATCCGCATGGCAAAGCAGCGCTTCTAAACTGGGCTCCTCACGAGGGTACCAACCTAACGTTGCTTCGAGCATCTGAGCCATCTCGAACCACGGTTTCGAAATGGCAAGATCCGTCATCAACTTCGACGTATGAGAGTGGGCGTATAGGGCTTCGAGACAGCGGTATAACGCCATGAACAGAGCGCTCGGATCCATGTCCAAAATCGAGCGACACAGCGTTTCATACGGTATAGCCAGCGGACTTAGTTCCGTCACTGAGCTAAGCGTTTTGGCGAGTTCCTCGTCAATCCATTGGTCGATGCGGCGGCGATCCGAGAGGCAGATGAGGAGGAACATCTTAAAGGAATCATCCTTAGAAAGACCTTCGGTCGAGAAGACGCGGATTTTGGGAAAGAGACCCAGTACGGATTCAAAGTCGTGGCCGCCGTAGTCGGATGTGGATACTTTGTCAGCAACTTCCACGACGTTCCGTATCTCCGAAGGAGATGCGATCGGACTAGGTTTCATTTCGTATAAGAACGCTGTGAGGCGGCCGCCATCTAGATCCTCTGGCTGGAGGATGCTTGGGGGCTCGGGAAAATCAAAGCCTGAGGTGAAGAAGAATGATCGGTTCGAGAAATCAAAGCGCGCAAGTTTTAACGACGCTGAAAAGGAGAGATTTGAGACTAATACTGCATCTTTCAGGAAGTGCCTTCCTGAGTGCTCAGTTTGAATCCAGCGCGGACGGCCTGCGTTTAAAAGTGGTTCTTCGCGATTTGAGCAATAGCCATCAAGTGAACCGAACACTGTGGAAATGGCCTCGATCATATTCCGTGATGGCATCAGCTCGCTCTCCAGCAAGGCTCCATATTTGGGATGTTGAATCGTTCGTCTATTAGCACTTTAAACGCCTCATTAAAGACCGAGCGCTCGTATCTACCCACTTGCCCGACCCTCTTATCAAGTACCTCACTTAGAACGTCGAGCCGTAGGAAACGTCCAACATCTGGTCCATCGAGCTGGGACAGCTTGACCTTTAGAGCCTCAGTATCGGCGATAATCGTTCCCATGCGCGCCGCCCGCTCCTCAGCGGTTCGTTCGAGCCCCGGCCGACCGAGAACGTATTGGGCCATGGCCACTATGAAGCCTATGCGGGCTGGCTGACTGCCAAATATGTCCTTTCCTCTTGAAAATCTTTCGTTTGGACCTTCGTTGTATCGATCAAAGCAAACATCAAGGTCCACTAATATGGATAACGTTTGATAGAAATACCCTTGAAATTTGCTATCTGCTAAGTTATCCACGAAGTCCAAACGGGAAAACTCTTCTGACAAAGACTCCCGGGTATCTACGTTTGTCTTGCGCAATGAAAATGCGAGGTATAGTTCGACCAGTGAGTCGGAGCTAAACTGTCCGCTGCCGACCCTTCGCCCGGGTTTTTCCGGCGTAAATATGCGTTCCAGATTCGTCACGTTCTTCTTTATCTCTGCTAGAAGTGGTTCGTATACTACGGATAGCTGTCTTGCGAGAGTCCACGGAATCTGTCCAGTATTCAGAACCAACATCCGATACACCAACGGTCGCACAGATTTGGCCACCCAAAATTCCGCCCTCATCTCTTTCGCAAAGATGCTTGAGTCGATACGGCCAGCCTCACGGAGCGAGGCAGTGCGTTGCATTCCGTCAATGATGGACAGCTGGTTTTTGGAAATGCCCTGAATAAAGGTATCCTGGTCGGCTACACTCTCACTGATCAGTTCGCCGATGGTTTCTTCCTTTACCACTACGCCAATCACGACTGGCGGTAGTACAGCGCCCGCGCGGATATCCGCGATCATTCGATCTCGGACTCTCTTTGCGGTGGTCGTCTTAAGGACGTCACGCTGGCCTCCGATCCCGCCACGATGTTCGTGGGCATTCTTGACCAATTCCAAATAGTCCCCGGTCCGGAGTTTCACTAGTGCTGAATAGCAGTCAGTGCGATTGTCGTGGAGCCAATCCATCAATAAGTCCTTTTTCTGTGCTCGCAAGCGTAATGGGTTTGAGTCGACTTAGGGGCGACTTAAGCTTGCCTCGTGGATTCTTGAGCCAAGGATGTTGTCTTGCAGGATAACTCAGGAATCTCAATCTGTCGGGACTGAGAGAAAGAAAGGTAGGGCAAAAGCGGCGAAATTAAGCCTGCCGAGTGGGTAGCCCACGCTTCTCATTCTGCCAAATCCCCGTTCGCTGTAACAAGGCATATTTGCTCTAAAAACTACGCAAATCCAACCTGTTGAAATCAGGCCGCTTCCAATATTCCTCGTCAGAGGCTTCGCCGTTCACCGGCGAATGTTCTACGTGGAACAATTTTGAGCGCCGCCGGTGCGCTGACATGCCGAGGCTGGGCGCGGGAACGAAACTATACTTGTAGGGATATGTCTGATTTTTTGAGTGTGGATGAGCAGATGGATCTGCTGCAGAAGGGCGCGGCGGAGATTATTCGTGTTTCGGATTTGAGGGAGCGTCTTGAAGACAGCCGCAAGACTGGGCGGCCGCTGCGGGTGAAGGCGGGGTTTGACCCGACGGCGCCTGACCTTCATCTGGGGCACACAGTGTTGATGCGCAAGCTGCGGCACTTTCAACAGCTGGGGCACACTGTCATTTTTCTGGTGGGGGATTTTACTTCTCTGATCGGCGATCCGACGGGGCGCAATGTTACGCGCAAGCCGCTGACGAGGGAGCAGATCAACGAGAATGCCGAGACGTACCAGGCGCAGGTTTTCAAGATTCTGGATCGCGAGAAGACTGAGGTGCGGTTCAATTCGGAGTGGCTGGACAAGCTGGGGTTTGAGGGGACGATTCGGCTGGCGGCTAACTTTACGGTTTCGCAGATGCTGGAGCGGGATGAGTTTCACAAGCGGTATGAGGCGGAGCAGCCGATCGGGCTGCATGAGTTTCTGTACCCGATGATGCAGGGGTATGACTCGGTGGCGCTGGAGTGCGATGTGGAACTGGGCGGGACGGATCAGAAATTCAATTTGCAGTGCGGGCGGGACCTGCAGCGGCAGTACGGGCAGAAGCCGCAGATTGTGCTGATGACGCCGATTCTCGAGGGACTGGATGGGGTGCAGAAGATGTCCAAGTCGCTGGGGAATGCGATTGGCATCAATGAGCCGCCGGCGGAGATGTATGGCAAGCTGATGTCGATCTCCGACGAGGTGATGTGGAAATACTGGACTCTCTTGTCAGACCTCAAACAATCGGAGGTTGATGCTTTGCGCGGCGAGGTGGCTGCAGGCGTCGTTCATCCTATGGAGGCGAAGAAGCGGCTGGCGCGGGCGATTGTTGGGGATTTTCATTCGGCTGAGGATGCGGCGCGGGCGGACGAGAACTGGGCTCGGATGTTCCAGCAGAAGACTGACAGCGAGGACCTGGAGGAGGTTTCGCTGACTTATGCCGATCTTGTTGGAACGTCTGGATTGCCGGGGGGATATGCTGTTCGTCTGCCGAAGTTGCTGATTGGGCTTGGACTGGCAGCGAGCGGGGCTGAAGCGAGCCGGAAGATTGCCGAGAAGGCTGTGAGGCTGGATGGGGAGGTGGCTTCGAGTGCCTTGATTCCGCTGGAGAAGCTGCCTGCTCGGATTGTTGTTCGGCTCGGCAAGCGGGCTAAGGTCGCAATGATTTCGTAGGCAGCTCAATCTTCCGGGCTGATTCGGGTGTGTCGCGTTCGTTGTTTTTGCGAGCTGCGCGCCGGGTCATGTACACTTCGGCGGTCCCCTCTACACGTTGTTTTCCCGCGCTGATTAAGATGTCATGTTTGAATCGCTGGGGTGTGCTGTCGAGAGGACACGAGAGATCAGCTATAAAGGAAATACGCCAAACTATGTCGACTCCCAGTCCCGATCACATCCTGCAAACCGGCCTTGCTTTCTGGGCCTCGAAGACGCTGCTGAGTGCCGTGGAGATGGAAGTCTTCACCGAATTGGCGAAGCATCCTGAAGAGTTTGAGACACTGGCGGGGCGGTTGGGCCTGCATCCACGATCGTCGCGCGACTTTCTGGATACGCTTGTGGCGCTGGGATTTCTGGAGCGCAACGACGGCGTTTATTCCAACACGCCATCTACAGACCTTTTTCTCGATAAGAACAAGCCTACCTATATTGGCGGAATACTGGAGATGGCAAATCTTCGTCTTTATCCGTTTTGGAATCACCTGACCGTCGCCCTGCGCACCGGCCAACCACAGAACGAGACAGCGCGCGGCGAAGGAGATCCGTTCGTCGCGCTTTATGCCGATCCGGAGCGACTGAAGGGATTTCTGCGTGCCATGACTGGTGTCAGCCGTGGCGCGAATATGGCCATTGCTTCGAAGTTTCCCTGGGCAAATTACAAGTCGGCTGCGGATATTGGAACTGCACAGGGCGATCTGATCGTTCAGGTGACATCGGCCAATCCGCATCTCTCCGGTATCGGATACGACCTTCCGGAAGTGGCTCCTGTCTTTGAGGACTACGTGGAGGTGAATGGGTTATCGTCGCGAGTCAAGTTCAACCCGGGTAGTTTCTTCAATGATCCTCTACCCGCAGCCGAGGTCATCATGATGGGTCACATTCTGCACGATTGGGATCTCGACACAAAGCGAATGTTGATCGCGAAAGCCTACGCCGCATTGCCTGAGGGCGGCGCTCTGATCGTCTACGATGCCATGATCGATGACGACCGATCGAAGAACGCATTCGGCCTGATGATGAGCCTGAATATGCTTATCGAAACTCCGGGCGGATTCGACTACACGGGCGCGGACTGCGTGGGCTGGATGAAGGATGCTGGTTTCCGCGAGACGCGTGTGGAGCACCTGGTGGGGCCTGATTCGATGGCGATTGGAATCAAGTAGCGTGCTGCGAACTGCGCAGACGCTGCTTTGCGGGGAGGCTGCTGATCTGCGGCCTCCCCGCTTGGTGTGTCCCGTATGACCTATACGAGTGATTGAGGATGAGGAATGCAGGTGACAGGATTCCTGCATGCGAGTGAACCTTATTACCCAAGCACTGAGTCCGTACCGATCAGGTACGGGAACCTTCCCCATCTCGTTAACGATTCGCCCTGCATGTGGGCTGCCGGGCGAGTATCAATATCCGACCGATACGCAGGAACTGCTGAAGATGCTGCACAAGCAGACGGATTTGCCGTCGACGGTTCTGCAACGCTTCATCACAAACCTGAGTACTTCGCACAACGCGCGGTTATTGGGCGTGGAGCTGAGCGAAGGCACCCTGACGGAGATTGGTTATTTTGTTGACTAGATGCTAGTGGCCTGAGCCGGAAGTCCGATGCAGAGGTCAGGGGATTTGGCGACAGCTTAGATCGCTGAGAAGCAGATCCCCTTCGGCTTCGCTCAGGGCAGGCTTTCGCTTCGCTCAGGCTGACAAAGCATAGAGGGTCGAAGTTGCGTACGGCAGTCACGCGTTCGACTAAGCATTCGATAGGCCGTCATGCGTTACGCGACCGCGACTGACAATACTTCAGTGCGGGCGAGGGTGAGGACAGTGATGTCGTCATCCTGGCCGAAGGCGACGGCGGCCTGCGTGGCTTGTTCGGCGTTGGGTCTTGTCGCGAACAGGGTTTGCAGGCGCGCAAAGCTGTAGAGCTCTCCGGTCGGGTTGCGGGCTTCGAGCAGGCCGTCGGTGTAGAGGGAGCAGTGATCGCCGACTTGCAGGCTTAAGGTGGTTTCGTCGTAGCTAGCAGTTGGAGACAGGCCCAGCGGGAGCGTGCCTTCCAGCGTAAGCTCCTGATCGTTGAGGAAGGGTGCGGGGTGCCCTGCGCTGGCGAGGGTGCATTCGCGGCCAGGATTGAGGCGCAGGATGACGCACGTGGCGAAGCCCCCTTGCAGGCGTCCGCAGAGGCGCCGATTGAGTTGGGTTAGCAACTGCGCGGGGCTAGGGTAGTCGTCGGCGAGGGCTCGCACGGCGCCGACGATGAGCGAGACAGCCATGGCGGCTTTGAGGCCCTTGCCGCTGACGTCGCCGAGAACGATGATGGTCGACTTGTCTTCGAGCGGGATGATCTGGAAGAAGTCGCCGCCTACTTCCTGGGCGGGGCGATAAGCGCTGGTGAGGGTGAATCCGGGAATCTCAAGGAGGACATCGGGAACGAGAACCTGCTGCAGTTCGCGCGCGTTCTGGACCTCTTGTTCGAGGTTGGTTTGACGTCGCCGATATTCAATTGAATATCGCACGACGGAGTAGACGATTGAGGCGAAAAGGAGTGTTCGCAGCATCAGCTGGATGGGGAATACGCTGCCGGACAATGTGAATAATGGAGCATTCATCTTTGTGGCAAGCGTCCAATGCGTAAAGCGGGTGCCCTGTGCAGCAATGTTCGACACTGAATAGAACGTGCCGCTGGTCAAGGCGAGAATGGCGACGAGCCAGCGAGCGGAGTCGAGCCGTTTGCGCCGGATGACGGCGTAGATGACCAGGAAAATTGGGATGGCTTCAAACGGGAGAATGAAAAGTGTCAGGACGGCATCTGTGATCTGGAATTGAATGTCGCTAAACACATTTGGATAGAAGAATCCAAGTGTGCCGTCCAGAAATCCGGCGATAACGCTGACGATAGCGACTATGCGAATAAATCGGACGAGCTTGGGAGATTCATTGAGCTGTAAGAGCCACAACAGGACAAACCATTGGGAGATTTCGCGGAGCTGGATCGAGGTCTGGACCAAGAAGGTCGACCAGATTGCAGAAAAGGGAAGACGAAGACCGTTGAGAAACAGCTCCAGAAGGGGCATGGCCGTGTAAACGGCCATCCAGAGCAATAGCCTCTGTTTGCGATCGCGAAGCCAGGCGAGCAGACTCAGCAGAGAGGCCAGCGCGTAGAGCGACGTGAGGCCGAATTGGAATTGGCGGCCGCGTAGCCAGTGATAATCGAGGGCATCTTTGGTGCTTGCGATGGCTTGAGGGCTGCCTACGATGGGCAATCCCTCAAACCCACCGGCCGTGCCGTCGTCGTTGGAAAATAGCGGAACTTTATAGACGCGCACGGCGAGTACGCCGCTGCGCACGGGGCCCAGGCCGTAGGTTTGAGCGGGAATAAGGCTCAGCCAGTCCAGATTGGGTGGAAAGCTGCCGAGATGGCCCATTGGCGCGCCGTTCCAATAAATCTGGTAGGCATCGTCGATGGCGGGGATAAGGAGAGCTACATCCGGAGATGTTCCGTCTGCTGGCGAGAAGGTAATGTGGCGGCGGTACCAGGCATATCCCGTGTAGCTTGGGTGGGTTTGCGAGCCCCAGGGTTGATCGGCTGTGAGTTGCTCCCATTGACCGTCGTCAAAGGATGGATTTGCCCAGGTTGGATCATCGCCAAGATGGAATTGCCAGGGGCCATCAAGCGGGGCTGTGCCTTTGCCTAACTCGTTGAGCGTGAGCGTGGGGGCAGATTGTTTTGAGGCCACGGGTGTCTGCTGTGCGGAGGACAACACGGAAGACAAGGCAAGAAACACAATTAGAGGCAGATACGGCAGACGCGGATGACCTGGAAGCATGACGCAAGCATACTCTGGCGATGGCGGCTTTATATAGGCAAAACCCTGGAAGCAAGTCTGTCTGTCACCCGTAATTGGTAGGATGACTGTTTGGGAGTGAGTGAGCCGATGGGTAGAATTATGGATGGCGCGGCGATAGCCGCGGAGATCAAGGCAGAGGTTGCCGAAGATGTAAAGCGGCTCGCGGCTCAGGGTGTTCGTCCCGGCCTTGCAGCGGTGCTGGTGGGGCATGTGCCGGCTTCGGAGATTTATGTTCGCAGCAAGGTGAAGACGTGCGGCGAACTGGGCCTCTTCAGCGAAATGATTGAGCCTCCTGAGACGGTGACTACTGAAGAGATGCTGGCGCTGGTGGCGGAGTTGAATGCGCGCGAGGATATTGATGGCATCCTGATCCAGTTGCCGTTGCCGAAGCAGGTGGATGCTAAACGACTGCTCGATTCTGTTGCGCCGGAGAAGGATGTGGATGGCTTTCATCCATGGAATGCAGGCTTGCTGCAGGCTGGACGCCCTGCGCTGGCCCCGTGTACTCCCGCGGGAGTGATCGAGATCTTGAAGCGCAGCGGGATCCCGATCAGCGGGCAGAATGCGGTTGTGGTTGGGCGTAGCGACATTGTTGGCAAGCCGGCGGCGATGCTGTTGCTGCACCAAAATGCCACGGTGACTATTTGCCACTCGAAGACGCGGGATCTGGGAGCGGTGTGCCGCGAGGCGGACATCCTGGTGGCTGCGATTGGGCGTGCGGGATTCATTACGCCGGAGATGGTGAAGCCGGGCGCGACAGTGATCGATGTGGGTATCAACCGTGTGACGGAGCTGGCTGAGTTTGAGAAGTTCTTTGCGGGAGATGGCAGGCGGGCTGAGATTTTTTCCAAGCGCGGTTCGACGATTGTGGGGGATGTGCACCCGAAAGCGTTTGAGGTGGCCGGGGCATATACGCCGGTGCCTGGCGGGGTGGGTCCGCTGACGATCGCGATGCTTATGTCGAACACGGTGCGCGCCGCGCGGATGCGCAGGGGGCTTTAGCCGATGTTACGCGTGGGATTGACGGGTGGACTGGGCAGCGGCAAGAGCACTGTCGCGGGCTATCTCCGCGAGCTTGGCGCCGAAGTGATCGAGGCAGATGAGCTTGGTCGGGAGCTGATGGAGCCGGGGCAGGTCGTCTATGACGACATTGTTGAAGAGTTTGGAATGCAGGTCGTGGGTCCTGATGGCAGGCTGGACCGGGCACGGCTGGCGGAGCTGGCTTTCAGGGGCGGCAGACTTGAGGATCTCAGTATCATCGTGCACCCGGCGGTGATTGCGGCGCAGGGAGACTGGATGCGGAAGATTTTCGCACGCAATCACGAGGCGATTGCTGTCGTCGAGTCGGCGCTAATCTTTGAGGTGGAGCGCGATGCGCGGCAGCGCGGCGAATCAGAGGGAGTGCTGACTTACTGGCGGCGGCGTTTTGATCGCATGATTGTGGTCACTGCGCCCGACGAGGTGAAGGTGGCACGGTATGTGGCTCGGCTTTCGCCGGATGGATGGGATGAGAAAATCGCCACGGATGCCCGCTCGCGGCTAACGCGCCAATTGAGCGACGAAGTAAAAGCTTCGCGTTCCGATTTTGTTATTGAGAACACAGGAGATATCGCTGGACTGCGGGAGAAGGTGGAGGCCGTCTGGCGTCAACTTGTTGAATTGAGCAACAAATCCTGATTCCGAGAGTTATTACAATAGGAGAAGGCGGAGATTCGCCCGGAAGTTCTCTGTATCGGATGTGGAAAGGCTTTCCTGTTATGAATTGGCGTCGTGTGTTGCTGGTTGCGTTGCTAGTAAGTGGTTTTTGGTTTGTTACGACTCACCTTCCTGAAGGGCTGGGCAAGCTTGGTTCTCCGGGTGCATTTTCGGATGTGGGTGGAGCTAAATCTTCTCTGTCTCTGACAGAGGCGCATGCTGCTCCCAACTATGACCCCGACGAGCAGAACAACATTGCTGTATATAGGAAAGCCCTGCCCTCGGTGGTCAACATCACTTCGAAGTCAATGACCTTCAATTTTTTCTATGGCCAGGTGCCGCAGGAGGGTCAGGGTTCGGGCTTCATTCTCGATAAGGCTGGACACGTGCTGACCAATTTTCACGTGATTGCGGATGCCAATCGCATCGAGGTGATGACCAGCGACAAGCATCGCTACAAAGCAACTATTGTGGGTTCAGACAAGGTGCATGACCTGGCGCTGCTGCAGATCAACGCGCCAAATCTGCAACCGGTAACGCTGGCCGAATCGAGCGATCTTGTTGTGGGGCAGAAGGTCTACGCCATTGGCAATCCTTTCGGGTTGAATGGCACGATGACGCGTGGAATTATCAGCTCTATCCGATCGATTCGCGGGCCTGAGGGGTCGCCTATCGAGGATGCGATTCAGACTGATGCGGCGATCAATCCCGGCAACTCGGGTGGACCTTTGCTCAACTCGCGCGGCGAGGTAATTGGGATCAACACATTGATCGCTACGGGTGGTGCGGAACAAAGCTCGGGCATCGGGTTTGCGATTCCGGTGAATACGGCGAAGGCAGTTCTGGGAGATCTGACGAAATATGGCCGGGTGCGCAGGCCTTCGCTGGGGATCGTCTCGCTGGCGATTAACGCGGATCTGGCTGACCAGATGGGCCTGGCGGCGGGGTCGGGGGTTCTGGTGCAGAAGACCGTTCCTGGTGGAGCAGCAGATCGCGCTGGCATCCATGGGGGCAATCAGCAGGCCTATCTGGGCAACATGGCTATCATGCTGGGCGGCGATTTGATTGTGGAGATTGACGGCACGGAGATCAATGACACAGCAGATATTACGGCTGTGATGGCGCGGCATCAGCCGGGGGATACGGTCTCTGTCACCATCTATCGCGGACGGAAGAAGCTGACGCTGAGATTGGCGCTTAGTGAGGGCCGCGAGATAAACACTTAGCCTTTCCGGGGGAAGGTAATGAAGTTTGCCAGGCTGGTGTTCCTGATGGCGGGCATCTGGGGAGTGCTGATCATTGCACCGCTCTATTTTCTGTTGGACGTTGTGGGCAGACAGGCTCCGCCGGCGGTGACGCATCCGGAGTTTTACTACGGATTTGTGACTGTGACCCTGATGTGGCAGGTGGCGTTTTTTGTGATCGCCACCGATCCGGCGCGATACCGCGCGCTGATGATTCCACCCGCGCTGGCAAAAGTTGGCTACGTGATAATGATCGTCATATTGCATTTGCAAGGGCGTGTGGCGCGTGATCAATTGTTCTTCGCGTCGACCGATTTTGTATTAGCGATTTTGTTCGTCGCGGCATTTATGAAAGCCAAGGGCGCGACAGAAGACAGGCACCTACGGAGAGGTTGATATGCAGGCCGCTACTGGTTGGCAGCGACCCTGCTTTTCTGAATCTCTAAAGCATTTCAGATCTGGGTATTGACGGCCGGAGAAAGAGTCGTGGTCTCCCACCCTTTGTGCAAAAGGCGCACAAAGGGTGGGGCACCCGAAGTTGTGTTTACACTTGAATCGAAAATGTTCTAGAACTTTACGCCCAGAGACTCCAGGAATTTCTTGACATCAGGCCATACCGCCTTGAGGTCGGTGGCGGTCTGGATGTCGAGTGCGATATTCAGTGGGTTGGCGGCTGCGCCGGAAAGCTCGATGAGCGGCTTTTCTGCAGCGCTGACCAGTGTGGCAAGTGCTGCGACCACTCCGGGGGCGGCTGCGATTACACCATGCGCCTTGCCGAGCCACTTCAATGCATCTTCAGCGGCGATTTCGATTCCCTTTTCAAAGTTCACCAGGATATTGGCCATGCGATTTATTCCTCATTCTGCCCCGTTCCGTCTTGATTGAGCGGCGTGGCTTTGCATTGGCCGGAACGCGCTCCGCGCTCTATTCAGCTCGAGTGGTATTGCTCACAAGGGGAGGGCTGAAGATCTGATTCGAGCGGCGGAAAACGTGAGTCCCGGCCAGCTTTGAGACTAGGTCTTTGGCGCAATATTTCAGGCAAGTTAGAGTGGGTGGTTAAGTGACATAAAATGTGTGGCTTAGAGGGGAGTTTGGCGGGATTTCCGTTGACAACGGAGACAGCGACGTCATCATTGCGAATGGCTGTGGAGGGTTTCACGGTACTTGCAGCTGTTTTTGTCCGTCATTGAGGGCGAAGAAACGGGGTAATTTTCGCTACATAGGGGGAGGGGGTGTCTTGTTTTATGCTGTAAGTTGTTCATTTCATATCGGCTTACGCGAAATAAAAGTGTCGTTTTGGGACGATTTACCGTGCTTTTGTGCATGTTTTGAACGCTTTTTTGCGAGCAAAATCGCGCCGATCAGGTGGATGTGAGTGGTCATGGTTTGAGTTTGCCTGATTGGTGGGTAATTTAATGCAGGGATGGGATGGGTTATTGCGGGAGACGCAGGACGTTGCCGAAGGGGTCGTTGAACTGGGTTACTTGTAAGCTACTCTGCGTCGCTGGGGTGATCGCTAAGGCATTTTCTGAAAGACTGTGAGCTTCTGACGGTGAGGAGTGTTGAGACTGCTCACAAAGTAGGTTTACGTCGGCGTGGCATGGCAGGGGCTAAAGCCCGTTGATTCAATGGATTTTATTGGCATGGCTGAAGCCATGCCCTGTTACAAGGCCCTCTTGACTCCGGTTTTTTCCGCAAGCTGTGAAGCCGTGCCCTGTTACAAAGCCTTCTCGACTTGGTCTTTCGTCAAGCTGGAACGGTGATTTATGGGGAAATTCAACACCGCATTCGTGGTTTCGGTCGACACTATTTCGGAAAATGCTTGCTATGCGGGCTTCTTGCGAACGTAGCGGCGGCCCTCGATTTCATATTCGCCGGATAGAACTCGGGCAATCGCCTCAGTGAAGGCTATGTGTTCCTCTATGAGAATTTTGAAGGCGAGGGAATGCGCGTCATCTTCGTCAAGAATGGGAATGGCGCGCTGCAGCACGATCACGCCACTGTCGAGGTGTTCGTCGACAAAGTGGACGGTGCAGCCGGCGACTTTGCAACCGTAGTCGAAGGCCTGGTGCTGGGCTTCGAGGCCCGGAAAGGCCGGCAGCAGGGAAGGATGAATGTTGAGGATGCGGTTGTGAAAGGCGGAGATGAACTCAGGCGAAAGCAGGCGCATGTAGCCGGCCAGGCAGACAAGATCGACATTGTGTTCGCGGAGACAGGCGGCCACATCGGCGTCGTGATCACGACGGTTTCGGCCTCGGGAAGAGAAAAGGGCTGTCGGGAGACCTAGTTCCTTGGCAGCGGCAAGGCCGTGTGCATCGGCTACGTTGGAGATGACGATGGCAATGTCTGTGTCTTGCAGGCGTCCTTCTGCTATAGATCTGGCGATGGCCAGAAAATTAGACCCGCGACCGGAGATGAGGATCCCAAGGCGTTTCATGCAAAGTAGACTCGGCGCCCATCCTTGTCGTTCTTGTCGGCCTTGATGATGCGGCCGATCACGTGGAACTTCTCTTCGGCGCGGTTAAGCAGGGCTTGCGCCTTGCGGAATTTGTCTGCTGGGACGACCACGATGAGGCCGACACCCATGTTGAACGTACGCAGCATTTCATCCTGCGGCACCTGCCCAAGATTTTGCAAGTGTTCGAAGATCGGAAGAACAGGCCAGGAACCGAGTTCGACATGAGCGGCTGTACCTTTGGGGAGAATACGAGGCAGATTCTCGGTGATGCCTCCTCCGGTGATGTGAGCCATACCTGCGGCGAGTCCGGCATTGGCCAGCTTCTGCATGATGGAGAGATAGCTTCGATGAATCTTCATCAGCGCGTTGCCAGCTTTGTCGCCGATCGCTCCGACGTATTGGGTGGACTTGTATTGCGCTACCTCGAAGAAGAGCTTGCGGGCGAGTGAATAGCCGTTGGTGTGCAGTCCGGTGGAGGGCAAACCGATGAGGATATCTCCCGGTGCGATGGTGGCGCCGGTGATCATCTTGCCTTTGTCCACGGCTCCCACGATGAATCCGGCGAGGTCGTATTCGCCGTCCTGGTAAAAGCCGGGCATTTGGGCAGTTTCTCCGCCGATCAGGGCGCAGCCGTTGGCTTTGCATCCATCGGCGAGGCCGGTAACGACCTGTTCAATGACCGAGGGATCGAGCCTGCCGGTCGCTAAATAATCCAGAAAGAACAACGGCGTCGCGCCTTGCACGGCGATGTCATTGGCGCAGTGGTTTACAAGGTCGTGGCCGACGGTGTTGTGAATGCCGAGGTCGAAGGCCAGCTTGAGCTTGGTTCCGACGCCGTCTGCTGAGCTGACCAGGATTGGCTCGGCCCATTTTTTCAGATCCAACTGAAAGAGCGCCCCAAAGCCACCGATGCCGCCAAGGACGCTGCGGTTGAAGGTGCGCTTGGCGAGGTACTTGATGCGGTCTTTGGCGCGGTCGCCGGAGGAGATGTCCACTCCTGCGTCGGCGTAGGTGACGGGCTTGCGAGCCGGGGAAGCTGCAGCGGCGGTGCTGGGAGTCTTGGGCAAGGTGTGCCTTTGAGGGGGATGGATTACGGCCGCTGAGGCAAGCCGAAAGCCTGATTTTAACAGGAGCCGCCCGGAGGGGCGTTATACGACCTTTGGCCTACGGTTCTGCAGGAACTGGGTTGTCTAGAGGAAGTGGCTGCGTTCTTCAGGCGTCGGGATGGGGCAACTGGCGTGGCGGCCCCAGATTCGATAGCGCCAGCGTGCGATGGTGCGATAGGCGGATTCGCGAACCATGCGAGGAATCAAGCGAGCTATTGCTGCGATGAAAGGCCAGGGTTGAGGCAAAACCCGCAGGCAGGCAAGAATTGCGTTCGATCGGACGAGCAGCTTTTCATCGTGAGCGCCAGTGTTGAGAAAGACGAGAATGGTGTCGGGGCCGGATCCAATGTTGGGATTGGGGGCGAACGACGGAATGCCGTGGCTTGCCAGCAATTCCTGAAGGTTGGGATGGTTTGAGGGAGCAAATCGCAGGCAATCGTGGGCATCTCGCCGCAGGAGCCAACGGATAGACCGATTGCAGAAGCCACATTCGCCGTCGTAGACGACGAGCAGACGGCCTTTCAGTGGTTCTCTCAGATCGCGAATGCCTGAAGCGGCGGAGATTTTCGCAGGCGACGCAACTTCGTTTGTGGCTACGTCGGTCATACCAGTTGGATGATGGCGGTGTGCGCCGGACTCGCTATGATCTGGGCTCTTATACTTGGGTGGAGGTGAGAAGGCGGATGGGCTCCAGGAGCAGGACGCAATCACGAGTGTTGCAAACGCGGGCCGAAGGACTGTTTCCGGGTGGCGTTAATTCGCCGGTGCGAGGGTTTCGCTCGGTGGGCGGTGAGCCGCCGTTTGTCGATCGAGCTGAAGGCGCGTATCTCTATGACGTCGACGGCAATCGATATATTGACTATTTCGGGTCGTGGGGGCCGATGATTCTGGGCCATGCTTTTCCTCCGGTTGTTGAGGCGATTCACCGGGCGGCGCTGGACTCGGCGAGCTTTGGGGCGTCGACGCGAGCCGAGGGCGACCTGGCCGAACTGGTCATGGCCTGCTATCCGGTGATTGAAAGAATGCGCTTTGTCAGCTCGGGGACCGAGGCGACTATGTCGGCAATTCGCGTGGCGCGTGCGGCGACAGGGCGCAAGCGGATCATCAAGTTCGAGGGGTGCTATCACGGGCATTCTGACGGGCTGCTGGTCAAGGCGGGGTCGGGTGTGGCTACGCTGGGGATTCCCGGGTCGGCGGGAGTGCCGGAGGAAATTGCCCATCTGACATTGGCGCTTCCCTTCAACGATCTGGCTGCGGTGGAGGCGGCGTTTGCGGAATATCAGGATCAGATTGCCGCTGTGATTCTGGAGCCGGTGGTGGGCAATGCTGGTTGCATTGCGCCGGAGGCAGGGTATCTTGAGGGTTTGCGGTCGATTACTTCTGAACATGGCGCTTTGCTGATTGTGGACGAGGTGATGACGGGTTTTCGGCTGGCGCTTGGCGGCGCGCTGGAACTGTACGGTGTGGATGCTGATCTGGTAGCGCTGGGCAAGATCATTGGCGGCGGTCTGCCTTGCGGGGCTTTTGGTGGCAAGCGGAAGTTTATGGATATGCTGGCTCCGCTGGGGCCGGTTTATCAGGCTGGGACGTTGAGCGGGAATCCGCTGGCGATGGCTGCCGGCGCTGCGACGGTCGGCTATCTGCGCGATCATGCGGAGCGGATTTATCCGCAGCTTGAGGCGGTTTCGAAGGGTGTCGCGGAGGGTGTTGCCGTAGAGGCTGAGCGTGCCGGTGTGCCGATCACGCTGAACCGTGTGGGGTCGATGTGGACGTGGTTCTTTACGGGTAATCCAGTTACGAATTACGACGAGGCGGCGGGTAGCGATACGGCGGCGTTTGGTCGGTTTCATCGGGCGATGCTGGAGGCTGGAGTGTGGCTGCCGCCGTCGCAGTTCGAGGCTGCGTTTATCGGTACTGCCCATGGGGTTGCGGAGGTCGAGGCTACTATTGCGGCGGCGCGGGGGGCGTTTGAAACGCTCTGATGCGCAACTACGTGTTTGGTATGACGAGTCGCTTCCCGATGTCTAGTGCGTGCGAAGTCAAGATTGCCACTCGTTCAGAGTGACGAACCTGTGCGTTGCGCTGAAGTGATTGATGAGTTGATCGGCTGCGCTGATGGTGCAGGATCGGTCGGCTTCGAGTGAGAGATGACTGCCGTCGTGAAGGACCAGGTTTGTGGCGTGTCCATGACTTTGGTTTTGATTAATAAGACGCGTGCAACGGGCCGTGATGTAGTCCGCTGGCTTTCCCATCCAATCGTTGGCGATGGCGTTCCAGGTGACAGGAATAAGGCCGAGTTCGCGTGCGATGTTGAACGTCGCGGGGCGGCGATACCCGAAGGGCGGGCGGAAGTAACGAACGCGGGAGCCGGTGATCTGTTCGAGTTCGTTTGTGGTGTCGATTAGTTCCTGACGGGTGCGGGCTCGGCTGGTTCGCGCGAGGTTCGGATGCGTCCAGGAATGGTTGCCGATGAGGTGACCGGCTTCATGTGTTCGTCGAACAATATCGCGCTGGGTTGAGGCGTATTTTCCGATCAGAAAAAAGGTGGCGTGGACGTTGTGTTTCGCGAGGATGTCGAGCAGTTGCGGAGTCCAGCGGGGATTTGGTCCGTCGTCAAACGTGAGTGCAATTTGAGCCCGTTCTTTCGCTGGATTATTTGGTGCAGAAAGCGCAGAGCCGAAGATTCGTGAGGTTGGCGCGATCGCGGCATAGATGGCGCCACCTGCAAGCAGGGCTGTGGCAAGGGTGGCTCCTGCAGCAGTTTCGAGGATTTCTGGAGTCGTTGGCATGGCTTGCTGCTTTTATTGTCGTCGCTTGGCTTTGCGTTGGCCAAGTGGCGGGGAGTAGACTTGTAGAGGTTCGGGTCGCATCCTGAGTGAACGGAGCGGCACTGGAGACATAATGAGCCTTACCAATCCTCCTGAGCAGAGCCGGGGCGAAAACCGGAATGCGGCTGCTCCTACTCCCTTTCTGACAACCAAAGTTACGATGCCCACGCTGGTCGAGATGAAGCGTCAGGGCAAGCCCATCACTGCGTTAACCGCTTATGATTACGCGACCTCGCGCCTGGTGGACGAGGCCGGGATCGACATGATTCTGGTGGGCGATTCGCTGGCCATGGTCGTGCTTGGGCACGATAACACGCTCTCTGTCACGGTGGACGAGATGCTGCACCATACGCGTGCGGTTCGACGTGCCGTGCGTCGCGCGCTGGTGATTGCGGACATGCCATTTGGTAGCTATCACGGCAAGCTTTCAGAAGCTGTGGGCAATGCCGTGCGTTTTGTGAAGGAAGCGGGCGCTGAGGCAGTGAAGATCGAAGGGCCGCGGACGGAACTTGTACGGGCGTTGACGGCGGCGGAGATTCCGGTGGTGGGCCATCTCGGGTTGACACCGCAGAGCGTGCATCGCATGGGCGGCTATCGGGTGCAGGCGAAGACTGCGGAGGCAGTGTTACAACTGCGTGCCGATGCCGAAGCGCTGGCCGAGGCAGGTGCAGGAGCGATTGTGCTAGAAGGCGTACCTCGCGAAGTTGCTGCAGCGGTCACGGCCGATCTCGCGATTCCTACCATTGGGATTGGCGCAGGACCGGAGTGCGATGGGCAGATTCTGGTCTTCCACGACATTCTGAATATGACGTTTGCACCTCATGCGAAATTTGTGCGGCAGTATGCGGATGTTTCGGCGGTGATTCGCGACGCTGTGGAACGGTATCGCGAAGATGTTGAGCATCGCGCCTTCCCGACGGATGAGGAAAGTTATCATCTGCCTGCGGCGGTCAGGAAGGCTGCAGAAGCGGCGCTGGCGACTCCTTTCGATTCGTCTGACAAGGCCTGAGATGCGGGTGATCGGGACTGTAGGAGAACTGCGGGAATGGTCTCGCGGGGCGCGTAAGTCAGGCCAGTCGGTGGGATTGGTGCCGACGATGGGGGCCCTTCATGCGGGGCATATTTCATTGGTAAGGGCTGCGAAGGTTAGCTGCGATGTGGTGGCGGTGAGCATCTTTGTGAACCCGACGCAATTTGGACCCAACGAAGATTTTGCGCGCTATCCGCGGACTTTTAAGGAGGACTGCGCGCTGCTTGAGGCAGAAGGAGTGGATGTGGTCTTTGCGCCCGCTCCTGATGAGATCTATCCCGCGGGCGCGGCGACTTTCGTCGAGGTGACGGGGCTTAGCGAACGGCTGGACGGCAAGTCGCGGCCGGGGCATTTTCGCGGAGTTGCAACTGTGGTGGCCAAGCTGTTCATCGCTGGTGAGCCAGATCGCGCCTTCTTTGGCCAAAAAGATGCGGCGCAAGTTGCGGTGCTGCGGAGGATGGTGGCAGATTTGCGTCTGCCGGTTGAGCTGGTGGTCTGCCCGATCGTGCGCGAGCTGGACGGGCTGGCGTTGAGTTCGCGGAACCGCTATTTGAGCACAGAAGAGCGGCGGCAGGCGCTGGTGTTGAGCCGTGCCTTACATGCGGTGGAAACACGGATTGCCTCGGGGGAACGGTCGGCCAAATCGCTGATTGATGTTGCGCTGGCTGAATTTTCCAAGGAGCTAGAGGTCCGAGTCGACTACGTCGCGGCTGTAGATTGGGCCACGCTTTTACCGGTCGAAATTGTCGCATCGGGGACGTTGTTTGCGGTCGCGGCTTTCGTCGGAGCGACAAGGCTTATCGATAATTTTGTGGTCACGTAAGTGTGGTTGCTTAAGTTCTGGGCCCGGGACTCAACCTTGAGGCCCGGGCCTGAGCTGGCTCGCAAGACTCACCGGCTTAGTGAACGTGTTCTTTTTCCGGAACGGCGAAGGGTTCGGGGCCCAGGTGGCCACGGTGGCAGGTTCCGCAGGTGACAGGCGCGCCTGAGCTGTCAATTTTGGCGATGTAGTTGGCGTTGATCTCTTCGACCATCTTGAACATCTTACGGGCGGTCTGCTTCTCTTCCTTGGAGTCATCGGCGTAGTTGAAGCGCGGCTTGCCGTCGGGGCCGACGTTCTTGGGATCGACGGCGTGGCAGGTCTTGCATCGGGTGCCGAGCTCGCCTTCCCATAGCTCCATGATCTCGTGGACCTGCTGACCGGAGAGGTTGCGTGGCAACACCTTGAGGTTGGTGGGGGCGGGCATGTCGTGCGGCGGGTGCGTAGGCTGACCTTGCGGTGCGGGCTCAGGGCCCTGTGCGGCGAAGACCAGCGAGCCACTTGCCGAGAGTGATACGGCCAGCAGAGAAACGAATGCGACAGCGGCCGTGACCACGGCTGACAGTGTGACGCGGGAAATTCTCATGCGGTAGGAATCCTTTAGGAATGGGAACGGTCGCAGATATAGACGGCGACGTATGAGGTCAGTTTACACAGTGGGTTTCGGGAGAGAGGGGGCTATCACGAATTTTGATTTGGGGATGCGGGAGACGCAGTGGTTGCCGGGAATGGAGAACCGCAACGGCAATTCGGCAGCATGACGGATACCTATTCTCGCGGTGACCTCCGGCGCTGTGCAGTGGAAGCGGTCGTCGCGAAGCTGAAGCGGCGATTTTTCGCTGAGCAGATCGAGGCCGTTGTGGGCGGGACGAGTGATATCGAGCGCCTGGCAGAGCAACCCGGGGCCACCTGTGAGTTTACGGGGTGGCGCGGCGGACGGCAGTTTGCGATTGAGTGCCATGGCTTCGAGGCCAAGCAGGGGTTCAAGGGCGCGGATGAGGATGCATCCGGCCATGCCTTCCGGCTCGCAGGTGACATTCATACAAAAGTACATGCCATAGATGAAATAGACATAGGCGTGCCCGGCCTCGCCGAACATTACGCGGTTTCGGTCTGTGATGCCGCGAAAGCTGTGCGCTGCCGGGTCGGGGGTCGCGGTGATGTGCGGTCCCAGATAGGCCTCAACCTCGACTATGCGTCCGGCAAGCCAGCCTGCTTCGGTCCGATGGGCGAGGAGCTTACCGAGCAGTAGCGGAGCGACAGTCTCAGGCGGTTTTTCGAAGAACCGCCTGTGCATCTTCTTCCAGCTTCGCGGCAGGCTTTTAGGGGCTTTTGCCGACGTTTCTGTTGAGTCAGCCACGGTCAGGATTTGTGAGCTCCCTTGTGGGATTTGATGGCAGCCAGGACTTCTTCCGCGTGCCCTTCTGGTTTTACGTTGGGGAAGATTTGCAGCAGCTTCTGGTCGGGGCCAATAACGAAAGTCGTGCGGGCTATGCCGATGACTTTCTTGCCGTACATGTTCTTTTCCTTGAGGACCCCAAACTGATTGCACACGATTTCGTCTACATCTGCTAGGAGCGGGTAGGGCAGGTTGAACTTTTCGCGGAACTTGTGCTGAGCTTTTGGGGTGTCGCGCGAGATGCCGAGAACGACGGCGCCGGCTTTCTGGAGTTTTTCAAAGGTGTCACGGAAGCCGCAGGCCTCGATAGTGCAGCCAGGGGTGTCCGCTTTGGGATAAAAGAAGAGTACGACTGGCTTTCCGGCGAAGTCAGTGAGATGGACGGTGTGATCCTGATCGTCCTGGAGGGTGAAGTTGGCAACTTTTTCGTTTAGTTCCATGAAGGGTTCCTCGTTGGCTAATTGTGACAGGGTCGGTTTGAGAGAAGGCGACGTGGGTAAGAAGGTTTACATAAAGGATTATTCTCGAGCAGGGGTTAGTGTGTCATTTTCGGCTCCCAAGCGGATTGCGATGCGACGAAGTCTAACGATTTTGGCAGTCGCTTTGGGACTTGTCGCCAGCGCAGCGGCGCAATATCCGGGGCGCGTGGCGAAGACCGGAAAGCCCGATCCGGTGCTGAGGTCGGTGGCGGTGCTGGAGTGGGTTGGCGAGCCCGGTAAGCCTTCGGCGAGCCGGCTCGTTCCTGTTGCGGTGTATGACGGCGAACAGTTGAATGATGGAACGATTTACTTGAGCCGCCCCGAACCGCTGGCCGTGGCTGGCGGCGTCGAGTACGAGCTGCAGACGGCAGGTAAGCCGATGGGTATCTTCGACGTCTTTGGGGCGGGTGAGGAAAATGGCGCATGGCGCGGGTTTGGCGCATGGAAGCCCCTCTCGGCCTCGGAGGCGGAGAAGGCTCAGAATGCACTTAACCAGAGCTCGCTGGCGGCCCCGGTTGATGTCCCTGGTGACGATCATCCGGTGCTGAAGCGAAAGCATCCCAACGATACGGATGAGGATAGCGGGAAAAGTTCAGGCGGAGGCGCGCAATCGGGCTCGGCGTCAGGCTCAACAAATGGCGGTGATACCGCTGCGAAGACACCTGCGGAGCCGACTGATCCGGATAGACCAACGTTGAAGCGGAAGAGTTCTGACGACTCTGGCACGGCTACTGCTGGAACGGCATCAGGTTCAGGCGCAGGAAGCGCTTCCAAGCCTGACGCGCCGGTTGATCCAGACCGGCCTACGATCAGGAGAAGCCATCGAAGTTCAGACGAGGAGACGGGACCGTCAACTGCCGCACCAGACCCGGACCGTCCTCGGCTGAAGCACGGCAAGCCAACGGATCTTGTTTCGGAGGCGCCAAAGCTCGAGGGATTTCCTCCTACGATGCAACAGGTTGTAGCCGTTTCTGACGCGCGAAACAAAGCGGAGCATCCATGGAAATACACGTGGGCCAATCCGGAAGACGAAACGAAGATGAAGGCAGCGCTGGAGGCGATTGCACGCACGGAACTGGGGTTGGATCCGCCGAAGCCGGTGCGTAAGCCATCTTCGGGTACAGCGGTGCGAAAGACCACGAAGGCTACTCCGACGGCGGAGCCCGTGGCGTTGGAGGACGAGCAGTTTCGAGTGTTTGAGCTGGCGTACGGAGCGGCAGCGACGATGGTGCTTTCGGCGAGCACGCCGAATCCTGTGACGACACCGGCGCCGGTTTCGGCGAATAAGGCAGATGCTCAGTCAACGACTGATCGGCCGGCGATCAAGTACGGAAAGTCGAATCCGACGGGCACTCTCGATACCAAGAGCTCAAGTACGCCGGTGAAGCACGCGCCGCAGAAGTTCGTGACCCTGATCGCGCAGCCGGATCTTTATGGAGGGGTCATCGTGCTCTATAAGAGCGTCACGGATTCAGCGCATCTCGATGAACGGCCGCGCATGCGCCTCATTGATGCCGTGGATGCGATGGGGGACAATCGCGGAGAACTGCTCTTCGAGTTGCGCGGCGATACGCAGCGGCAGTTTGCTATGTATCGCGTGCTGCGCGGGTCGGCGGAACAGTTGTTTGCTACTGTGGCCATTCCATAAAAAATAGCTCTCAGTTTCCCGCGAAGGGTTGGAAGCTTGTCTACTTGGGAATTTGGCTGGCGTCCCAACCGCCGCCGAGAGCGCGGATCAGTTCGACGCTGGCGGCGAATTGCCGGCTTTTTAGATCTGCTTCTGTCCGCTGGTTCTGGATATAGGTGTTCTCCGCAGTAAGCACTTCGAGGTAGCTGGTGACGCCGCCTTTGTAGCGGATATTGGAGATGTCGAGCGAGTGTTTCGCGGAGATGACAGCAGCGTGTTGAGCTACTTTTTCCTGTTCGAGGATGCGCAGGTCTGAGAGTTTGTCTTCGACTTCACCGAAGGCCAGAAAGACGGCGCCTTTGTAGTTGGATGCGCTGGCTTCGAAGAGATCGCGGGTCTGTTGGGTGACGGCTCTGCGGCGGCCGCCGTCGAGAAGCAGTTCTGCGGCCTGTGCTCCGAGGGACCAGACTGCACTGGGGCCCGAAATCCAGGTGCCGGCATGGGTGCTCTCGAAGCCACCTGTCCCGCCGAGAGAGATTGTGGGATAGAAGGCTGCGACCGCGACGCCGATCTGGGCGTTGGCCTGCGCTGCGCGACGTTCTGCGGCGGCGATATCAGGGCGGCGTTGCAAGAGCTGAGAGGGGACCCCCAGGGGAATTTTCGGCAGGTAAGTTGTAGAGGCAAAATCAAGCGGGCTCTCGGGGATGCTGAATGTGGGCAGCTTGTAATCGGCGATCGAGCCGATTGCGTGTTCAAACTGGGCGCGAGCGACACCAATGTCGATCAGTTGCGCACGGGTGGTATCGAGCTGTGTCTGAGCCTGAGCCACATCGGCTTCTGTGCCAATGCCGCCGGCTAAACGGCGTTTCGTGAGGTCGAGCTGGTCAGCGAGTTGCTTGATGCTGGCATTGAGCAATTGCTTCTGCAGGTCGAGGCCACGCAGCTGGAAGTAGTCTTCTGCCATCTCGGCGTGGAGGCTGAGGTCGACGTTGGCCATGTCGGCGTTGCTGGCCTGAGCACCAGCGTTGGCGCTCTCAACTGTTCGACGAATCTTGCCCCACAGGTCTGGCTCCCATAAGGCCTGGCCTTCGAGTTGGAGATCGTTATAGCTGGAGGGTGAGCGGGAGAGGTCTGACACGAGAGGCCGCTTGGAGGAGAGACTTTCGTGAACGAATGAGGGCCCGAATGTCAGCGTCGGGTAGAAATCGGCGCGGGCGGCGTGAACCTGCTCGCGAGCGGCAAGGTAGGTTTCGAGGGCGGCGTGCAGGCCCTGATTGTAGGTGGCGATTCGTTCTTCAAGGGCGTTGAGTTGCGGATCCTGGAAAATCTCCCACCACTTGCCGCGCAGCATGCCGTCTGAGGGTGAAGCTGGCTGCCAGCCGCCGCCTTTGGGGTCTTCAGGCGGAGAAACGGTTACCGTGGATGCGCCGGTCTCCTTGTAGATTGGCGGCGTTGTGTAGCCGGGGCGCTGGTAGTTCGGGCCTACGGGTTTGCAGCCGGCGATCAGACACAGGGCCGCGACGCAGAGAATTCCAGATCTTTGAAGCGAGATCCGGGGTATCCACATTCGGCCAGATTTGCGGAAACGGTGCATGCCTACTTGCCTCCCTGTGCGGTTTGCACTTCCTGTGGCGAAAGGACGTGGACCTTTTCACCGTCGATCAGGGAGTCGGGAGGATCCTGGATGACTTTGTCGTCTTGGTTGAGGCCAGTGATGATTTGCACGGTGCGGCCATCGTCCTGTCCGATGGTGACGGGGACCAGATGCGCCACGCCGTCTTTGACGGTGCCGACGCGCATGCCATCGCTGCGGAAGACGAGAACCGACACGGGCAGGACATACGCGGATGCGATTGGGTTGACCTTGAAATGAACCTGGGCGAGGGTTCCGGCGAGCAACTTACGGTCGCGATTCTCGACGTCCACCTCAACGAGTAGTGTCCGGCTGGCTGGGTCGATTGCATCGGCGGTACGGACAAGCTTGCCGTGGAATGTTTGGCCGGAGTGTTCAACGAAAGTAAGGTCGATGGTCTGGCCTTTCTTCACCGAACCGGAATAGACGCCGGGCAGATTGGTGTAGACGCGCAGAGTTTGCACGGCCTGGAGATGGAAGAGTTCCTTGCCGGCGCCTGGATCAATGAGCTGGCCGGTATCGACATTGCGAGCGGTGATAACACCATCGAAGGGAGAGTAGATTTTTTCGAATTCCTGGAGTGCTTTGAGACGCTGTACGTTGGCTTCTGCGGAATGGACCTGGGCAGCTGTGGAGGCGGCCTGGTTGACGAAGGTATCCGTGTCCTGCTGCGAAACGGCGTTCGAGGCGACTAGACCTTTGTAGCGTTCTGCCTGAATGCGGGCGTTGTTGGCATTCGCCTGAGCCGTGTTCAGGTCAGCTTCACCCTGGGCCAGTTGTTGGTCGACTTCAGGGCTGGCGATCTCGGCGAGCAGGTCGCCCTTTTTCACAGGAGCGCCGATATCGAAGTACCAGCGCGAAAGGTAGCCGGCGGTTCGGGCGTAAATGGGCGATTCGGTGTAGGAAGTCACGTTGCCGGGCAGAACGAGTTCCTGGATTGGGTCGCCCGGTCTGGGAGTGATGGCAATGACCGAGGGAGCAGCGAGATCCTCGGTTCGCTTTGCGAGAGCTTCCTGCGCGTTCCTCCGAGGCAGGATTCCTGCGATTGCGAGCACTGCGAGAACGATGACTACGACTACAACCGCAGTGAGCGCATGACCCTTCCTGATGGGCTTCTGATCGGGCGCGGTCTCGTGGTGATTGTGCGCCTTCGGCTCGTTCGCCGGGTTTGGAGACTGGTTGGGATTCGTTTTTTCAGTGCTCATAGCTGCTCCGGGAATTGCTCGTCAACAACGTGACTGCTCGATGTTTTGTTCCGCTTGCGGCGCGCGCTCTCTTCCAGCCGGCCATGCAATGCGGAGAAAAATGTGGGTACAAAGAAAAGGGTGGCGACTGTGGCCAGTAGGAGGCCGCCGATTACTGCGCGGCCCAGCGGGGCGTTCTGCTCGCCGCCGTCACCGAGGCCGAGTGCCATGGGCACCATGCCGATGATCATGGCCAGTGCGGTCATCAGGACGGGGCGGAAGCGGACAAAGCCTGCGTTGAGCGCGGCTTTACGTGCATCGCCTACCAGGATTTCCATCTGTTCACGGGCAAAGCTGACCACCAGGATGGAATTGGCCGTCGCCACACCCATACACATGATGGTGCCAGTGAGGGCTGGGACGCTCAGCCGGGTTCCAGTAAGGAATAGGAACCAGACAATGCCGGTAATGGCTGCGGGCAGCGCCGAGATGATGAGGAATGGATCGAGCCAGGACTGAAAGTTGACGACGATGAGGAAGTAAACCAACAGGATCGAGAAGGCCAGGCCCGCGAGGAGTCCGATGTAGGACTTGATCATGGTTTCGCTCTGGCCCCGCAGCACGATCTGCGTGCCGGTAGGCCGGTCCTTATCGTGAGCGGCGATGAGGCCGTTGATTTTGCGAGTGACAGAGCCCAGATCCGCGCCATCGACATTCGCGTAGATGTCCAGAACCGGCTGAATGTCGTAATGACTGACGGTGCCGAGTTCGGCGCCGGGAATGATGGCGGAGAGATTGCCGAGAACCTGGGTTGTCTGCGGACTTCCCGGAGCCCCCGTCGGCTTCGGAGTGGTGTCCGAAGTTGCCATTGTGCTCTGGTTGGCGGAAGCCCCGGTAGACACGGTAACCGGCAGGCTTTGCAAGGCGGAGACGGAATCCAGCCTGTATTGCGGAGACTGAACGGCGATGTTGTAAGAGACGCCGTTCTTGGGATCGAGATAAAAGTTGGGACTGGTCTGGAAGCTGCCGCTCAGTGCGATGAGGAGACTACCTGCCACGTCACGCTGAGTGAGGCCGATTAACTGTGAGCGGGTGCGGTCCACAGCCACTGTGAATTTGGGCGCATTGAAGGGCTGCTGAATGCGCGTGTCGGCTGCGCCAGGCACGTATTTCACGTCGTTCAACAGCTTTTCGGCGTAGACGCGATTTTCCTCAAGCCTGGGTCCAATGATCTGGATGTCGATCGGTGAGGATAGTCCGAAATTGAGAATCTGAGTAACGATGTCGACAGGGAGCACGTAGAACGTGACGCCGGGAAACTGGCGGCTGAGGACTTCACGGAGCCGGTTGATGTATTCGCCGGAGGGATGGTGATCTTCGGTTAACTGCACGGAGATATCCGCATCCGCAGTGCCAATGGGCGCTGAAGTCGAGTAGGAGAGGTTGTAACCGGAGTAAGGCAGTCCGATGTTATCGATGATGCTGACAACCTCTTTCTTCGGTATCTCTTTTCGGATTGCGTTGTCGATGTGGTCGCAGAGAGCCGCTGTCTCTTCGATTCTCATGCCGGTGCGGGCTCGAACGTGAATCTTGAACGCGCCAGAATCGACCGAGGGGAAGAAGTCCTGCCCGAGCCAGGGCGCCAGAACTCCGACAGACACCACGCAGAGCAGGAGAAAAACGATGATGAAGGTTTTGGAGTAGTCCACGCAGAAAGTGAGCAGCCGAACGTAGCCGTTGCGTATTTTTTCGAAGCCATGTTCAAAACCGCGTTGAAAGGCCACGAAGGGATTGCGGCTTTTCTGTCGCTTTGCAGCGTCCTCGTCGGTGTGCTCCTTGAGCAGATACTTGGCCATTGTAGGCACGACGGTTCGCGAGAGCAGATAACTGGCGAGCATAGCGAAGACGACCGCTTCGGCGAGGGGAACGAAGAGATATCGCGAGACGCCGCTCAGGAAGAACATGGGCACGAACACGATGCAGATTGCGAGGGTCGAGACGAGCGCGGGAATCGCAATCTGCGCCGCGCCATCAAGAATGGCTTGCTCGATCTCTTTGCCGGATTCGAGATTGCGGTTGATGTTTTCGATTTCGACGGTGGCGTCGTCGACGAGAATTCCGACGGCAAGCGCAAGGCCTCCGAGGGTCATGATGTTGATGGTTTCGCCAAGCGCGTAAAGCACAATAAGCGAGCTGAGAATGGAGAGCGGGATCGAAACGGCAATGATGATCGTGGAACGCCAGCTTCCGAGGAAAATCAGAATCATAATGCCGGTGAGGCAGGCGGCTATGATCGCTTCGCGAACCACGCCATTGATGGCTCCGCGAACGAAGATCGACTGATCATTCAGTGGAACGACTTTCAGGTTAGGATTCAACTGCGCAAGAATGGGCGGCAGCTTCTGCTTGATGCCGGCAATGATGTCGAGCGTCGATGCGTTGCCGGTCTTTAGGATGGTCATCAGCGTTGCGCGCTGGCCGTCAACGCGCACGATGTTGGTCTGCGGAGGAAAGCCGTCGCGCACGTGAGCAACATCGCGGATGTAAATCACTGCCCCGTTTACTGAGCGAATAGGCAGGTTATTGAGTTCGCTGATGGCCTGGGGCGCAGAGTTGGTCTCAATCGCGTACTCGTAACCGGCGACCTTCATCGTTCCGGAGGGAGCGATCAGGTTTTGGGCTGATATTGCGTTTACGACATCCGAAGGAGACAGCCCCTTGGCCTGCAGGGCATGAATATCGAGATCTACCTGTACCTGGCGTTGCTTGCCGCCGTAGGGGTAGGGAATGGCCGCTCCCTGGACAGTTGCCAGGCGCGTGCGGATGATGTTTTGCCCGTAATCATTAAGCTGTTGCTCCGAGAGGCCCTGACCCGAAAGTCCGAGCTGCAAAACGGGAACGCTGGAGGCGTTGTACTGGATGATGAAGGGTGGCGTAGTGCCCGGCGGCAGTGAACGCAGCTGAACCTGATTGATGGAGTTGACCTGTGCTACTGCGGAGCCGATGTTGACGTGCGGCTGGAAGAAGACCTTGATGACTGCGATGCCATTGAGAGATTGAGATTCGATGTGCTCGATGTCGTTGACCGTCGTGGTCATGCCGCGTTCACTGTTGCTGGTGATGCGATTGGCCATCTCTTCGGCAGAGAGGCCGGTGAACTGCCAGACGACGCTGACGACGGGAATGTCGATATTCGGAAAGATATCCGTCGGCATCGAAAGGATGCTGAAGGCGCCAATCAAGAGCAGGAGAATGGCAAAGACGGCAAAGGTGTATGGCCGCCGTAACGCCAGCCGAACAATCCACATAGTTTTTTTGGTCGCTCCTGAGTCCTCGCGAGAAAGACACTCGCAGGAAAAACGGTCGCTGTTGTGAGTTTCAGTCTAAGGTCTGGAAACGGGCTGGAGGAGCATTTACAACAGGCTGCGTAAAAATCTCACACACTCCATAGGACGGGCCAAGGTCCCCTGAAGATGCAACAAAGCCCAAATTGAGGCTCCGGGCAGGTCGTTTTCGATGCCCAAAGATTGGCCACGACGGTTCTTGAGGTTTGGTCGAGCCGGTCAAAGAGCGGCGAAAATAGCGAGAATGGCGGTACATGCGGCCAGAGCGAGGCTAACACGATCGGTGATGGCGAAAATGACAGGGTCTTCGTCGAGTTCGCCGCGAGAGGCCAATAGCCAGACGCGATGAAGCCAATAAAGCATCAATGGAACGATGAGCCAAAGTCGTCCCGGATGACGATACAGTGTGTCCACGTCAGGCCGGGAAATGTAGAGGGAAAAGACGACGACGGAGGCATAGGCACTGGCGGCGCCGAAGCTGCGAATCTGCTCGAGATCGCCGACCACGTAGCCCCGGCCGTGAGTGTTGGTGACGCCGCGGTCGCGGAGATTGGCGAGTTCGCTGAACCGCTTGACCATGGCGAGGGAGAGGAAGAGGAAGACGGCGAAGCTGGAAAGCCAGGGAGAGATCAGGGTTGCAGTGGCTGCGCCACCGGCCTGCATGCGCAAGGTGTAGAGGCCCGCCAACAGGAGAACGTCGACGAGAGGCACTCGCTTGAGGAAAAGGGAATAAGCGGTTGTGGCAATCAGATAGACCAACAGCCAAAGAGTAAAGGCGATGGGGAGGCGGGGAAGCAGGACACAGTTCGCGGCTACCAGCGTCAGTGCGATTGCCAGAGCGGTGAAGACCGATAGATCTCCAGCAGCCAAAGGTCGAAATCGCTTAGTGGGATGATGGCGGTCGCTTTCGATATCCAGCAGGTCATTCACGAGGTAATTAGCTGAGGCGATGAAGCTGAAGCAAAAGAAGGCCGCCACAGCCGGAACCATCGTCTGCCATGAGATGTTGTGCGAAAGCAAAATAGGTAGAAAAAGCAGGGTGTTTTTGGCCCACTGATGGACGCGAATGGCTTTCAGCAGCCTTGGGAGAAGCGGCGATTTGTCTTCAAAGCGGCCCTCGATCGGCAGAGCTTTAGCCTTGATTGCCGCAAGCAATCCGGCAGAGGGATTGGCAATGTAGGCGTGTCTGGCGTGTTGCAGAGCGGGTAGGTCGGGTATGGCGTTGCCGACGTAATCGAAGTCAGGAAACTGGCGCTGCAGTCCCTCGAGCTTATGGCTGCCAATCATGTTGATGGCTCCGTCGGAGGCCAGCACGCCTGAGAAAAAGCCAAGATGAACGGCCACGCGGTTGGCCAGCGATACGTCGGCGCCGGTAGCGAGATAGATGGGGTGCTCAGATTTGTGCTGTTCTTTAAGAAAGTTCAGCAGCGGCTGATTGTAGGGCAGACGTGCCGCATCCAACTCTACAACTGCCGCCACCTGTGCCTTTACGCGGGCTTTACCTCCACGAATCAGCCAGTCCGGGATTCTGAAGATTTTGGCCGGGTGAGTGCGCAGCAGAAGACAAAGGGAATCATGGAAGGTGTCGGATTTAACCAGAGTTCCGTCGAGATCCACACAGATCGGGATTGCGGAGGCGGCAACAGTGTCCGGAAGACGCGGTGATTGGGGTAAGGATGGCGCGGTCACTGGGGCTTCCGACGCCGCTTCCTGGGATTCCATCTCTCTGGCCACGCTATTTGCAGGGTTTTTCAGTGGAGATTTCCTTTATAGGCGACTAGCCGAACGCGCCGGGGCTATTCGCAGCTCTTCCTGCAAGTATAACTTTCTAATGGAACGTTGGCTGCGCGGGAAAGCCCGCATGCGATATGGTTGCGAGAGGCTCAATCCGCTCTGTTTGCGAACCAAAAACCATGCCTTGCCGAAACAATTCATGACGCTTGACCGTCCGTTGGTAGAAGCGTAACTCTAAGCCTTGCCGTTATCACCACCAATCTTTGCAATAAAAAAGACTGCAAATGAAGCAGTAGCCAAGAAAGAATTCAGGAATGGAACGTATGCCAGCATCCTCTGTCCAGGATTTGTCGAACTCGGAGTCCCGTCCGTTACTGCCCAAGTCGGAACCATCCAAAGCGCTGCCTCCCCCGGAGGATAAGAAGTCTGGCTGGGTACGGCCCATCATTTACATTTTGCTGGTCGCACTTGTGGGATTTATCGGGTGGCGTGTCTATTCGAATAAGAAAAAGAACGAAGCGAATACGGCCAATCAGGCGAATGCGCTGCTGAACAGGCCGGTGCCTGTTCAGGCGGTCGCGGCTGAGAGGCGTCCGATGCCGATCTATCTCACGGCTCTGGGCACGGTTACGCCCTACTACACCGTGACGGTAAAGGCTCGTGTGAATGGGCAACTCGATAAAGTCAATTTTACCGAGGGACAGGAGGTTAAGGCGGGTCAGACCATCATGGTGATCGACCCGAAACCTTACCAAGCGGCACTGGATCAGGCCAAAGGCACGCTCGCGCACGACCAGGCGCTCCTCAAGAATGCACAGGCTGAGTTTGTTCGCTACAAAGCGCTCTTCGATGCGGGCGTGGCTTCCAAAGAGCAGCTAGACCTGCAGCAATCGAACTTCGGGCAATATGAGGGCGCAATCAAATCCGACGAGGCCGCAATCGAAACTGCGCAACTTCAATTGGATTGGTGTTCGATCCAGTCGCCGATCAGCGGCAAGATCGGTCTGCGGCTCGTTGACCCGGGTAACATCATCACCGCCAATACTACGAACCTGGTGATCGTGAACCAATTGCAGCCGATCGCTGTCTACTTTACGCTGCCGCAAAATTACCTGCCCCAGGTGCTGGATAAGCTTCGTGCAGATCAGCGGCTCCCGGCGGAGGCTTTTGACAAGGGCGACACCACTCGGCTCTCCACCGGCCAGTTGCTGACGACAGACAATCAGATCGACACCACAACAGGAACCGCGAAGCTCAAGGCAGTTTTTGATAACAAGGATGAGAAACTCTTTCCGAACCAGTTTGTGAATATCCACCTGGTGATGGAGCAGCGCAACAGCGCACTCGTGGTCCCTTCGGCTGCGATTCAGACTGGCTCGCAGGGAACGTTTGTCTGGGTTGTGCAGGAACAGGCGATAACTCCGCAGCCGGGCCAGACAGCCCAGCCGGCTCAGCAGAAGAATGGAGATCCGCAGCCCACTACCGAGTGGGTCGCGAAGATGCAGCCGGTGAAGATCGCACTGGCTGAGGGGCAACTGACAATTCTGGATAGTGGCCCCAATGCCGGTCAGAAAGTCGTTGTCGATGGAGCGGACCGTCTGCGACAAGATGCCAAGGTTGTGGTGAGTGCTCCCAGGCAGCACTCCAACGCCTCGGGGCCGCTGACCGATGCGACGGCTCCTGTCCCGCAGCAACCTGGGCAGGGCACGCCGGGAGTGGCAACGCCCGCGCCGATGACGGCCCATCAGTTGGAAAGGGCTGATCCGAAGAAGCATCGCAAGCAGGCGGCTGATCCAAGTGCCGCACAGCCTAAGGGGAACCAGCCTTGAATCCGTCGCGGCCATTTATTCTGCGGCCGGTAGCGACCTCGCTGCTGATGGTGGCGATCCTTCTGGCTGGATTTGTCAGCTATCAGCAGTTGCCAGTTTCGGCACTGCCGGAAGTGGATTACCCCATCATCCAGGTGCTGACGTTTTATCCGGGCGCAGGGCCAGAGGTGATGTCGTCATCCGTGACGGCCCCGCTGGAGCGGCAGTTCGGGCAGATGCCGGGCTTGAAGCAGATGACCTCGGTCAGTTCGGGCGGTGGATCGGTGATCACGCTCGAATTCAACCTTGATGAAAACATAGACGTTGCCGAGCAGGAAGTTCAGGCCGCCATCAATGCGGCGACCAGTTTTCTCCCGACCGATTTGCCGAACCCTCCGGTGTACAGCAAGGTAAATCCGGCGGACGCGCCAATCATGACTCTGGCGCTGACCTCTGACACGCTGGCTTTGGATAAGGTTGAGGATGCGGCCGACACCAATCTTGCGCAGAAGATTTCGCAGGTTACTGGCGTCGGTCTGGTTTCAATCGCTGGTGGACAGAAGCCGTCCGTGCGTATTCAGGCCAATCCTGCGCAGTTGGCTTCTTACAACCTAAGCCTTGAGGATCTGCGTACCGCGCTTGCCGCTGCCAACGTGGATCAGGCCAAAGGTACTCTGAATGGTTCACGCCAGTCGTACACGGTAGGCGCGAACGATCAGCTGCTATCAAGCGCGGAGTACAAGCCGGTGATCATCGCTTATCGTAACGGCGCGGCGGTGCGGACATCGGACGTCGCGACGGTCGTGGATGCGGCGGAGAATTCGCAACAGGCGGCGTGGATGGGGACACCGGCGATCGGGAACCATCCGGCTGTGATTCTCAACATTCAGCGGCAACCGGGCGCTAACATCATTGCCGTTGTAGATCGAATCAAAGCCCTGCTTCCTCAGTTGAAGACCAGCATGCCCGCTGCTGTTCAGGTACAGGTGCTTACCGATCGCACCACCGTAATCCGTGCATCGGTGGAGGATGTGCAGTTCTCATTGATGCTGACGATTGCCCTGGTAGTCATGGTGATCTTCCTCTTCCTGAGGAACCTTGCCGCGACGATTATTCCGTCTGTGGCTGTGCCACTTTCGCTCGTTGGCACTTTTGGCGTGATGTATCTGCTGGGATACAGTCTGAACAATCTCACCCTGATGGCGTTGACCATTTCGACTGGTTTTGTAGTGGACGATGCGATCGTCATGATCGAGAACATCGCGCGCTACATCGAGGAGGGCGAAGACCCGCTGCATGCCGCGCTGAAGGGTTCGGAGCAGATCGGCTTCACAATCGTATCGTTGACCGTATCGCTGATTGCCGTGCTAATTCCGTTGCTTTTCATGGGTGATGTAGTGGGCAGGTTGTTCCGAGAATTTGCGGTGACACTGGCGGTGACGATCCTGGTTTCGGCGGTAGTTTCGCTGACGCTTACGCCGATGATGTGTGCCCGTCTGCTCAAGCACAAGCCGGAGGCGCAGCAGGGACGTTTCTACCGTATTTCGGAAAAAGCATTTGAATCCGTGATTGCGTTTTACGGCCGGACGCTGGAGGTGATCCTTCGGCACCAGTTCCTCACACTGCTGGTGACAATTGCCACACTGGTGGCGACGATTGTGCTTTTTCTAATCGTGCCCAAGGGCTTCTTTCCTGTACAAGACACGGGCGTGATTCTCGGCATTTCTGAGGCTCCGCAGACAGTCTCGTTTGCAAGCATGGCTACGCGCCAGCAGCAATTGGTAGACATTATTTTGAAAGACCCGGCAGTGGAAAGCGTGTCGTCATTTATTGGCGTGGACGGGACCAACACGACACTTAACAGTGGGCGTATTCAGATTAACTTGATACCGCTTGCGCAACGCAAAATTTCTGCGACCGACGTGATCACGCGCTTGCAGCCGAAGGTTCAGAATCTTGAAGGCATTCAGCTCTTTCTGCAACCATTACAGGATCTGACAGTTGAAGATCGGGTGAGCCGCACTCAATTCCAGTACTCAATGGAGGATCCGAATCAGCAGGAACTGGCAACTTATACGCGCAAGATGGTGGCCGAGTTGAGCAAACAGCCGGAACTGCGCGATGTGGCCAGTGATCTGCAGGATCAAGGGCTGGGATCACAACTGGTGATTGATCGCGATACCGCGGCGCGGCTGGGCATCGCTGTTGCAGATATTGATAACACGTTGTACGACGCTTTCGGACAGCGCCAGGTATCGACGATCTTTACGCAGCTCAATCAATATCACGTGGTGATGGAGGTTGGTCAGAACTTTCAGACCGATCCTTCGGTGTTGGCCAACCTGTATGTGAAGTCTGCCAACGGCACTCAGGTGCCATTGAGCAACCTGGCACACTGGGAGCAGTCACGGGCGCAGTTGGCGATTGGGCATCAGGGGCAGTTTCCGGCAACTGTGATCAGCTTCAACGTTGCTCCCGGGATATCGCTGGGCGACGCGGTAAAGGCGACACAGAGGGTTGAGCAGCAGATTCAGTTGCCGGTCAGCATCAATGGCACCTTCCAGGGAACGGCGGCGGCATTTCAGGCTTCATTGACCAACGAGCCGCTGTTGATTTTGGCTGCGCTGATTACGGTATACATTGTGCTGGGCGTCCTGTACGAGAGCTATGTGCATCCGATCACTATCATCTCTACGCTGCCGTCTGCCGGAGTAGGTGCCATTCTTGCGTTGCTGGTTACGCGAACGGATTTCAGTGTAATTGCGCTGATCGGAATCATTCTGCTCATCGGTATCGTGAAGAAGAACGCAATTATGATGATCGATTTTGCGCTGGCCGCGGAGCGCGAAGACAACAAGTCTCCTCATGACGCTATTTTTCAGGCGTGCTTGTTACGTTTCCGCCCGATCATGATGACGACGATGGCGGCGCTGTTGGGCGGGCTGCCCCTCGCGTTAGGGTCAGGCGTGGGGTCAGAGTTGCGACGTCCGTTGGGCATCACCATTGTGGGTGGGCTGCTTGTTTCGCAGTTACTTACCCTTTACACGACGCCGGTAATCTATCTCTACTTTGACCGGCTGGCAAATCGTATGGGCAAGAAGACCCCCAGAGATCCGGAGGCGGGTTCGAAGGCTAGAGCAAATCTGGATCAGCACCTGCAGCCGGTTTCTGGCGACTAAACAAGAAGGACGACATGCATCTCTCAGCGCCATTCATACGTCGACCGGTAGCGACATCACTGCTCAGCCTTGCGCTGTTGATGGCTGGCGCGGTGGCGTATTCGCTGCTGCCCGTGGCTTCGCTGCCTGAGGTTGATCTGCCGACGATCTCGGTGAGCGCTGGATTGCCGGGTGGCAGCCCTGAGACGATGGCGTCGAATGTCGCCGCTCCGCTGGAGCGGCAGTTCGGACGCATCGCCGGTATCACTCAGATGACTTCGTCGAGTTCGCTTGGCTCAGCATCTGTGCAGTTGCAGTTTGATATGAGCCGCGACATCAATGCGGCGGCGCGCGATGTGCAGGCAGCGATCAATGCGGCGCGCAGCCAGTTGCCAGCGTATCTCCCGCAGAATCCCAGCTATCGCAAGACGAATCCCGCCGATGCTCCGATTCTGATTTTGACGTTGACCTCAGATGTGGTGCCCAAGGCCCAGATTTACGATATTGCCGACTCGATTCTGGCGCAGAAGATTGCGCAGATTCAGGGCGTGGGGCAGGTATTTGTCGGAGGCAGTGCGAGCCCCGCGGTGCGCGTCGAACTCAACCCGATGCAACTGAGTTCCTACGGCGTGGGACTTGAGTCTGTGCGTACGGCGATCGCCAACGCCAATGCAAACCGGCCGAAGGGTTCATTCCATGACGAGGAACATCGCTGGCTGATCAATGATAACGATCAGATATTCAAAGCTGAGGATTACAAGCCTCTTATCGCCGGATATAACCAGACCACCGGCGCTCCGGTGCGGGTTTCTGATCTTGGCACGGTCGAGGACGGTGTGGCCGATATTCGAACCGCCGGACTTGCCGGTGTGAATGACGGTCCGGGTTCGGTGATGAAACCGGCCATTCTGATTGTGATTTCCAAAGTCCCGGGCGCGAATGTAATCGCAGCAGTGGACAATGTGCTCGCCGAGTTGCCGCGGTTGCAGGCGCAGATTCCGCCTACGATTCGCATCAACGTGGCGGTGGATCGCACGACGACAATTCGCGCCAGTGTGCGTGATGTGGAGCGGTCGCTGATTATCAGCGTTGCGCTGGTTGTGCTCGTGGTCTTCCTGTTCCTGCGCGAGGTCTGGGCAACGATCATTCCTTCGATTGCCGTGCCTCTTTCACTGGTCGGAACGTTTGGTGTGATGTACATGCTGGGGTACACGCTGGACAATCTGTCGCTGATGGCGCTGACCATCTCCACTGGCTTTGTAGTGGATGATGCGATTGTGGTGATCGAGAACATCACGCGCTATCTTGAGCAGGGCATGTCTCCCTATGAAGCGGCGATGAAGGGCTCGCGCGAGATTGGCTTCACGGTGCTGTCGATGAGCCTTTCGCTGATTGCGGTATTTATCCCGATCCTGTTGATGGGCGGCATCATCGGGCAGTTGTTCCGCGAATTTGCGGTTACGCTGAGCGTGGCGATTGCGGTGTCGCTGGTGGTTTCGCTGACAACGACTCCGATGATGTGCGCGCAGTTTTTGAAGGCCCACACAGATCAGCGCCGAGGCAGATTTTATCGAGCCAGCGAGCGAGCTTTTCAATGGCTGTCTGATGAGTATTCGCTCGGCCTGCGCTGGGTGTTGCGGCACCAATGGCTGATGCTCTTTGTCACTATCGGCACCGTCATCCTGAATGGCGTGCTCTTCTGGGTTGTGCCCAAGGGGCTGTTTCCGCAGCAGGATACCGGGCGGCTTGGAGGCACAACACGCGCGGCGCAAGATATTTCGTTCGACGCGATGAAGGTGAAGCAGCAAAGCCTTGCGCAGATGGTGCTGGAGGATCCAGCGATCCAGACGGTGACGGCCTTTGTCGGTGGCGGCGGCCCCGGTGGCGGCAGTAGTAACGTTGGACGCATGTTTATTGCGCTCAAACCCCAAGGGCAGCGTAAGGTCACGGCGGATGAGGTGGTGAACCGGCTGCGTAAGAAGCTGACGAGTGTTCCCGGAGCGGTTCTCGGTCTTCAGGTGCAGCAGGAGTTTCAGACAGGGGCGCGCGGCAGCGATGCGCAGTACCAGTACACGCTTTCGGATGAAAATCTGGACGAGTTGAATGAGTGGGCTCCGAAGCTGCTGGCGAAGATGAAGGCTATGCCGCAGCTACGTGACTCAAATTCGGACCAGCAGAATCAAGGATTGCAAGAGAAGCTGATCATCGATCGCGATACCGCATCGCGACTCGGCATCACGGCAACGCAGATTGACCAGGTGCTCTACGATGCGTTTGGTCAGCGCCAGGTCTCGACTATGTATACGGCGCTGAACCAGTACTTTGTGGTGATGGAGGTTGCGCCGCAATTTCAAAACAGCCCTGATTCGCTCAATGGGATTTACATCAAGACCAGCGCGGGAACTACAGTGCCGCTGGCTACGATCGCTCACTTCAGCTCGACCCGGACCTCGCTGCAGGTGAATCATCAGGGGCAGTATCCGGCGGTGACGCTGACCTTTAATCTTGCGCCGAATGTGGCTCTCGGCGATGCAGTGACAGCGCTTGAAAACGCGCAGCGCGAGATGGGAATGCCATCGACTATACATGCGACGTTCCAAGGGACGGCGCAGGTTTATCAGGCTTCGCTGGCTAACGAGCCGTATCTTATCCTGGCCGCGATTGTTGCGGTGTATATCGTGCTGGGAATCCTGTACGAAAGCGTCATTCATCCCATTACGATTCTCTCAACGCTCCCCTCTGCAGGAGTTGGTGCGATACTTGCTTTGTTACTCACGGGAACAGACCTC
>Ga0206936_1034_pt1 | contig 45191 bp, 33 predicted proteins | sample Alteio_BWOrgHeat_14_FD_152922 | JGI IMG/M metagenome (GOLD analysis project Ga0206936, IMG submission 152922) | Enriched cells from forest soil in Barre Woods Harvard Forest LTER site, Petersham, Massachusetts, United States -... | ecosystem: Environmental > Terrestrial > Soil > Temperate forest >... | reverse complement strand
CGGCGCCCGCACGACCTCGCTTTGCTGAACTCTCGGAGGCCCCGTCCTACGCGCCGCTTCCGCGGGACTACGCCACCGAATTGCATTCCAACGAAGCTTCGCGAACCGCAAGCGTTACTTCGAATGCAGCAGCCGTCTTTGCCCAGCCAGCCGAACCCGAGCACACCGATCTCGATGTGCCCGCTTTCCTGCGCCGGAGCCAGTTTTAATGGAATGCCGAAAAAGGCCGATCTTTGAAAACATGGGAGTGTGAAATCCAGGGCGCGAAAAAGAAGGGTTGTGTTTTTGCTCCTCGCTCTGTAGAGTGCGGATAAGCCCTCAGCACCTTATTCGGCAAGCGCACTACGCCAGTTATCGTCTGTTTGTGCGTCGTGTCTCTTAAGTCTTGCGCGAAGGAGTTTGCTAAGCTGGTAGTGGCGAAAGGATCAACTTTCACCACACTGCCAGTCTCGTAAGGGGTAACAGGACCAAGCCGTCACCGGAATTCGAAGCACGGAAAGCCCTCCGGCGGCGAGATTTGAAGATTGAAGGACGCTTTCCTGATGAGACTATTACTGCCGTGTATTGCTGTCGCGACCCTCGTTTCGCTATCCGCCTCCTCCGCTCTCGCCCTTGATGATCCTCATACCGTTCATCACGCAAAGAGTGGCCAGCCGCACGTCGCCGACACCAAACACGCAGCCGCGCATAAGTCCACAGCTTCTTCCAGCAAAGCCTCCAGCAAAACAGCACACGTGGTCAGGCCGGCCGCAGGTAAGAGTGCTGCCTCCAGAGCCCGAGTTCAGCGCGCGTCCTTAACCTCCCGGCGTCATCACTCCTACGAGCGATTTACCGCCAATTCCTTCTCAAACAACCAGGGCGATGGCGATATTACCGCTGGCGAAGACCCAACCATCCGTGCCGCCGCCATCGACGCTCTGGGCAACATGAACGGCACTGCCGTTGTGATCAACCCCGCCAATGGCCGTATCCTGGCAATGGTCAACCAGAAGCTGGCTCTCTCGCCCGGAGCCGAACCCTGCTCCACGATTAAGCTTTCAGTCGGTCTCGCCGCGCTTTCTGAGGGCCTCGTCACCCGCGATACCCCGGTCAACCTCGGTGGCTTCCGCATGAACCTCACCGACGCGCTGGCCCATTCCAACAACCTCTACTTCGAAGAACTGGGCAGGGAACTAGGCTTTGAGCGCGTCCGCCACTATGCGACGCAGTTCGGCCTAGGCGAGCTGGCTGGCTACAACATTCCCGGCGAACAGCTCGGTACCTATCCTGATCAGGAACTGCCAGCCAAGGAAGGCGGCGTAGGCCGCATGTGCAGCTTCGGCCAAGGGGTTTCCATGACTCCTCTGCAACTCGGAGCCTTCGTCGCCGCTATCGCCAACGGCGGAACGCTCTATTACCTACAGCACCCGTCCTCTCCTGATGAGGTAGCCAGCTTCGAACCCAAGGTCAAGCGTACACTCGACATCAACCGCTTCGTTCCCGACCTTCAGGACGGCATGGCCGGAGCAGTCGAGTACGGCACCGCCCGCTCTCTCCGCGTCAACTTCCACGAGCTTCCCGTCTTCGGCAAAACCGGCACCTGCTCTGACAAGGGAACCCGCTTCGGCTGGTTCGCCTCCTTCTCCGACTCGCCCATGGGCAGCCTTGTCACGGTCTTCTTCCTCGAGGGCGGCCGCCCAGTCTTTGGTCCCCGCGCCGCCGAACTCACCGGCCTCTTCTACCGCAGCTTATGGGATCGTAACTACTTCGTAGATAAGACCCCCGTACAGGCCGAAAATCAGCCGATCGCAGCCATCCCCTCCATAGTTACCGCGGACGCGTCACGCTAAGGGTTCTAACCCGCTCTGCGACACGTGCACCGGTCAGGTTCGGCCTCTTCCCTCTCCCCGGCGTGAACACCCGCCTCGCGGCTTCAGAGAATCCCTGCAACCGCATCGACGCTGCGGCATCTTATAGAACAGTCCGCTGCTTACGCGCTTCTTCCCGCAATCCTTCAGGACGCGCTCAAACTGAACGGGAGAAATGCCCTACACTGGTCTCGGGTCCATCCATATGCCTCTTCCTACAGCCATTCTGCTCACGTACGGTTATTTCCTCATCTTCGGTTGGGTGCTGCTCGAGCAGATTGGGCTTCCGTTGCCTGCCACGCCTGTTCTGGTGGCTGCCGGAGCTCTTTCCGCGACCGAACACATGAGCTTCCCCACAGCCCTTCTGGCCAGCGTCGCGGCATGTCTCACGGCTGATACGGTCTGGTTCCTTTTCGGCAGGCGATACGGGAACATGGTGCTGCGCCTGCTCTGCAAGTTCTCGCTGGAGTCGACCGTGTGTGTTCGGCGCACCCATGATTCGTTCGGCAAGCGCGGCGCTTACACTTTGCTCTTTGCGAAATTCGTTCCCGGCCTGTCGGTAATTGCTCCTCCGGTTGCCGGCCAAACCGGCATGTCCCTGGCCCGCTTCCTGCTTTTCGATTCAGGCGGCTCGATCCTCTGGGCGGGTTCTCTGCTGCTCGCCGGACGCCTCTTCGGCGACTTGCTCCGACGCAATCCAGACTTACTCAACTGGGCAGGGCGCTTTGGCGGAGCGCTGCTCCTTCTCGGAATTCTCGGATTCTTCGTGTCGCGAATTTATCGACGTCAGGCCTACTTCAAAAAACTGCGCACTGCTCGGCTGGAGCCCGAAGTACTGAAACAGATGCTCGACGCAGGCGAGCCGGTCTACATCGTCGACCTTCGTCATCCCCTTGAGCTTGTGCCCGATCCTTTCACTCTGCCGGGTGCGCACCACGTCTCACCCGACGCCCTTGCCGCTCACAGCAGCGAAATCCCGCTCGACCGGGACATCATCCTGTACTGCACCTGCCCCAGCGAAGCCACCGCAGCCAAGACCGCCATGACCCTGCAAAAGCTGGGCATCGAACGCGTCCGTCCCCTGCGTGGCGGATTCGACGAGTGGAAGCGCCTCGGTTTTCCCATGGACGCAATCGAGCCCGTCGCCATGGCTCACCACTGAGCTAATTCTGTTAGGTCAAGTTATCTTTGGGCTAGAATGTCATTATGAGTCGCCATGCTGAAGCTGTCTTCGGACACACACTGCTTGAAACCTCGGTAAAGCCCTTTGCTGAGATGAGCGAAACAGAGCTTGCAGCTTTTGAGCGTGAGTTTATTACCGCACTCTCGGCAGGCGACGACAGCGCAGCTCGTGAGAGTCTGGCTGCTGGAGTTCCTATCTATTACGCGGAAGATGACACGCCGGCGGCCAGTCTGATCAAAGAGTATCCCGATGGACGGAAAGAGCTTGTTACCTTCGCTAGTGGAGTTGAGACATTTCAGCGTTCACTATAAAGCCAACTCCAAGACCGTATCTTTGGGTGTTCGCGGGTCCGAACGGGCCGGGCAAATCCACATTGGTCGCAAGATTTGTTAAGCAGCGACTGCCGGTCATCAATCCAGATGTAATTGCGCTTACGATTGCTCGGGATCGCCCAGATTCTCAGGTAACAATTGAGGCAGGCAAGATAGCGGTTCGCGAAAGAACGAGACTCTTGTCAACACGAGAATCATTTGCAATCGAGACAACTCTCAGCGGCAATAGTGAAATCCGCTTGATGGGCGACGCCATCGACGCGGGATATAAGGTGAATCTGGTTTATGTTCGTGTTCGGTTAGCAGTATCACAGGGACGCGTCGCGCACCGGGTTCGCATGGGCCTGCATTTTGTTCCCGTTGAAGACATCTGGCGCCGATATCCCCGCAGCTTGAAGAATCTACCAAAAGCTATGCAATTGGCTGAGCGCACCCTGCTTTTGGACAATTCGGGCAAGGCATTTCGGCTCCTGTTGGTTCGTGAGAATAACAAGACTCGAACGCTTGTCCCAGAGCTGCCGTCCTGGGTGGCGGCTGTCATCCCGGAAGAGTTCCGATAGCGACGTCGCTGGACTTCTACCTTCCATGACAGGGAACTTTGAATCCGTCCCGCACACAATTAATCCCCTGCCCGATACACTAGAGTTCGAAGTTCCGGATAAGGAATCAGTCAGGGAGCAGTGTGTGGCATACAACGATCTTCGCGAATGGATAGCGGCTCTCGACAAGGCCGGAGAACTAAAGCGCATCACCGAGCCCGTATCCCCGCGTCTTGAAATCAGCGAAATCACAGATCGCGTGTCCAAAGCCGGCAGCAACTCGCGAACAATCAAAGGCGCGCAAGGCTACGCGCCCGGCGGTCCAGCACTTCTTTTCGAAAACATCACCGGCCACCCCGGGCACAAGGTCTTCATCAACCAATTCGGTTCAGAACGCCGCATGGCCATGGCCCTTGGCGTCGACAATCTCGAAGAGATTGCCCAACGCATCCAGGCCCTTATGAATACCAAAGCCCCCGAAGGCCTTCTGAACAAACTCAAGATGCTGCCGCAGGTCGCTGAACTCACCCGTTCGTTCCCCAAGACGGTCAGCGCCAAAGACGCCCCCTGCAAGCAGGTCATTCTGCGGGATAACTTCAACCTGCTCGATTTCCCCGTCCTCACTTGCTGGCCGCACGACGGTGGCCCATTCATCACGCTGCCCTGTGTCCATACGCGCGACCCAAGATCAGGCAAGCGCAACATCGGCATGTATCGCATGCAGGTCTACGACGGCCAGACCACGGGCATGCACTGGCAGCGCCAAAAAGTCGCAGCCGAACACTATCGCGAAGCCCTCCGAACTGCCGCCGCAGCTAATGCCGTCGCAGACCCAAAGGCCGCCCGCGTCGCCGCCATGGCCGAGACATCCGGCGGAGCGTACACCATCCCCGATGGCCCCATTGGCGGCCTGCCGCAGGTCCAGTTCGGCAACCTCAAAGGCTCTCGCATGGAGGTCGCAGTCTCCATCGGCACCGATCCCGCAACCACATTCTCAGCTATCGTTCCAGCTCCGCCAGAGATCGAGGAGTATCTCATCGCCGGTTTCCTGCGCGGTAAACCAGTCGAGATCGTCAAATGCGAAACCGTCGATCTCGAAGTGCCGGCTAACTCCGAAATTGTCCTCGAAGGCTATGTCGAGTTAGGCGAACTGCGTCTCGAAGGCCCCTTCGGCGACCATACCGGTTACTACACCATGCAGGATCAATATCCGGTCTTCCACATCACCTGCATCACCCACCGCAAAGACCCCATCTACGCCGCCACCATCGTCGGCAAACCCCCGATGGAAGATGCATGGATGGGCAAAGCCGTCGAGCGTATCTTCCTGCCCATGATGAAGATGACCATCCCCGAAATCATCGACATCAACCTTCCTCCCGAAGGCGTCTTCCACAACCTGATGATTGTTTCCATCCGCAAGAGTTATCCCGGACAGGCGCGCAAAGTCATGTCCGCGATATGGTCTCTCGGGCAAGCCATGTTCACCAAATGCGTCGTCGTCGTTGATGAAGACTGCGATGTGCAGGACTTAGGGGAAGTTACCCTGCGAGTTACAAACAACATCGATCCGGAGCGCGATATTCAATTCACCCTCGGCCCGATCGATTCCCTCGATCACGCCTCGCGCCAGCCCAACTACGGCTCAAAAATGGGAATAGACGCCACACGAAAATGGAAAGCCGAAGGCTTCGATCGTCCGTGGCCCGCAATGCTCGAAATGGACCGCGAAACCAAATCCAAAATAGACGCAATCTGGGCAAAACTGGGCATAGATCGCTGATCTCGCTGATTTCGCGGATCGTCCGGTAAAATCACTCTGTCCTGAATCGGAGCCGGCTCATGTCCCTGCTGACGCGCAATGCAATCCTGACCACAGCAACGGTTTTGATTGCATCAGGTGGTTGGCTAAGCAACTCCCCAATGTCAGGCCTGCATGTGACAGATCCCGAAGGTCACAATATAAGTCAGTTCGCGCCAGGCAACGCACGCGTCGTAGTTCTGATGTTCGCTGCTACTGACTGCCCGATTTCCAGGCGTTACATTCCAGAAATCGCAAGGCTGCAGCAGGAGTTCTTCTCGCAGGGCGTCGCATTCTGGTGGGTCTTTCCCAACCCCGACGACACAGCAGCGGTCGTCCGTAAACACGAACTCGATTTTTCCATTCACTCTCAAACACTGATCGATACCCGCCAGGAACTTGTCCGCCTCACCCACGTTTCCGTAACCCCTGAAGCCGCCGTCTTCGCAGTCAATGGTGCAGGCTTGCGCGAGGTTTATCACGGCCGCATTGATGACCGCTATCTTTCATTCAACCAGTCGCGTCCCGCAGCCACTCATCACGATCTCGAAGAAGCAATCAAGGCAGTGTTGACAGGGCATCCAGTAACTCCACCCGATGAAGGCCCCGTAGGCTGTTCCATCGTCCCAGCGACTTTGTCGAATCCTCATTCGAATCCTCAACCATGACACCACCCAGAATTCCTCCACTCGTACAGTTCCTGTTCGTCTTTATAGTGTTTTTTGCCGCAGCTCTTTTAGAACGCAGTTCCCCGGTGAAAGCCGCCTCACAACCTGACGCGCCCGCATCCTCTGCACTCCTCACCTGGGCCCACGACATAGCTCCAATTCTCTATAACAACTGCACAACCTGCCATCACCCCGGCGGCGCAGGCCCATTCAGCCTGCTCACCTACAGTGACGCCAAACGCTGGGCTCCGCAGGTAGCAAAAGTAACGGCATCGCGCTACATGCCGCCCTGGCTCCCCGAGCCCGGCCACGGAGACTTCGCCGACACGCGCCGTCTCTCTGACACAGACATCGCAATACTCCATCGCTGGCTTGCAACAGGCATGGCCGAAGGCAAGCTCGCCGAAGCGCCCAAGCCTCCCACCTATGACGCCACGTGGCAACTCGGCAAGCCAGACCTGGTTCTCAAAGCGCCGCAGCCCTACACGCTCTCCGCCGGAGGCACGGACGTCTTCCGCAATTTTGTCCTTCCCTATCCGCGGACGGAAAGCCATTACATCCGCGCCATGGAGATTCGTCCCGGTGCGCCGCAGGTCGTGCATCACGCCAACGTGCTCATCGATCGCACCGCAAGCTATCGCCGCCAGCATTCGGCCGACTGGCAGCAAGGCATTCCCGGCATGGAGATCCTCCTCGACGCCGGCAACACCTTCGACCCCGACAGCCACTTCCTGTTCTGGAAGCCCGATACACCCGCGTTGATTGAACCGGAAGACATGCCCTGGCGCCTCGATCCCGGCAATGACCTGATCCTGAACATCCATCTGAAGCCGTCAGGAAAACCCGAAACCATCGATGTACAAATCGGGCTCTACTTCACAGAGAAGCCACCCACGAAACAGCCGATGCTATTGCAGCTCGACCGCGACGACGCGCTCGACATTCAGCCCGGTGATAAGAACTTCGTAGTTGATGATTCGCTGACCCTACCCATAGATGTCGAGGCATTGGGCGTATACCCCCATGCACACTATCTGGGCAAAGACATGCAAGTCTGGGCAATTCTCCCTAACGGTCAGAAGAAATGGCTCGTATGGATCCGAGATTGGGATATCGATCGCCAATCCGTCTATCGCTATCGTGAGCCTGTGCAGCTGCCCAAAGGCACCGTGCTTCACATGCGCTATGTCTACGACAACTCAGAAAGCAACCCTCGCAATCCTCACACGCCGCCCGTGCGCGTGCGAGCCGGCAACCGTTCTGAAGACGAGATGGCGCACTTATGGCTGCAAGTGTTGCCGCTTCACAACGATCCAGATCAACCCGATCCGCGCCTTCAACTTGAAGAAGCATGGATGCGCAGTCGCCTGCGCAAGACTCCCGATGACCCGATAAGCCTTTACAACCTGGGCGCAGCTCTAACCGGCGAAGGCAAATACAAAGAAGCCGTCGAGATTTATAAGAAGGAAAACAATGCGCGTCCAAACGACCCGCGAACACTGACTGCGCTCGGCGCAGCCCTCGACGGTGCAGGAGACTGGCAGGCCGCGCGTAAGGCCTTCGAAGAGGCCCTCGCCGCTGCGGCTGCTACCCATGCCCAGCTTTGCGACGCCGGCTTCGATTTGGCGAGTATCGATCTACGCCGTCAGCAATTCAACGACGCTGAAAAGGAATTCCGCAACCAGCTCTCCGCATGCCCCGAAGACGCCGAGTCCCACGCAGGGCTGGCGGCAACGCTCGGCAGCGAAGGCGACATCGACGCCGCACAATCCGAACTCCGCGCAGCCATTAACCTCAATCCAAATAATCCGCAGACGCACTCAGCGCTGGCTCAGGTCCTCTCCTCAACGGGCAATCTCGCCGAGGCCATCACGGAGCAAAAAGCCGCGCTCAAATTGCAGGAAGACGACGCCGACGGCTGGAGCAATCTCGGCGTGCTCGAAGCCCGCACCGGCCAGATCGAGTCCGCCCGTCATGATTTCGAGCATGCTTTGAAGATTCAACCCGATCACGCCCAGGCCAAAGCAAATCTGACCCATCTCCCCGCTGCGCCCTAGCGGTTCTGGTACGGCGACGATCCCGTTTTCCTCAGGCCCGCCGCTTGCGCTCGATAAACTGAAGGGACATCATGGCAGAACAGCAATCTCTCTCCCCCGAAATCCTTCTACATATTTCGCAGCAACTCAACCTCCCCCTGCGCGGCCTCGTCTCCGTCATTGAACTGCTTGACGATGGCGGCACCGTACCTTTCATCGCGCGCTATCGCAAAGAAGCCACCGGTAATCTCGACGAAGTCCAGATTCGCGCCATCGAAGAGCAGCTCGCTTACTTTCGTGAACTCGTCTCACGCAAACAGACCGTCCTCGAAACCATCGCCTCCCAGGGCAAGCTCACCGACGAACTGAAGGCTCGCATCGAAGCCACGCTCGACCGCAGCGTCCTCGAAGACCTCTATCTTCCCTACAAGCCAAAGCGCCGCACCAAAGCCACTATCGCCCGCGAACAAGGACTCGAACCCTTGGCCGACTACCTCTGGGAGCAACAGCCGCGCGACACATCCCTCGCCATCATTGCCGCAACCTTCGTCAGCGAAGAGAAAGGCGTAGCCACCGTCGAGGCCGCCCTCGAAGGCGCGCGCAACATCGTCGCCGAGCGCATCAGTGAAGATGCAGACCTCCGCAAGCTCCTGCGCCAATGGGTCTTTGATGAAGGCGTCGTGACCAGCAAAAAAGCAACCGACGCAGTCGATGAACAAGACAAGTTCAGGATGTACTACGACTACCGCGAGCCGGTGAAGACCATACCCTCGCATCGCATGCTGGCCATCCGCCGCGGCGAAACCGAAAACGTCCTCTACTTCCTCATCGAAACAGACGCCGAACGCGCAACGTCGATGCTGCGTTCGCGTGTGCTGAAAACTAACGGCGACTGGACACCGCAACTCGAATTAGCCATCGACGATTGCTGGTCGCGCCTTCTCAACTCTTCCATTCAGGCCGAGATACGCCTCGAGCTCAAGAAGCGCTCCGACGCGGAAGCCATCAGCGTCTTCCGCGAAAACCTGCATAACCTTCTTCTCGCTCCACCGGCAGGTCCCATCGCAGTTCTTGGCATAGACCCCGGCCTGCGCACCGGTTGCAAGATCGCCGTCGTCGACGAAACAGGAAAATTTCTCGCACACGACGTCATCTATCCGCATACCGGCAAAGGCAACACCGAGGCCGCGAAGGCGACGCTCTATCGTTTTCTCGGTCAGCATAACTGCCGCGCCATCGCCATCGGCAACGGCACCGCCTCGCGCGAAACCGATGCCCTGGTCCGCGAGTTTCTGCGCGAAAAGGAACTCAAAGATATCTTCACCGTCACCGTAAGCGAATCCGGCGCCAGCGTCTACTCCGCCTCCGACCTCGCCCGCCAGGAGTTTCCCGATCTCGACCTTACCGTTCGCGGAGCCATCTCCATCGCGCGACGCCTGCAGGACCCGCTCGCCGAGTTAGTCAAAGTCGACCCCAAAGCCATCGGCGTCGGCCAATACCAACACGACGTAGACCAGCGCCAGTTGCAGGATTCCCTCGGCCAGGTTATCGAGAGCTGCGTCAATCGCGTCGGCGTCGATCTCAACACCGCTTCATGGGCTCTGCTGCGTTACGTCGCGGGCATCACCGAACGCACCGCGCTCAACATCATCGCCCACCGCGACCAGAACGGCCGCTTCATTTCACGCGAGCAGTTGAAAAAGGTCACCGGCGTCGGTCCAAAAACTTTCGAGCAGGCCGCCGGATTTCTCCGCATTCGCAACGGCATCAATCCTCTCGACTCAACCGCCGTGCATCCCGAGTCCTACGCGCTCGTCGAAGAGATCGCGCGCCTCGCCGCGAGCCCAGTCGATACCATCATTCGCCAGCCCGAGCTCCTCGAAAAAGTGGACCGCAGCCAACTCAAAGCCGGCGCTTTTACGCTGCAGGACATACTCGAAGAACTACGCAAACCCGGGCGCGATCCGCGCGACAAATTCATCGCCCCCAGCTTTTCCGAATCAGTTCACGAAATCAGCGACCTCGAACCCGGCATGGTGCTCGAAGGCGTCGTCACCAACGTCACCCGCTTCGGAGCATTCGTCGACGTCGGCGTCCATCAGGACGGCCTCATACACATCAGCGAGCTCTCCAACAAATTCATCAAAGACCCCGCAGAAGCAGTGAAAGCCGGACAAATCGTCAAGGTCAAAGTCCTCAGCGCCGACGCCCGCACCAAGCGCGTCTCGCTTTCCATCAAGGCACTGCTCGAAAGCGCCCCTCAACGCAGCACAGGACCAAAACCAAACACTGCTCGCCAGAATGATTCCCGTCAGAACCGGCCCGCAGCACCACCCAAGCCTCTACCGCCCGCTCCAACACCCACTCCAACAATGGATGAGAAGATCGCAGCCCTCGCAGCCCGCTGGCAAAAGCGTTAGCCAACCGCTCTGGTTATACTGGCGGCTGACTGAAATTCTAAGCGAGGCCAGCGTTGCTTCTGACGCACGCGAACTATCTGCTGCTCTGCACCGCGGGCACCATCGCCCTGCTGATGCTGCTTATCCTGCGCGCGCGTCTCCATCCGGCCCTGGCGATCCTGATCTCGGCGGTCGTTCTCGGCGCGGTCTCGGGAATGCCGCTCAGCAGCATTCCAACGTCCATCACCACCGGCGTCGGCAATCTCCTCGGGCACGTTGCGCTCGTATTGGGATTGGGCGCAGTCCTCGGCCATCTGCTCGCCAGCTCAGGCGGCGCAGCATCCGTCGGTGAAGCACTCGTCCAGCGCTTCGGCCCGCGCGGCCTGCCCATTGCCATGATGCTCATGGGCATTCTCGTCGGCTTTCCCGTCTTTTTTGAAGTTGGGCTGGTCCTGCTCATGCCCATCGTCGTCTCGGTCGCCCACCGCAGCGGCCGCTCGGCAATCGTCGCCGGAATTCCAACTCTCGCTGGCCTCTCCATCGTCCACGGCCTCATCCCGCCGCACCCTGCAGCCATGCTTGCCGTCACTCAGTACCACGCCGACGTTGGCAAAACCATCCTGCTCGGCATCACCGCGGGCATTCCTGCCGCGCTCGTTGCAGGACCAGGATACGCCTGGGTCTATAGTCACCTTCATTCTCGAAGAAGTCTGCCTCTAAGAGATCCACGGGCCGTCGCCGCGCCAACACCTGAATCGCACACCGGCACTTCACTCGCCGCAGAACTCGACACCGAAGCCTTTCCGACACCGTCAACATCCAGCCGATGGCTGGTTCCGGTCTCGATCGTTGTACTTCTGCTTCCGGTCTTCCTGATCTTCCTCGGCAGTTGGGCAGACCTCATTGTGTCCCCGCAAGGCAACTACGTGTGGCTGAACTCGACACTTCATCTGCTCGGCGATCCACCAGTGGCATTGCTCATCGCAGTTCTGGCGGCGTTGATCATCCTCGGCCGCATCTCCGCATGGACCCCGCAGCGCGCCCTTAAACTGACCGGCGAAAGCTTCGCTCCCATCGCCGGAGTACTCCTGATCCTCGCTGCAGCAGGTGGACTCAGCCGCGTTCTCAACGACTCAGGAGCATCTCAGGCCACAGTCGATCTCGCCCTTCGCGTGCATCTATCGCCTCTGTTGCTTGCCTGGATGCTCGCCGCCACAGTCCGCCTCGCCATCGGCTCCGCCACGGTCGCCATGGCCGTCACCACCGGCATCCTCGCCCCGGTCGCAGCCAGCATGGGCGCGGCAGGCGGCTTCGGGCCGGAATTGTTAGTCTTGTCGACCGGCGCAGGGTCGCTCTTCTGCTCCCACGTCAACGACCCCGGCTTCTGGATGATCAAGGAATTTTTTGGATTGGAACTGAGTGAAACCCTCGCCACCTGGTCCGTGCTGGAGACAGTCCTCTCCGTCTCAGGCTTACTTGGTACCCTGTTGTTGGCCGTGGCACTTCGCTAGTTTCGCTGATTTTGAGGAATTCAATGGGAGTAACAATCTATTACGAAGGAAAGTTGACGGGAACCTCGAAGGTAGGGCCTGTTTTCGCGGCTGCCATCCATTTCGCAAAGTCGAAAGGCTGGCAATGTGAAGAAACTCCCAAGTTACAGAAGTCTCGGACAAGAGAGCTAGTCATTTATCCACACGAGGACTGTGAACCCGTTCGTTTAAGGTTCAGCTTCCCGACAGAAACTCGATGGGTGGGTCAAGACCCAATTTGCCGGACCGGATGTGCATATTCAAGTCGTCGATCTGTTTCGCGCGATTGAGCACTTTTTTGAGGTGTTCATGTTGGAAGATGATTCCGACTATTGCGACACACGAGATGTAGAGTCACTCACCTGGCATATTAATGAGATAAATCGACTTATAGATGAAGCCAAAATAAGAAATCCAGCGATTCAGACGCGAGTACGGATGCCAAACGGACTTATGATCGACATCCTCGAATGAGGGTTGCTGTTAGATGAGTCCGCGCAAACGCGATCAACTGGATTCGGACCTCTTAGTTGCCAAGTATCGCCCGCTGCGCCGCAAATATATCCCGCAAGCCGCCCTCGGCCAGATCGAGCAGCCCATTAAGCTGCGCCCGCGAATAACTCCCCTTCTCAGCGGTAGCCTGTGTCTCGACCAGCCCGCCATCGGCAGTCATCACCACGTTCATATCCACTTCGGCCTGCGAATCCTCTTCGTAGCACAAATCCAGCAGCGGAGTGCCTTCCACAATCCCTACCGATGTCGCGGCTATCAGCTGCTTCATCGGCGAATGCTTCAAGGCCCCAGACTTCACCAGCGCATTCAACGCCAGCGCCAGCGCCACGCAAGCCCCGGTAATCGCCGCCGTCCGCGTCCCGCCGTCGGCCTGGATCACGTCGCAATCCAGAATTACCGTCCGCTCGCCCAGCGCCTGCATATCCACCACCGAGCGCAGGCTGCGCCCAATCAGCCGCTGAATCTCATGCGTCCGGCCGCCAATCTTGCCCCGCTCACTCTCCCGCGCCGTCCGGGTTACCGTCGACCGCGGCAGCATGGAGTACTCCGCCGTCACCCACCCGCGCCCTGAATTGCGCAGCCAGCCCGGCACTCCGGTCTCGATCGTCGCGTTGCACAGAACCTTCGTATGCTCCACCGCAATCAGTACCGAGCCCTCCGCCGTGCGCACAAAGTTGGGGGTCAAAGTCAGTGGTCGAAGCTGGTCGGTCGCGCGACCGTCCTTGCGAAAAAACGGAGTTTGAACAGCCAAGTCCGAAACTGTAGAGGAGAGATTTGCCATAAAGCGATTGTACGGGAGCAGAACTCCACAAAACGCCATCAGACGTTGCCGCCTCATTTACGTCAAAAGAGGAAATTACGAATCCAGACCCAAAAGAGGAATCTTATCTAAGTCATTTAGAAACATAAAGATAGCTTTACCGCTTGTTTCCGCGGTTCCCAAATCAGGAAAAATTTACCGACTGACACAATCAGGCGCGTTTGGCGAAAGAGCCCAACATCTTTCCTTATCAATAACTTAGGAGCCGTGTCCTAGTTTGGCACACCAAGTGCTATTAAGAGGGCAAGATCGGCACTTCAATCTATGGCTACAGCACCGCCCGGATTTGGGAATCCACAGGCGAGGCAAACGGATGATGCCGGAGATCTGACCCTAAGGCACCAAAGAGGGAGAACGAATGCATCAGCAAACCGGGGGGCACCAGAGCGGGTGGCAGGAACCAGAAATCCCTATTCCTGCACTACAACCTGCCGTATCTAGCAACGCCGTTCCAGGCCGGCTTCGCTGGCTCGAGACGGTAACCGAGCGGACGGAACGGATTCTGAATCAAGCCGATCACGCAAATCATGCCAGTGCAATTCATGCAAATCAGGCATCCCGGCCACGCTCCTCCGAGAGCCTCTCAGCACTCCTCCACGACACCCGCAACATGGTGGCCTCGATCAACCTCTATTGCGATCTGTTGGCGGAGCCCGGCGTTCTCTCCTTCCACTTCCGGCACTATGCCGGGGAGTTGCGGCTGGTAGCCTCCGCCAGCAACCGCCTTCTCGAAAAGCTCGAATCTCTGGATCTCCTCGCCGCCCCCCCGATCGTGACCGAACCCAGCAGCACGCAACCTGAACACCCTTCGCCCTCGCAGGTGATTCCGATCTCCACTCGCACCACTGAGTCTGAATTCCATTTTGAATCCCCATCCGAAGCCGTAGCGGACAATCTGCCACGTCGCGGGCAGGGAAGAATTGTTCCCGGCAGGACGCCGATCGCCAGCCTCGCCAGCGAACTGCACGCCAACCGCGGCCTTCTCTCCGCACTGGCCGGCGCAGGCATCTCCGTCGGGTTGTCGATTGAGGGAGGCAACCAGCCCATCGCCATGACCTCCGATGATCTGACCCGCGTGCTGATCAATCTGACCAGCAACGCCGCCCAGGCCATGCCCGAGGGAGGCCACATCCAGATCACCCTGCGTGAAACCGCCGAATCCCTGCACCTCACTTTTGCCGATAACGGTCCCGGCATTTCCGAATCTGCTTTGGAGACAGTCTTCACTCCCGGATACACCACCCGCATAGCTCACTCTCGGATTGCTGACGCAGATCACTGGCCCGCACAGCACCGCGGCTTAGGGCTGCCCATCGTCCGATCGCTCGTTGCCGCCGCCGGAGGCACGGTTTGGGCAACAACCCACGCCGAAGAAGGCGGAGACGCCAGAGAACTACCCGAAAGCGGTGCCGTATTCCGATTGGAATTCCCAATACGGTCATAAACGCCACCCCGTCCTGATCATTTTTTCCTGAACTTATATCAGAAACCGAATCCGCTCCGCCATTGAGTCAACTCCGGGAAAGGCGAGTCCATAAAGACCGTCTATTTACCTAACCTGCAACCCTTTAAATGCAAAAGTGTATGAAAGGCGCATACAATGCTCGAAACAGTTTTCCACTCAACCGTAATGGAGTTTCCTCCTCAAAGCGCCGTACCCGTCGAGCCACGGGGAGAACGGGACCCCCGGGTCCGGCTGCACATGATGGTCATCGAGACCGATGCGGCAGTACGTTCCGCCTGCGCTGAGATTGCATCCACGTTGGGCTTTGCCGTTCAGTCGACCGCCGATCTCTCCCAGGCGCGCAACCTGCTGCGTGGCCGCGCGACCGACGTTCTCCTCATCAACCTCCCCCCCCTTGCCAACCGCGGATTGGAATTGATTTCCGAGGTCAAGCTCCTCTATCCCGCCATGACGATCATCGCCATGACCGCATCCGGCTCGGTAAACGCAGCCGTCGAGGCCATGCGCTGCGGTGCTGTCGATTACCTGACCAAGCCCTTCGCAGTCGAAGAACTCTCGACCGTCCTGGAGAGGGCCGCAGCCGTCGTCACCGTGGACGTCTCCAGCCGGCAGTTGCGCGAACAACTGCGCGTGACACAGGGGCTGGGCTCCATGATCGGCCGCTCGCCGGAGATGGAAAAGCTCTACCGCATCCTCTCCAAAGTTGCCCAGAGCACTCACCCCGTACTGGTCCTCGGTGAGAGCGGTACCGGCAAGGAGCTTGTGGCACGCACCATCCATGCTTCCGGCCCCAACGCGAACAAGCCATTTCTGCCGGTGGATTGCGGCTCACTGGTGCCGACCTTGATGGAGAGCGAGCTTTTCGGCTACGTCAAAGGAGCCTTCACCGGCGCCATGAAGTCCAAGGACGGACTATTCGTGGCAGCCGAGGGTGGCACAGTTTTTCTCGATGAAGTCGGCGAACTGACCCTCGATCTCCAGGCCAAGCTGTTGCGGGCCTTGCAGGAAAAGGAAGTCAGGCCGGTAGGCGCGACCCATCGCGTACCCATCAAGGCGCGCATCGTCGCCGCGACCAATCGCGACCTGGTCTCCATGGTCGAAAAGGGCACCTTCCGCAAAGACCTTTTCTATCGCCTCAATGTCGTCAACCTGCGCCTGCCCTCGCTTCGCGAGCGCCGCGAAGATATTCCTCTCCTCGCCGCTCACTTTCTCGAACGCATCTCCAAGGAATATGGCCGGAAGTTCACCCTGAACGACGAAGCGCTGCGCACCATGATGCGCCACGACTGGCCCGGCAATATTCGCGAACTGGAGCACGCAATTGAGAGGGCCTGCACCCTGTCCTCCGGCCCGATCCTCCAACTCGGAGACCTGCCCACGCAGTTGCAGCAGCAAGGTCTGGAAGCCCATCGCACCGCCAACCAGCCAGCCGAAACTGTCTCAACGGAGAGCTCCTCCGAACTCCAGACGCTAGCCGAGCTTGAGAAGCAGGCAATCCTCGGGGCCATTCGCGCACTCAAGGGTGACAAACTGCAGGCCGCGAAGAACCTGGGAATCGGCAAAACCACCCTCTATCGCAAACTAAAGGAATACGGCATCACCGACCCGCTCCTTGACGATTGAGTCCGCCCGGTTGAGTCCGCCGCAACGCTACTAAGCAGATCCTCTCGCAGGACCGGCGGGCACGATAGCGAACGACTGCAAAAAAGTCGTCGAAGCAACATACTGTCCCGCGTCCAGAACCTTTTAACATTTCCCGCTGCGCACACCCAAGGAGGCATTCATGAAGATACTGATCGTGACCGGAATGGAAGGCGCGGAAAACTGCGCCGCAGCCCTCACCAAGATGCTCGAACTGGAATGCGAAGTCGCCAACAGCCGCAAAGCCGCTCTCTCCGCGCTCAAGCGCAACGAGTATGCGGCCATCGTTGTCGACGAATCCATCATCGATTCCAACCCGGCCGGCTCCGACCCCATCTGGGAGAGCGCCGGTCTGGCAATCCCACTCCAAGTCAACTTCGCGCTCTCCGGCGCGCAGCGGCTCGCCCGCGAGATTCGCATGGCCCTCAACCGCCGCGAACGCGAACGCGTGCTGTCTCATCAGGCCGCAGCCGCTGCCATCGAAACTGAGCTCCGATCGACCGTCGCCGGCCTGCTCTTGCACTCCCAGTTGGCCATGCAGGATCGTCAAATCCCCGCGCCGCTGGCTGAAAAAATGCGCCTCGTCGCCAACCTGGCCGGCAATCTTCGCCAGCAACTCACCAGTCAGCCGATACCGCAGCTCCGAGCCTGAATTTCTAAATCAGGAACCGCACGTTCCCCTTGACAATCGACAAGAGAAGGAGTTAATCCTGTTCTCGTCTCTTGTCGATTGTCGAGGGGAACATGCCAACCACCGCCGAATCCAACGCCTTGCTCCAGGGAACCCTGGATCTGCTCATCCTCAAAACCCTGGCCATCGAGCCAATGCACGGCTGGGGAGTAGCCCAGCGCATCCAGCAAATCTCCAATGAAGTCCTGCAAATCGGCCAGGGCTCTCTCTATCCCGCGCTGCATCGTCTCGAATACCGTGGCTGGATCCGCGCCGAGTGGGCCAGCTCCGAAAACAACCGCCGCGCCAAGTTCTACTCACTTACCGCCGCCGGGCGTAAGCAGCTAAAAGCCGAACTGCAAAACTGGGACCGCATCTCCGCCGCGATCGCACTCGTCCTCGGCCGCAAAGCAGAGGTGCCGGCATGAGCAGCGCATGGTTCACCGACCTCCTCACTCGCCTCACCGCATTTCTTCGTCCCGCAGCTAGGCAAAACTCGAAAAACAATCTCAACGAAGAACTGCAATTCCATCTCGAACAATCCATTCAACTCAATCTCGCCGCAGGCATGACCGCACAGGAGGCCCGGCGTCAGGCGCTTCTCGAATTCGGCGGCATCGAGCAGGCCAGGGAAGAGACCTATCGCCAACGCCCCGGCTGGCTCCTCGAAACCCTCCTGCAGGACACCCGCTACGCCCTGCGTGGCTTCCTCCGCAATCCCGCCTTCACCGTGACCGTCATCGCCACGCTCGCTCTCGGCATCGGAGCGACCACCGCCGTCTTCAGCGTCGTCGACCGCATCCTCTTCCGCTCTCTGCCGTACGCACACGACGACCGCCTCGTATCCCTCGGCCTGGTTCAGTCGTTCGAAAAGCAGGAGTTCACTCTCGGAGGGTTCTATTACGAGTGGCGAGACAATCAGAAGCCATTTGGGCAAATGACCTTCGAGGGCGGAACCAGTGCATGCAATCTGACAGACGCAAACCCTCTGGCCTTACAGTGTGCCGAAATCGCCGGAAACTTTCTGCCCACATTTGGCATAGCGCCCGTCCTTGGGCGCAATTTTCTGCCCGAAGAAGACCTGCCTCATGGTCCCCGCGTTGCACTCCTTTCTTACGGTCTATGGCGCACCCGGTTCAACCAGGACCCAAATGTTTTGAATCAGACGATCCATATCGATGGCCACCCCACGAGGATCGTCGGCGTACTACCCGCTAACTTCGAAATGCCTCGTCTGCAGCAGACGGATTTGGTCCTTCCGGCCGCGATGGACGTCGCTGCGCAGCACACGGTGAATAGTGGTATCGGTTATCCCATGTGGGCTTTCGCGCGGCTGAAGCCGGGCATCAGCATCGCCCAGGCGAAGGCTGAGATGGAGCCTCTCTTCCTCCATACCCAGCAGTGGATTCCGGCCCAGATCCGGCAGGATTTTCACCTCCAGGTCCGTTCTCTCCGCGACCGCCAGATGCAGGAGGCGTATATGGGTGCGTGGGTTCTCCTGGGTTCCGTACTTGCCGTCCTGGTCATTGCATGCGCTAATGTTGTCAGCTTGTTTTCGGCTCGCGCCGCTGCGCGCGAACGCGAACTTGCTGTCCGCACTGCGCTCGGAGCCGGCAGAGGAAGGCTTATCCGCCAGGCGCTTATCGAAGCTTTTCTTCTCGCCCTCGCCGGAGCCTTCACCGGTTGTGCGCTGGCTGTGGTGCTCCTGCATGCCTTTCTCGCCATTGCTCCTACAGGCATTCCGTTTCTTGCCCAGGCTCAGCTTGACCTGCGTATCGTCTGTTTCTCCATCCTGCTTGCGTTCCTTTGCGCGTTTCTGGTCGGCATATTGCCCGCGCTGCAGAAGCCGCGCCCCAACGCTCTTGCGGCTCGAGCCATTGGACCCGGAAACAGGTCAGGCGTTCGGCTCAGACGTTCTCTGGTAATCGCGCAGATCGCTGTGAGCGTGATTCTGATCTCATGCGCGGGCTTGCTTCTCAAGAGCTTTCAGAACCTTGAACGGCAAGCGCTGGGGATGGCTACCAGCGACGTTCTCACTGTGACTGTCCCGCTCAACGCAGAGCGTTATCCATCCGGACGCGCCTACATGGACTTTTATCTCGGTACGGAGACAGCGCTGCGCAGTCTGCCCGGAGTCACCTCGGTAGCCATAAGCGACTCCCTTCCGCCGGACGGGAACAGCGGAATTCGTTTCGACGAAATCTTTGTTGCCGGTAGAGCGCCCACACCTGCAGGCACGGGAGGAATCGTAATTGTTCGCAAAGTCACGCCAGACTATTTCCGGGTTCTCCACATCCCAATGCTTCAGGGCCGTTCATTTGATGAGAAGGATCGCAACGCCACAGGCAACGTGATTATCCTTAGCAAACTTCTCGCGGCGCGCCTCTTTCCCCAGGGCGATGGGATTGGCCGGCGCATCCAGTTCGCGACATTCCAGCCTTATTTCGCGCTCGGTCCCTCTGTCTTCATCGTCGTCGGCGTTGCCGCCGATGTGAAAAATGCCGGTCTCGCCGGCCAGGTCGAACCTGAGTATTACGCGGTTCGTAGCAGCGATCACGACCTGGATTCCTGGGATAACCGGCACTACCGCTTCGCGGTCGAATCTCAGCTTCCCACCTCGGTGATGACCGCGGCCATTCGAGCCCAGATCGCGAAGATAGACCCCACAGCACCGGTCCATGTCGAGCCTCTCACGGAGTCGGTGAGCAGGCTCGCGGACAGGCCTCGCTTCGAGACTGCACTCCTCGGCTTCTTCGCGTTGACGGGTCTGATCCTGGCCATCATCGGGCTATATGGCGTGATGGCTTATATCAGCGCGCAGCGTACCCAGGAAATTGGTGTCCGGATGGCCTTGGGCGCAAACCGTGCGGATATCCTGCGATTGATGGCACGCGAGGGAATCGCTCTTCTGCTGGTAGGAGAACTCATCGGTCTGGCCACTGCGCTGGCGCTTTCGCAATTGCTCAGGAGCCTGCTTTTCAATATCAGTCCCCGCGATCCCTTGACATTCCTTTGCGTCGGCTTACTGTTGGCAATCGTCGCACTGATCGCCACACTGATTCCGGCTCGCGCAGCAACGCGCGTCGACCCTATAGTTGCATTACGCTGCGAATAGTCCCCTGATGCCTGCTCTGAATCGCCACTGAGCCGTCAGGTAAGCTAGAGGCGATGGCTGAAGTCTCCAATGACCGCGCAGTCCTCCTGATCGACTGCCCCGATCAGAAGGGCCTCGTAGCCCGTGTCTCAGGACTGCTTTACGCGCAAGGCGCCAACATTCTGCACGCCGACCAGCACCAGGACCACGAATTAGGCCTCTTCTTCATGCGCGTCGAATGGGCGCTCGCCGGCAGCGGCAATCCCGATGCACTCGAATCCTTCCGCAGCGCCTTCACACCTCTCGCCAGCGAACTCAACATGCACTGGCAGCTTCACCGCATTCAGCAACGCCCGCGCGTCACAATCTTCTGCTCGCAATATCTCCACTGCATCGCCGACCTGCTGCATCGAGCCAGCGCTGGAGAACTCGCCTGCGAGATAGCAGTGATCGTCTCAAACCATCGCGAAGCCGAAAAGCTGGCCGCCTTCCACAACATCCTCTTCGAACACATCCCAGTAACCCCATCGACACGCATCGAGGCCGAAGCCCGGCAACTCGCCCTCCTTCAGTCTCTCGGAGTCGAGCTCGTCATCCTCGCCCGCTACATGCAGATCCTCACCGAAGACTTCGTCGCGCGTTACCCAGCCGCCATCATCAACGTGCACCACTCGTTTCTCCCCGCATTTATTGGAGCGCGTCCCTATCACGCCGCCCACGCACGCGGCGTCAAGCTCATCGGAGCCACCAGCCATTACGTCACCAGCGTTCTCGACGATGGCCCCATCATCGAGCAGGACGTAGCCCGCATCTCCCACCGGGATCAGGTCGAAGATCTGATCGCCCGCGGCCGCGACCTCGAACGCATCGTCCTCTCCCGCGCCGTCCGCTGGCATCTCGAACACCGCATTCTCTGCTACGGCAACAAGACCGTGGTATTCGACTGAAATTCAAGCGCGATACCTCTTCGCCGAGCACAATTCATTTACGCCCCGAAGGTCGCGCAAACCCCGGCATCACAGCCCCGCCCGGCGCGTCCTTATCTGCATCCCTGTCTTTTCCCCATGTCTTATACAGCCCAAGATATCCATAGTTCTCCGTCTGCCCGGCCACCGAGTGACCATAAGCAAAAAGCAGCTGTAGTCCGGGCGACTTGAAGTGGTAATAGCCGCCCGCATCAATCATTGCGGATGCCTGTGTTTGCACCGCAGCCGCCCCTTCTCCAGCGTGCGAAAAGAGCTCAACAGAAAGCTCCAGCCTCTTGTTGATTTCCCGCTTCACCAGATATCCGCCATAGAGATAATTGCGATACTGCTTTTGCGGAACGACAGCATATCCGGCGCCCCCCACCAGGCTCCACGGCCCAAACTCCTTTTCGATCCAGATAGGCAGCTTGTACCAGACGCGCCCCACGCCGAGGCCCTTGTCGTAGTTGCCCGTCGGTATCTCAAACATCGTGAACGAACCAATCTGCGGACGATGCTTGGTCTGCTTGATAAATCCGTACTTCACGCCCAGTTCCATATCTGTCAGTCCATACGCACTCGGCCCCGTTCCAGAAGGCGCATACACAGGACTGTTCAATGGAATCGCAGCGCCAAAGGGCAAAATCGCGTGAAGCTGAATGTTGGGAATGGCGCCCCAGTTGAACTCGAGCGCCGGCCCCACCGGATCAATCTCCACCGGCGTGCCGTCGATCGTGCCGAAGATATACGCTTCATAGTGCCCGAGATCCACAGGCGTAGGGTCGTCCGTCTGAAACGGCGGCCCTGCCTGCGACCATAGACTGTGCGCCCCCGCCAGCAAAACCGAGAGGACCAGCAACCTTGCGAACAGGCCTTGAATCTTCATCCATTCACCTGCATCCCCATTCCGCGACGACAACCATTCTATGGATGAAATCCTTACATGAATCGACCAGGCCGATCGTGCATCAAATTAGTTGTTTGAACAAGTATTCTTTAGTTGCTTGAACAAGTATCGTCCGGGAAAGGGACAATCCCAATGCAAATCGGCATAGACAGCTTCGCTGCAGCAATCAAAGATCCGGAAACCGGCACCACCATCGAACCCACCGTTCGCCTGCGCAACCTCCTCGAAGAGATTGAACTCGCCGATCAGGTAGGCCTCGACATCTTCGGCATCGGTGAGCATCACCGCGAAGAGTTCATGGACTCGGCTCCGACCATCATCCTTGCTGCCGCAGCTTCGCGCACAAAGAACATTCGCCTCTCAAGCGCCGTAACGGTTCTCAGCGCGGCCGACCCAGTGCGTGTCTTTCAGGAATTCGCAACACTCGATCTGATCTCCAACGGGCGCGCAGAAATCGTCGCCGGCCGGGGCTCATTCACCGAAGCCTATCCGCTCTTCGGGCTGCATCTCGAGGACTACGACGACCTGTTCACTGAAAAGCTCGACCTGCTCTTGAAGATTCGCGCCAGCAACAACGTCAACTGGTCCGGAAAGCATCGCCCCTCTCTCTACGGCCAGGGAATCTATCCCCGCCCCGTGCAGAAGGAGCTGCCCATCTGGATCGGCGTAGGCGGCACACCGCAATCCTTTGCACGCGCCGGATACATGGGCCTGCCGCTCATGGTGGCCATCATCGGCGGCCAGCAACATCGCTTCCGTCCGCTCGTCGATCTCTATCGTGATGCAGGCAAGCGCGCCGGACACGCGCCCGAGAAGCTCAAAGTCGGCCTGCACATGTTTGGCTTCCTTGGCGACACCACTCAGCAGGCAGCCGACGACTTCTACCCCAGTTACGCGACCATGTTCACCCAGATCGGCAAAGAACGCGGCTGGGCGCCCACCACACGCGAGCAGTTCGATTTCACCCGCGGCCCCAAAGGCGCATATCTGATCGGCGACGCAGATGCAGTCGTAGAAAAAGTCCTGTACACCAACGAAGCGCTGGGCGGCATCGACCGTCTCGACTTCCAGATGACCGCAGCCACCCTGCCCCACGCCAAAATGATGCACGCCATCGAGCTCCTCGGCAATAAGGTCGCCCCCGCCGTACGCAAAGAGCTAGGCGTCTAACGCGAATCCGCGACCGCTTGTTATAGCAGGAAGGCGTAAGAAGGGGCAGTGCACTTTTTTGGGGTAACAACAAGCTAAGCCGGTACTGGAGACTCAGTTGCGACCTCTACCCGGTTTCTGCCGAGGCGCTTCGCGGCGTAGAGTGCCGCATCCGCCTCGCGGACGAATCGCCCTGAGTCGTCATAAAAGTGCGGGTTATCACAGCAGACACCGATGCTCACAGTCACCACATTGGCCACCGTTGAGCCATGGTTTTCGATTTTCAACGCATACACTGCTTGGCGAATGGACTCCGCAACGACTCGGGCGGCGTAGGAGTCAGCATCCGGCAGCAGCAGGACAAACTCTTCTCCCCCGTATCGCGCGACAACGTCATACCCCCGCTGCGGAATTTCCTCCAGCACGCGCGCCACTTCTCGCAGGCAGTCATCGCCACGCTGGTGCCCATACCCGTCGTTGAGGGCCTTGAAGCAGTCCACATCAATCATCAATAACGAAATAGGTCTTAGATTCCGCGCAGCCCGGCGCAATTCTGTGTCCAGCGAAGCGTCGAAGTGACGCCGGTTGTAGAGCCCGGTCAGTCCGTCTCGGACCGAGAGCTCGTTAAGCATGGCATTCGCCTCGCGAAGCTCTTCCTGAGTTGCCAGTAAAGCGGCCTGTGCCTGCATCAATTCCTGGTGGGCCTTCTGCAATTCGCGATACCTCCACTTGTCCAGGGTTGCGGTACCAAGCGCCACCACGAGGATCAAGCCGGTAACGACTGCGATGACAGACTCGCCCAGCCCATCCACTTTTATCGTTCCCCACATCGAGAACGGCATTGTGCTCGAGGTGAAGCGAACTCCGACCATGGCGATATAGTGCATCGCAGCGATTCCCAAGCCCATCACGACGCTGGCTGCGATCCGCATTCTGATTTCGTTTTGCTCGCTCCTTCGCGAGGCGAACGCGATCCATAATGCCAACCAGGAGAACCCGGCAGCCGCAATGATGGAGAGAGTCACGATCCAGGGGTTGTAGTGCTCCATGGCGCTGGAGCGCATCGCTGCCATGCCGGTGTAGTGCATGGCCCCTATTCCTGCCCCCATAAGCAGCCCACCCAGGAGCAGCCGCCGGGCCGTGAGTCTCTCCCTGCTCACAACACTCAGGGCGACGCTGGAGGCTGCGATCGCAAGCAGCATTGAGAACAGTACGGTCGGCCAGAAGTAAAAAATGGGTACCGGCAACGTCAAGGACAGCATCCCGAGATAGTGCATCGACCAGATTCCGACACCCATCGCGACCGAGCCGCTTGTCAGCCAGAATCGGCGAGGACCAACAGTTGTGGCCGCCCGCACTCGGTCCGCCAACGACAATGCCGCAAACGACGCACCGATTGAGATTAAGACAGAAACGACCACCAGACCGATGGAGTAGTGAATCGCAAGCGTTTGCATGGGAAGCATCTGACTGGACCAGTATCGAGTGTGAGCCGACCCACGTGCAAGAACGGCTCGACGGAATCATCCTACCAACAATCCGGGAAGGGGTATAGATAACCTCCGCCGGCGAACCGGCCCGCTCGCGCGAAATCGCCGCCGCAGATGCAGTCGTAGAAAAAGTCCTGTACACCAACGAAGCGCTGGGCGGCACCAACCGTCTCGACTTCCAGATGACCGCAGCCACTCTGCCCCACGCCAAGATGATGCACGCAATCGAACTCCTCGGCACCAAAGTCGCGCCCGCAGTTCGCAAGGAACTTGACGCGTCGCTGTGACGGAGGGAGCAGTGGTCTTCAGACCACTGAAGATTCCGCTTCGTAGAGTGGGCTTCAGCCCCGGAGGGACGCCTCTGGAGCGGGTCCATTCAAATCAAAACCAGGCAAGCTCCACGCTGTCGAAAGCGCAAAGCGCCCGGCTCGCTCCCGGACGCATGGAAATTCACTTTCGAGTAGCCGCCGACTCAACATTTTAGAGATGAGATCGGCGTTTTTCGTTACTGATGCTGCATTCGCGTGTCGATGTCAGGTTATCTCTGCTGGTATCGCCACCTGTTGCCCAGATCAGACAGTTTGGGCTCGTCTAGCGGTGGATTAATCCAGCCTTTATCGAATTCGATGTCTCGCGATTGTGGCAGGAGCCCTTTTTCAAGCTCACGGATCATGATTCGTGATGGTAAAACCGCTGCTTGTCCCACAAAGATCGCCTCCCGACGGCGCAGGCCCGAGAGCATCTTTGTAAGCCCGGCCATGGCGTCTGGGAGAATGGAACGAACGTGCTCGCGATCGGAATCGTTCGTGATCCTGAGAACTAGCCAGCTGTTGCACTGCGAAAGCACTGTGTCCTCAACTTCGCTGGGTCGCTGTGAAACGAGTAATAATCCTATTCCATATTTCCGCCCCTCCTTTGCAATCCGCCGAATGGCTTCCTGGGCTGTCTCATATTGAGCCTCGCCGCGATTCGGGACGTATCTATGCGCTTCCTCACACACGAGCAAGACGGGGTCCCTCTCTCTCTCCTCCGGTGTTTGCCAAACTTTCAGGCTAAAGAGAGTGCGGGCCATTACAGCGCTGCAGACCCCCGCTACCTCGTTTGGCACCCCGGAAAGGTCGATGACCCGCGGTTGGGCATTCCCTCCCACCAATTTGGCCAAGACTCCAGGGAGCGGATCCAGATTGTTCGGCGCCCAAGCATCCATCAGGAAGCTCAAGCGGCGGTCAGCTCTCAGAGCATCGAGTTTTTCTAATACGCTTAGCCATGGGCCCTGCGAACTTGGTGCGCTTGGCTTCCCGGAGTCAATCGCCTGCCGGAACTCGTCAAGGTCGTATGGTACCGGCGAGTCGACCGTGATCATATCTGGGTCGACCCCAATCGCCCCCGCACCCGACCGTCTTCCTCTTAGGAGCGCGCCCTTGATGATGTTCGCCTGCGACGTGGCGACAAACTCTGTTTTTCCGAGGACTAGGCTCAGCGTTTCCTGGAACGAAAGGAGCCAGTACGGGAGGGAAAGGCTACCGTCATCTGTGCATAACTTTGAATGATTTGCGAATGCACCACAATACTCGTCGTGCGGGTCCAGGATGATAACCCGTGGATTCCAGGAGACGCTGTTGGTAGCTTTACCAAAGTCAAGGATGCTGTGAATGAGAGCCGCTACTGCCGCCGATTTTCCGGCTCCGGTAGAACCAAGAATTGCGGTGTGCTTCCCCAAAAGCTCGTTTAACTGGGCATAACAGGGTGCCCCCCCAGCGCCCACATGTTCTCCGATCGCAATTGTGGGGCCAGTGGTTTGCTTATATAGGACGCGCAGCTCGGCTTTGGGCGTCATGTAAACGGTCTGCTGGGGCAGAGGATATGTCGCAATCCCCCTCTGAAATTCCAGTTTCCAGCCACCTGCGCTGAGATCGTTTACCCATTCCCCTTCGCCGAACAGATCGGCCTCGACGATTCGTTCATCGGGTCTCGCATTGACCGCAGCACCGCGCTCCGCTTGGAACTCATTTTTCATCCGGAGCCGACTTACCAATGCATAGATAATCTTCTTTCCGAAGTGCACTCGAACAATTGTGCCGAATTGGCCAATAGGGTACGAATCCCCTGCGAACACTCGCGACAAATCGCTGATCGCCGGGTCTAGCTCTGCGACGATATGTGTTCCGTCCACTTCAATCAATTTGCCGATCTCAAGATTATCTATAGGATCGGCGGGAGTTGGCTGCAGCATTGTCATCGGTCACCCCGTATCAGGCGGGTCAGGTGCTCAAATTTCCACCATGGCAGGTCTGTGGGGGACGGGTGGTGATTGGTTCCGTGGAAATAGCCCCGTCTCGAGAAGATGAGCACTTGATCTCTGGTTACCGAATCGCTGTTCCACGTCAATAATTGCCCAGTCAGCGTTTCTTCTGAAGTGAATACCATGATCGCTAGCTGACCTGATGACTCGCGCAGCGCGCGATCCAGCTCAAGGTTGATGTGACTGTAGCCGAAACTGTAGCCACATATGATCAGGACGAGATCTTTGTTCGCTGGAGGTCGCAATGATCTCCGGGCCCGATCCGCCAGCTGTGCATATGGATCGCGCTGCGTCTCACGGTACTTAGTTGAAGCCGGCCAAATCATAACGTCGTCGCAGTCGCCGATGCTTGCGGCCAGTTCCTTGGGGATTCGGCGCGGTAGAGGGTCCGCAGGCAATTCGCGCCATCCAATCGAGCCATGAAGCTTGATGACTCTTGCAACAACATCAGAGCGCTCAAAGGTGATTGGACTCCACCATCCTGTCGGGCCCCCTCGACTCCATCTGCGTAGGGCAGCTTCTCAAGTGCCAGGGCGTCTTCGAGCAAAGTGTCGTAGTTCAACACCAAGTAATCAACGGATTGGTCGACTGCTCGCTTTCCCGGCCTGACAGCCTTATGAACGGCGCGCACGAATTCACGGTGCGCCTCAAGGTCTGTTGCACAACATAGCGTCTCGACGATTGCGGCCTTGATGTCACGCACCATTCCCCGCATTGCTGCTTCCGAATGGTGGGATCCACCGATCTCGATAAGCTGAAGAGATGCGCCTCGGCTTGTTCTTCGCTCTGCGATCGCAAGAAGGTCGATCAGTTCACTAAGATAATCTTCGATGTTTGGGTTTTTGGCGCCTGCGAAGTTACCGACCAAGGTTGTGAGAATTGCCTTGCCGGGCGCTGTAAGTTTCGGGCTCTTGAGCACTGACTTCGTGAGCTCGTCTAAGAGCGGCAGTCCGGCGCATTTACTTGTACCTGCACCCATCAAAAACGCCCTCTTCCCCTGAGTCAGCAATTCTTCAAACTTCTTGAGGGCATCAGCAAATGGCGCGATGCGAAGCGGCGCGAAGTCATCCTTGTTCGGTGCCATAGTGAGAAATCGGGGAATTCACGGCAATTGTAGCTGACGCGATGCAGAACAGACCAAGAACTTCAGAGTCACGTTAGGTCGCGTCCCTCATAGTCGCGACTCCCTTTCCCGCGGATTGACCCGATTAGTCCTGACAAGTCGGCATAGCGGAAGTCATTTGTGCAGACCACATAATCGTTCTGGATCATCCACGAATAACCGGCAAACTGGAGATCGGCCCGCCGTCCTCACAGAGACCAGGCTCACGCCATACATGGCAGTCGAAGAAACGCCGGTGCGCGGCACATCATCGAGACTAGCGCCGCGAGTTGCGCCTGTGACCGGAAGCGGTTTGCCTAGAATTATGCTCCAAACGTGCATTATGAAGAAAAGTGGCAACTTTGGTTTGTCTAAGACTGGCGGCTTCAGTTTTGCCACGCATCCGGAGGGGTCTAAAGATGACCAAAAAGTGCACATAAGTACGCTATAAGTACGCCATATCGCGCTCTATTTTTCCCGTAACCGATTTAAAATGAGGTGGATGCACCAAAAAAGCATACCCTCCCCTCCCCTATGTAGCGGAACTTCGTTAGCTCTTCGCCTTTTTTGGGGTTTTTTCAATGCACCGTCTTCATCTTGCGATTGAGAAAATCCATCATCAGATAATTTCCCAGTGTCTGCGGAGTAGTGAAGTAAGCCTTCCCTCTGCACATCGCCGAAACCCGCTGCACAAACTGCACCAATCCAGGATCGGTAGCCAGCATGAACGTATTGATCAGAATCCCGGCCCGGCGGCATCGCGCCACCTCTTCCAGCGTCTCCGACAACACCAGCGGATCAAGCCCAAAAGCATTCTTGTAAATCCGACCATCCGGCAGAGTGAGCGCCGAAGGCTTGCCATCGGTAATCATCACAATCTGCCGCATCTCCTTGCGTTGCCGATTGAGAATACTCCGTGCCAGCCGCAGTCCCTCACGCGTATTGGTGTAATGCGGCCCCACCTTCACCCGAGCAATCTGCGACACCGGCACCTCTTCCGCCGAATCGTGAAACAACACCACATTTAGCGTATCGCCCGGATACTGCGTGCGAATCAGATGCGAGAGGGCCATCGCCACACGCTTCGCCGGAGTAAACCTGTCTTCGCCATACAAAATCATCGAGTGCGAGCAATCCAGCATCACCACCGTGGCGCAGCTCGATTGATAGTCCGATTGCTGAACATGCAAATGCGGATAATCGATCTCAATCGGCCATGTAACTCCGTCGCCATCCGAGTTAGCCGCCTGCGCAGTCATGGCCGCGGCCAGCGTAGCATTCGCATCCAGGTTCAGCGTATCGCCAAACTCATAAGGACGCACCGAGCCATTGGTTTCTACTCCGGTCGCCTGATGTAAGGTGTCATGCCGCCCGGCGCTCGACCTGCCCAGCGAGCCAAGTAAATCCTGCAGCGTCTTATAACCCAGAAAGTCTAGCGACTTATCAGTAACTTCAAAACGCGCCTGCCCCTCGCCCTCTCCCACTTGTCCCGGAGAGTTAGAAGGCTGCGTAGGGTCCGCAGGCTGATCGATGCGAACATAGTCCTGCTGTTCCATCCGCCTAACCAATTTGTCGATTAACTGATCAATCTCGCCCTCGGCCGCCATCTGGTCCAGCCGCTCACGAATGTCCGGATCGAAGTCACCCAGTTCCAGCGCTTCCCGTAGCGCTTCGCGCAGGTTCTCCAGAGTATGCTCTCCGTTCAACTCCTGAAACCGCGCATACGGGTCCTGAAAGCCGGAGTCCAGCAAATACTCCGAGAGTTGCTGCATCAGATCCTCAAGATCCATGTCGTCCGCTAACTCACCGTTGTACTTCGTGTAGCGAATCCGCTTCATCGCTTCTCCTGCTGTAACTCCCCACTTAACCAGTTATAAAGGGCGGGAAACACCTAGTTAAAGCTCCCACGCCGTCCCGACCTCCGCTGCGACCAATCCTCGTATTCCTTCTCATCATCCCCGCTCTGCCGCTGCTCGCGCCGCCCAGCCTTTTCAGGAGCAGTAAAACCCCGCTCTTCGCTGCGGCTCAACTTCTTATGCGCATAAAGTCCCTCAAGCAGAAACTCCGCCGCCGCCACAACCTGCGCGGCATACTCGCTTCCCTTGATTCCCACCGGCTTGAGCTTTTCAATCAGCCCCTGAATCTCATTCAGATGCTGCAATATCGTCTTCGAAGAATCCGTGTCATCGATCTGCAAACTTCCGCCGAGATGAAACCACTGCTCGATCTGTTGAGTGTTCGTCTCATCGAAATACTTGTCGTAAACCTTCGCCACAGCATTACGCAATATCTCGCGCACAATCGTATCGGCTCCGCGCAGCTCGCCTTCGTACTCCAGTTCAAGCTTGCCGGTAATGCCCGGCAGAGCGGCATAGAGGTCCGTAATACGCGGCACAATCAGTGTCTCGCCGTGCGTCAGCGCCCTTCGCTCAGCATTCGAAACCACTAACTCCAGCGTCGAAATTGGCAACCGCTGACTTACTCCGGATTTCTTATCCACGCGCCGGTCTTCACGCGCCAGAAATGCCACCTGCTCTACAATCTCCCGCAGAAACACAGGAATATCCAGCGACCCCGTGCTCTCCTGCGACTTTCGTCCCCAGCCGCGATCCGTCCACGCCTCCTGCCGCGTAATCGCAATGCCTTCTTCAACCGTCGCGGCATAGTGCGTGCGAATCTCCGACCCAATCCGGTCCTTCAGCGGAGTCACAATCTTTCCCCGCGCCGTGTAGTCCTCAGGATTGGCACTGAACACCAGCGCCACATCCAGCGCCAGCCGCACCGGGTACCCTTTGATTTGAATATCTCCTTCTTGCAGAATATTGAACAGCGCCACCTGAATCTTCCCCGCCAGATCCGGCAACTCATTCACCGCAAAAATCCCGCGATTTGCGCGCGGCAGCAATCCATAGTGCATCGTGAACTCGCTTGCCAGATCATGCCCTCCGCGCGCAGCCTTGATCGGGTCGAGATCGCCAATCAGGTCTGCCACCGTCACATCCGGAGTTGCCAGCTTCTCCACATAACGCTCATCCGGAGTAAGCCATGCAATCGCCGTAGCGTCACCCGCCGTAGCAATGCGCTCCTTGCAACCGCGGCACAGCGGCGCATATGGGTTGTCGCGAATCTCGCATCCCGCGATATACGGAGTATGCGCATCCAGCAACCCGGTCAACGCGCGCATGATGCGGCTCTTGGCCTGTCCACGCAAACCCAGCAGAATAAAGTTCTGTCGGGACAAAATGGCATTCGCCACCTGCGGCACCACAGTGTCTTCATAACCCACAATGCCTTCGAATAGGATCCGTTTATCGCGCAGGCGGACGATCAGATTCTCGCGCATCTCATCTTTCACACTGCGATGGGTCATCCGGGCTTCGGAATAAAGTTCGCTGGCGCGCAGTTCGCCCAGCGTAAGCGGCAACGAAGATGTGGAATGCGACAGGCGCGAAGCAGCAGATTGGGGCATTATGCCTCCCTGGGATTGTTCTTAGAGTAGCCGACCTGCCCAAAGGATGCGTGCTAACCCGTCCACGCAGTTCCAGTAGGATGAAAAGCCGTGCCAATTTCTTTACGGTAGGAGAGGCGATTGCATCGTAGAAAAGCGTTTTTCCGGCCCGCGCGCAATCTATTTGTCTACAACATCGTAAGGCGTGTAAAGTTTCCTATGCAGGCAGGAATGGTGGCTGTATGGTGTGTAGCTGTCGGCGTAGCAGATTCGCCCTCTTAGTAGTTTTCGTCGCACTGTCCTGCTTGTCCTGCCCCGCATTCGCGGCCAAGCGAATCACCGCCGAACAGTTGCAGCAAACGCTGGCCACCGCCCAGTCATCGCATCGTCCCGATGATGCAGTGGCTAAGCAGCTTGAAGACATGGAACTCGCAGCACGCCTGAGTTCTACCGCTCTCCAGCAGTTGATTGCCGTCAGCCCCGGCCCAAAAACAACCGCAGCGTTGCGCACTCTCTCCGACCAGTCTGCCTTTCTTCCGCCGCCAGCAGAGGAGATTCCAGCAAAACCCGCACCTGACATCGCCACCCAGAAGGCAATGCTGGCGCAAACGATACATTACGTCGCGCGCACCCTTCCCACCTTGCCCGATTTTCTGGCGACGAGAAAGACTGAGCACTTCGATGACTCGCCTCACTCTGCGTCGGTGGGCGCATGGCCAACCCGAACCGGCTTCCTTTACCGGGCCGAGGTCGAGGTCCCAATCGCATTTCAAGATGGCCGGGAGACAGACGACCCCTCCGCGACAGCCACGACTCCCTCCGTGAAGAAGTCCAATCGCGTGAAGTATCAGAAACCCAACGCGAGCTCATCTTCGAATCTGGGCTTGTCGTCCTGGGGAGAGTTCGGTCCCATCCTCGGTCTCGTACTCGTCGACGCCGCCAAGGGTAAGTTGAGTTGGGCTCGTTGGGAGCAGTCCGATGGCAAGCCCGCCGCGGTCTTCCAGTTTTCAGTCGATCGCTCCGTCTCTCACTACAATGTGCAGTACTGCTGCGTCGAGGACAGAAGCGCAGAAGACCACGATCTGAATGGCATCCTTCGGACGAAGGAACTGCACCAGATCGTCGGCTATCACGGCACACTGACGATTGATCCGGACACCGGAACGATCCTCCGTATCGTAATTGAGACGGATCTACACCCGGATGATCCAATCCAGCGTGGCGCCATTATGGTCGAGTACGGCCCCGTCAAGATCGGCTCGGCGACCTACATGTGCCCAACGCACAGCGTCGCGCTCTCGCTCTCGCACGCCAACTATCAGGCCTCTCCTATAGCCGCGCTTGTCGACATCGTCGAACTTCAATTGAACGACGCGACCTTCACCAACTACCGCCGCTTCGGCTCAGAAGCCACGTTGATCACCGCGTCGACATCTGCCTCAGGCCAGGGCCAAACTGCGCCGCAAGCGCCGGATGAAGCCGGTACATCGACAGCCGCGCCCACTGCGGGAACAGCGCCCCCCACGACAGAGGCAATAGCGACCACCATCCCCGCCAGCCAGCCCGCACCCAACCCCACCCCGGCTCCCACATCACCCGCGCCGCCAGAACCCGCAACTGCAGTGGCCTCAGCTGCTCCCGCGTCAGTCAACATAACCCCCGACGCCTCTGACGAAGAGGTTCTGCTCCATTCCGTCAACGGCATGCCTGGCATGGAAGATACCGCGGCTCAGCCTAACCCGGACCAGCCCACAGCGACCAGCAGCCTTAACCCGACCACGACCAGAACGGCTAGCAACGGTGCTTTCACTCTCCAGGTCACCACCCGGCTGGTCGACCTTGGACTCATCGCTCTCGATAAACACGGCAAGCCGGTTACCGACCTCCGCCAGGACGAGATCGAAGTCTACGACAACGGTCGCAAGCAGCAGGTGCACACTTTCCGCCACAATGGCGCCAAACCGGACGCAACCCAACAGGCCGCCACTCCACCATCAGAGCCTGAAGATACCTTCACCAACTCGCCCATCACCACCACCGTGATTGATGGGCCGCCCGACACCCTCATCCTGCTCCTCGATGAGAGCCACCTTCCATTCCAGGATCTCAACCGCGCACGTGGCGAAGTCCTGCGTTTCCTCGCCGCTACCCGCCCCACGTCGCGTATCGCTCTCTATGCCTTCAGCGAACACGGCTTCCGCGTCATACAGGACATCACCGAAGATCACACGCTCGTCGCCAAAAAACTTGCGTCCTGGATGCCCTCAGCCAGTTCCGTCTCTCAGGCTCAGGACCTCGAAGTGCGCAATCGCCAGCAGTTCGACACAGTGCGCAGTAACTCCGATCTGGATTACGTGAACGGCAAGTTCACCGATAAGCCGGATTACATCCAGAGCACCGACCCACAGCTCCGCCAGATGGGGCAAACCCCCCTGCGTGCCTCGCTCGAAGCCTTGCTTGCCATAGCCCAGCACTTCGCTGCGGTTCCCGGGCACAAGAGCGTGGCCTGGATCGCCGGCGACAGTGTATTAGCTGACTGGGACGACGCCAGCGTCGGCACCGACAAGGTTGTACAACAATTAGACGCTGCTATCCGTCATGCCCGCGAAGCGCTCTCCGAAGCGCACATCGCCCTCTACGCCGTTGACGCCTCCATGCAGCTCGGCGGCCAGATCGACGCCTCGCTCGAAAATCGCAACGTCGAAGTGAACCAGGTTGCGCGGGACAATCCGCAGGGCGGCGGTAACGTGCGAAACGGCACCGGAGGCCGTATTACGGCTTCCATGCAGGCAGACCTGCATGGCATCCAGGGGCCGGTCCGCCAGCTCGTCGAGTCCACCGGCGGCCGCGCTATCAACCGGGGGGGAGACCTTAAGGCCACCCTCGACAGCATCGACGTCGATACCACCGCGCGCTACGACCTGACCTTCAACCCGGACACTCAGGCCGACGGCAAATTTCACACGCTGCAACTCAAGATTCCAAGCCGGAAAGACGTCAAACTGCGCTACCGCACCGGCTATCTCTACAGCGAACAGGCTCCCGACACCAAACAGCGCATGACCCAGGCCATCTGGAGCGCCCAGGATCTCACCGCCATCAGCATCACCGCTGAAGCGGTGATCGCAGCCGATTCGCCAAACGGCAAGAACACCGTCAAGCTCCGCATCGACTTCCCCGGTCTCGACTTCCAGAAAAAGGAAGAGAATGCCGCAACACGCTGGACCGACCAGCTCTACATCTTCCTCGCCGAGCGTGACGACGCCAGCCAGAAGGCAAAAGTCGACGGAGACACCCTCCGTCTGTCCCTCAAGCAGGCCACCTACGAATCCGGAATGCCCGCAGGCATTCCCTATCAACATGAAGTCGCAACCGCGGCAAAGCTAGGCTCCATCCGAATCATCGTCGTCGACGGTAACTCAGGCAAAATGGGCTCAGTAACCCTGCCTAACTCAGCCTTCCATCCCGAGGCGCAAAAATAGCACCGGTTCCACAAATCTGTCCTTGTACCCAACGAGTTTGTCATCCTGAGCGAAGCGAAGGATCTGCTGTTGCCCTTTCAACGCGTGAAGTAAATGCGGGGTAGCGAGCATGTCACCGGTCTAGCTCGTCCAGCATCCCCTGCATCTCGCTAAGCGCGTGGTTATTCCCCGTCCGCCGCGCACTCGCGATCCCCGCCTGCAACCGCTCGATCGCCTCCGGAACCCGCTCTTCCTTCGCCAGCGTCTGCGCCGCCATAAAGTACCCAGCCGTATAGTCAGGATTGGCCTTCAGCAGCGCATCAAACTCGGCCAGTCCTGCAGCAATCTCGCCCCGTCCCACATACTCCATCGCCAGCCCATACCGGGCAAACGCATTGCTAGGGTCCATCGCCAAAATCTCTTTCAATCCCGCCAGCTTATCCATAAATCGTCGAATACCTCTCCGGTGAAAACTCTCGCTCTGTGGGACGCATTTGCGAAATCTAGCCCGATTGCCCAAACTGGAGACAGCCCCTGAATCAGTGCGGCTTCCGTCCTCAGTGTATTCGCTGCCGGAGCGGGCAATAGAACGAGGCACACCCCGTCATGATCGAATCCAAAGTCGAAGTCGCAACCAGCCCATCCGAGGCCGTCGCCGCCAGCCCATCCAGACCCGCGCCGCGCACTGTCTCCGAATCTCAGTCAGAGATGACCGAGTTGATCCTGCCCAACGACACCAACACCCTCGGCAACCTGCTCGGCGGGCGCCTTATGCACTTCATCGATCTCGTCGGAGCCATGGCCGCCTATCGGCACAGCCGCACCCACGTCGTCACCGCCGCCATGGACCACATCGACTTCATCGCACCCGTCCACGTTGGCGATCTGCTCATCCTCAAGTCCAGCGTGAACCGAGCATTTTCAAAGTCAGTCGAAGTCGGCGTCAAGGTGTGGGCAGAGAACACCCGCGCCGGGCTCTATCGCCACGTCGCCAGCGCCTACCTTGTCTTCGTCGCAATCGACGACAACGGCTGCCCGGTCCTTGTACCTGAACTCGCCCCCGAAACCCCCGACGAATGCCGCCGCTACGAAGGCGCGCAACGCCGCCGCGAAAATCGCGAAACCGAGTCCGAACGCCGCCAGCGCGCCAAACAGGCTCCAGCAGGCCACGGCAGCGTCCGCCCCGGCAAAAGCTGAATCACTTTGAATGCGCTGAAACAGCGCTACTAAACCATCGTTCCTGGAAGGAAACACCCTGATGGCACACGGACACTCAATTCCCCCCGCACCTCTCCCGCTTCCCGGCGTGAGCAAAATCATCGCAGTCGGCTCCGGCAAAGGCGGCGTAGGCAAAACCACCGTCGCCGTCAACCTGGCCATTGCCCTCTCGCGCATGGGCAACAAGGTTGGCCTCATTGACGCCGACATCTACGGACCAAATATTCCGTTGATGATGGGCTCCAGCACCCAGCCCAAAGTCGGACCAAACAATCAGATCGAGCCCAACTACACCCACGGCGTCAAGACCATCTCCATCGGGTACATCTCCCCCGGAGATAAGCCCATGGTCATGCGCGGACCCATGCTCCACCAGATCATCCGCCAGTTCCTCCAGCAGGTGGAGTGGGGCGAGCTCGACTACCTCATCGTCGACCTGCCCCCCGGCACCGGCGACGTCGTCATTTCGCTGGTCCAGACCGTTCCCCTCACCGGCGCAGTCGTCGTCTCCACCCCCAGCGATGTGGCTCTCCAGGACGCACGCAAGGCCCTCGAAATGTTTGCTCAGGTCAACGTCGAAGTCCTCGGCATTGTCGAGAACATGAGCCACTTCACCTGCCCCCACTGCAGCGAGATCATCGACATCTTCTCCAGAGGCGGAGCCGAACGCACCGCGCAGCAGTTCAACGTCCCGTTCCTCGGCTCTATCGAACTGGTCCCCGCTATTCGCGAAGGCGGCGACCGCGGCCTCCCCGTAACCCTCGCCGGCCCTGAATCCCCCCTGGCAGCCGAGTTCTACGAAGTGGCCCGCAAACTCACAGAACGCGCCGAAGAAGCCGCATCCCGAAGCGGAGAAGTCATCGAAATCAGCTGAGAGAATCCAAACCGGGTCTGCCGGATTCCGCATCTCGGCCGTTCTACGGATGGGTTGCGTGCGGTGACTTAAGCAGAGGCGCACTAACCAGAAAGCTCATATCAGACTTCTGGCCGCCGGGCGTCGCCGTAGCAAAGTTGTGGCACGCAGTACAGCTGTACGGGCCGCTGGAGTTGAAGGAGACAAAAGTCTCTTGTACCGAGGCTCCGAGGAACTGCGGCTCAACCCCGATCGCGCCGGTAGACCATTGCGTGCCGATGAGCTGGTAGTACTGAAAGGGTGTTCCCGCCAGCAAACCTTGAAAGCTCGAATTCAGACCAGGATTGGTCGGCTTAAGGTAGGGCACCACCTGTACGGGCAAGTTGAGAGGCTTGCCGGTCGGAGAAAGCTCCTCGGAAGTTGCAGTTGCGGTCGCTGTATTGGCGGTGCAGCTGGGGCTTCCGGACGGCGCGCAGTTCGGGTTGTAAAAGGACTTTGTATCGTTATCGACCTGCTCGAAGGTGGACCAGGCCCACGTGGGCTGCCCCTGCGCCTTGTGCGCAATATGCAGGCCGACCAGGCCAACCGTGACCGGGTTCGTGCCTGGGCTTGGATCTCCAGCCGCGTCGTTATAGACAATCGCCTGTTGCGTAAAGAAGCGGGTCGGATCGTCGCCGGGCCCCAGAACCTTCCAGGCGGCTTTGATCTCCGTAGCTCCTACGGCGGTGGAACTGGAGCCCATGGGAAAGTTGATGTTGGGCGTGGCCTTCTGGCCGGGCACCGTGTAGAGCTTATTCGCGACGATGTAGTTGTACTCGTCGACGTTGAGGCTGATCGAGAAACGGACGAAACGGCCGTTCTGGTCCACCAGCGGCAGTTGGGTCGACTGCAGGATTCCCTTCAGTTGGTCGTTAGAGGAGGCTCCGAGCAAGCGGATGGTCGAGACCAGGTCGTGGCTCTTGGAGTTATGCAGCAGAACCAGGTGAACCTCGGGGTGCGCGGCGAGAATCTTTTGCACCGCTGGAGAGTAGCTCGATTGTGAAGCCATCAGACGTGCCTTGATGCCGCCCCCGGCAGTTGTGCCGCCGCACCAGGGCGCAGGCTGCCCGGCGGTGTAGACCGCGTCGTCGGAAAGGTACGTGAGCCACGTGGGATTGTTGGCGTCCGTCAGGATACTAGAGCCCGAGTTAGGCGTACACGTCAGTGGGTTGACCGGCCAGTTGAGCGCGACAAAGGAGAGCCACGAAAAGACATCGGCCTTCTGCTGGCCATTGCTGTTGAGGCTGCCCGGCGTGTAGGGGATGGATGCGCAAGTGCTATCGATCATCGTTGGCACCGGCGCCGGGCCGGAGCCTTGGAAGTTAGCGGCTGCCGCGCATGTTACAGGTGCGCTGGTCGTAGCTATCGTCGTCGGAGAAGAAGTGTGGCATGCCGCAAGCACAAGTGCAACGGCGCCAAGGAGCAAAAGTGTAAGCGTGTGAAAAGAACTAACTCTACGCATGGCGAAGTTTCCTCCCGAAGAATTTGGCCTGGTCAAAAGCTCGTGAGAATACTACTCGCATCTCATGCGGCGCATTCGTTACGGAAGTTCGTCGATATAGCGTGGAGAGTTGGGCCTGCGGGGGCAGATTCGGTTCGCGGTGTAACACCCGTAGATCCCATCTTTCTGCGACACGCAAATTGCGCAATCGGCCATGCTCGGATCACCGACAACGGCGTCAGTGCGAGTACCGCTGCTCCCCCGCAGGTATCGAAATCGCCAGACGGTTGATATACGGCGGCAGCGGGCAAGTCGCATAAGGCGTATAAGCGCAGGGCGGATTCTGCAGCCTGTTAAAGTCGAGCACAATCGTCCCCGGCTGATCCAGCCCATGATCCGGAAATGCCGCATACAAAAACCGCGCCGACTCATAGGTAGTCGTGTGGCTGGTCGCATCACGCAGAATGAAGAACAGCTCTTTCGAGCCGGGGTCCTCAAGCACCGGTTCCAGTTGAATCGTCTTCCCATCCAGCGTGAATTCCGCCAGCCCCGGCGCAGGCATATCCAGCGTAGTTCCCAGAATCGTCGGAATCTTCTCCGTGTGCACCGGAACAAACGGAATCCACTTCGCCGTCACCCGATATTTCGCATTCGGCGCATACCAGTGCAGCTCGCGAAATCCTGTCCGAGTCGGCGATTGCGAGTCCTTGATCCGCAGCGCATAGCGATCCCCGCGCTTCAACACCACCATGGTCAAATTCTCGGTGGAAAGCAGCGACGGCTTCCCCCCGTCATCCGCAACCAGCGGAGCTTCCTGGGCTGGCTGCCCATTCAGAAACAGAAATTTGGAAAACCCTCCCTCCGGCGCCAGCAACCGCAACTGATTCCCGTCCACTTCAATCACGCCAACATGATCGGGCGCATGACCCTTCAGGCGGATCTGGTTGTCGGCCGCCAGCCCCACCGAATTCCTGCCCGGCTTCAGCCACTCCAGCCCCACCAGCGTCAACCACCCATCCGGCGACGAAAGCTGCCGCGCCCGGGCAGCGCGCCATTGCATCAGGTCGCTATCCGCCGGCCCCGCGCCGTAAGCTCCGTTCGTCGTGCCCGCGACCACGCAGGCCATCATCATCCAGCACAGCAACCTCACCGAAGCACGCATCATATTCAGAAAAACTCCCCCAACTCCAAATCCGTTATTCGGATTAAACGTCTATATTTTCGAAGATAGCTCATGGGAGTGGTTAGATTCGTCCAGCGCATATCGTCTCCCAATTGTCAGCAATTTGTCGTTTCTTGTGCATTCCCCTTGAGCGCCGTGCGAAATCGGTGACAATTAAGGTGTGAACGCAAGTCCACCTGGAGGAGCGGGGAAAGTGCAAACGATTCTGATTGTGGAAGATGACGCGCGCATGCAAAAGGTACTCAAGCGCCTCTTCGAAAGCGAAGGCTTCCTCGTCGATATTGCTTCCGATGGCGTTGAGGGGTTCGACAGATTTCACGCCGCCAGCCCTTCGCTGGCGGTGCTCGATCTCATGCTACCGCGCATGTCCGGGCGCGATCTCTGCAAACGCATCAAAAAGAGTTCGCCCGCCACGCCGGTCATTATTCTCAGCGCCATCACCGACGTTGCCGACAAAGTACTTCTGCTGGAGCTGGGCGCCGACGACTACGTCACCAAGCCCTTCAGCCCTCGCGAACTCCTCGCCCGCGTCCAGGTAGCTCTGCGCCGTCTCGATCAAAAGGATCAAAAAGATCAAAAGCATCTCAACGATGCCTCCGTCCGCTTCGGCGAGTGCCAGATCGACTTCGCAAAAATGCTGGTCCGCAAACACGATCAGAATGTGGCTCTCACCGCCCACGAATTCAAGCTTCTCCGCTTCTTTCTCGAAAACACAGAGCGAGTTATTTCCCGCGAAGAACTGCTCACCGATGTCTGGGGTTACAACCACTATCCCACCACGCGCAGTGTCGACAACCAAATCCTCAAACTTCGGCAGAAACTGGAGCTTGACCCAGCCAATCCGCGTCACTTCTTAACCGTGCATGGCGCCGGATACAAGTTCCATCCTTGAGCAGAGTGGCCCGCGCTGCTATCGTGCCGAATGATATGGTGATGCCATTATGAGCTCACCGGCGAGCAACCCTACCGGCGACCCCCTTCGAGATCCGCCCGGCAGTCCTGCAACGACTGCCGTCCGTCCGGCCATGCGCATGCGCACTCTGCTGCTCCTGCCGCTTCTGCTCATTCCTGTCGTTCTCACTAGTGCCAGCCTGCTCATCCTGCGCCAGCACCTGCGTCAGGAGCTTGAGCAAGGCCTCGCCGAAGATCTGCTGCACTCCTCTTCAACCTTCGTCAATCTCGAAAAAAACCGCCGCAGCACCCTCGCTCGCGAAGCCATCCTGCTTGCCAATGAACCCAGACTCAAAGCGCTGATGACCACCCTCGATCCAGCCACCATCCAGAACGCTGGCGGCGAATATGCCAACCTCAGCGGCTCCGACCTCTTCGCCCTCGCCTCGCCGACCGGGGGCCTGGTGGCAATGTACAGAGTCGAGAAGAGTGGTCAGCCTGCTCACTCGGCCCAACTCGATCCCGTCGTCTCTGAAGCTCTGCGTAACCCCGCCGGATCGCCCTATGTCTTCCTCGGTGGCAAGCTTTACGAAATCGCGGCACAACCCATCTACTTCGGCTCCAGCGAATCCGGCAGCGTCCTCGGCTACGTCATCGTTGGCGCCGACATCGGCCATTCGGTCGCAAAGCAGGTTGCGCAATCCGTCAGCGGAGAAGTCGCCTTCTACTCCGGCAACCGCATCATCAGCAGCTCCCTGACACCGGAGGGCGAAGCTTCCCTCGCCAGCCTCCTCGCAATCCCGTCCATCGTAAATCGTCTCTCCGAGATCATCGTCGGCGGCGAGGAATATCGCCTTGATCGCATCCAGCTCTCAGCCGGTACCTCTATTCCCGTCGATCTGATCCTGCTCAAGTCCATGCGTGCCCTGCGCGAGAGCCAGATGCGCCTCAACCAGACCATGCTCATCATCGGCGTCATTGCCTTCGCGATATGCGGACTGCTGGCCATCGGCGTCGCTCGCCTGCTCACCGCGCCACTAGAAGAACTGGTCACCGGCGTTCGCGCCATCGGCTCCGGCAATTACGAAGCGACTCTCCCCTCCAGCGGTGCTGCGGAAGTCCGCGGCCTCAGCAACGCTACGGACATCATGCGCCGCCAGATCCAGAAGGCCCAAGCCGATCTTCTGGAATCCGAGCGCCTTGCCACCATCGGCAAGATGGCGCGCTCCGTCTCCCACGACCTGCGCCACTACCTCGCATCCATCTATGCCAACTCAGAATTCCTCGCGTCGCACGCCTTGACCCCCGCAGATAAAACGGAACTCCTCGCCGAGATCCAGCTCTCGGTGCAGGGAACCACCGACCTCATCGATTCACTGTTGCTCTTCAGTCATACCGGACGCGCTCTCAACAAGACTTACGAATCGATAACCTACCTCGCCGAACGCGCCATCGCCCTTCTGCGCAGCCATCCCGAAGCCTCCGGCGTCGAGGTCTCGATCTCGACCTCCGGCAGTTGCGAAGCGCAAGTCGATGCCAAGAAGATAGAGCGCGTCATCTATAACCTGGTTCTCAACGCCTGCCAGTCCACGCAAAAGAGCGCCCAGCGAAAATTGGTATTCGTCACTGTCACCGAAACACCAACCGACATCGAAGTGGATGTAGTCGATTCAGGCGCCGGCGTTCCCGCCGCCATTCGCGAATCGCTCTTTGAGCCCTTCATCAGCGCCAACAAGGAAAATGGCGTTGGCATCGGTCTCACCCTAGCATCTACTATCGCAATGGAGCATGGTGGCCTCGTCAGACTCGAATCCAGCGCACCTGGCCGCACCGTCTTTCGTCTCATAATTCCTCGTACCGGTGCCTCCGAGCCGGCGATGAATACAGCTCACTCCTGGCACTCCGAGAAAGACTGAGAAAGCCAATGAGAACATACCGTCTGCCCGAACCCAGCCTTCGCCTCGCCATTCCCGCAGCAGCGGCGCTCGCGATTGTTCAGTTCCTGCACGCACCATCGCTGCGAGCACAGGATTCTACCGACAAGCAGGAGATAGACAAGCGTTTCGCCCGGATGCAGCAGCAAATCGACGCGCAACAGCAGCAGCTCGATGAATACCGCAACGCTATCAAGGCCCTCCAGCAACAACTCGCAGTCGCCACCGCCTCCAACACCACCACAACTACCGACGCCACCACCCTGCAGCAAGCCGTCACCGAGATCCGCGAAGAGCAATCTGCCCAGCAAGCCGAAATAGCAGTCCACGAACAGGCCAAAGTCGAGACCCGCTCGCGCTACAACATGCGCATCGGCGGACTCCTCCTCTTCAACGCCTTCGCCAACGATGGCGCAGTCGACAGCGTCGACGTCCCGGTGTTGGCCGTGCCCAGGGTCGAAGGAGCCTCCAACGGAAGTCTCGGCGCAAGCCTTCGCCAGAGCATCGTCACTCTCGACGTCACCGGCCCTAAGCTCTGGGGCGCGCGCACCTACGGCAATCTTCAGATGGATTTCTTTGGCGACCTCTCTACCGCCGACTACACCTCCTCCGCCGGGTCGGTGCGCATGCGCGCCGCCAGCCTGCAGATGCTTTGGCCTTCGGTTAATGTTCACGCGGGGCTCGAACGTCTCCTTATTGCTCCGTTCTCCCCAACCTCCTATGCCTCCATCGGAGAACCGGCACTCGCCTGGTCGGGCAATCTCTGGGCCTGGATTCCGCAACTCACCGCGGCGAAAACCTTCTCATTCGGCGAACGGCAGCAGCTTTCATTCGCCGGAGCTCTCGCCGACATACCCGACCCCGGCCCCAACACCAACGCCTACCTGCGTAACGCGACAGCCGCCGAAAGCAGCCGCTATCCCGCCTCCGAGGGCCGCATCAGCTATGCCTGGGGCGCAAGCCAATCCGGCCAGACCACCCTGGCCAACGCAATCGCTATCAACGGCTACTGGAGCCCGCACGACTACGGCGAATACGGCTCCGTCGATGCCTGGGCTGGAACCGCCGACTGGCGCTTCGCCCTCACTCACGGATTCTCCTTCACTGGGGCAGCCTATAAAGGCGCTGTTCTCGGCGGATTGGGCGGCGGCGTCTTCAAAGACGTTTCGGCCTACTCATACATGCATGGTCCGGACGGCCCCATCATCTACAAGGTCATTCCACTCCGCGACGTGGGCGGCTGGGCCCAGCTCAAATTCCGTCCCGTCGATTGGTTCGAGGTCAATGAAGCCTTCGGACAGGACAACGGCTACGCCCAGCAGCTGCGTTCCGCGCATGTTCCCCTGACGAACTGGTACTCAGGCCTGGCGCGCAACCAGAGCTTCCTTAGCAACGTCATTTTCCGCCCCACTAACTCGATTCTGCTTTCGCTGGAGTACCGCAAGCTGCGATCATGGCAATTGATCCTGCCGGCTAACGAGGCCCAGATATTTGGATTGGCCGCAGGATTCGAGTTTTAAGAACTTATGCCCAGCTCGTTTCGAAAGTGCCTGATACTCGTGTGCCTGTTCATTCCTGCTCAGGCCACCCTGCTTGCGGCGCCTTCCGATGTCGTGGTCCATATTCAATTCGTCGATATTCCCAAGTCCGCCGGGCAATCGCACCGGAGTCAACCACCCGCACCAAAATCAGTCGAGCACTCCGCTGCCCACACCGTCGTCTGGCTAACCCCAAGCTCGCTCGAAACCCGCCAGCAGACCCAGGCGCAAAACCCTGCTCCGCGCGCCTACACCATGGTCCAGCAGGGAAAGATGTTCTCTCCCCACATGCTCATCATCCCCGTCGGAAGCACCGTCTCCTTCCCCAACAAAGACCCCTTCTTCCACAACGTCTTTTCGCTTTTCAATGGCCGCCGCTTCGATCTAGGGCTCTACCAGTCCGGCCAGACGCGCAGCGTAGCCTTTACGCGGCTCGGCGTCTCCTATATCTTCTGCAATATCCATCCTGAAATGTCCGCCGTCATCCTCACCCTGGACACTCCCTACTTCGCCTCACCCGACGAAAAAGGAGACATCCACCTATCTGGCATCCCCGACGGCACCTACTCCCTGCATGTCTGGTCAGAATCCACCTCACCCGAAGCCCTGCAACTCCTCACCCGCACCATCACCGTATCCGCCGGAGGAGGCTCCGACCACCTCACCAACCTGGGCGACATTCAAATCCACGCCACCCCTGGCATGCTCTCAGAACACCTGAACAAGTTCGGCG
>Ga0206936_1033_pt1 | contig 46043 bp, 41 predicted proteins | sample Alteio_BWOrgHeat_14_FD_152922 | JGI IMG/M metagenome (GOLD analysis project Ga0206936, IMG submission 152922) | Enriched cells from forest soil in Barre Woods Harvard Forest LTER site, Petersham, Massachusetts, United States -... | ecosystem: Environmental > Terrestrial > Soil > Temperate forest >... | reverse complement strand
ATGCTTATCATCGTGGCCTTCGGTGGTTACGGGCAAACTCAAGAGCCACCAAAGCATGACAAGAGTGGACGCCCAAAGCTTGGACTCGTTCTTGAAGGTGGTGGCGCCCTCGGACTAGCACATATTGGGGTCATAACTTGGTTGGAGGAGCACCATGTCCCAGTCCACTATGTCGCCGGAACCAGCATGGGAGGTTTGGTCGGAGGGCTTTACTCGACAGGCCGTTCTCCTGCGGAAGTAAAAGAACTAATTAACGAAATTGACTGGGACCAGGTGTTAGCTGGCACCACACCATTTCGAGATCTGTCATATCGACGCAAAGAAGACGCTCACGAGGTTCCGAGTTCGCTCGAATTTGGCCTGCGCAAAGGACTGCAGTTCCCATCAGGCTTCAACACGGGACAGCAGGTTGATCTAATCCTCAATCGCGTGGCCCTTCCGTACTCAGACGTTACAAACTTCAATGATCTCCCAATACCGTTTGCTTGCGTGGCTACCGACCTGGTCTCCGGCAAGCCCCATGTCTTTCGCGACGGCAGTCTGTCACTGGCCATGCGATCAACCATGTCTTTGCCTGGTATCTTCTCACCGGTTAAATCAGGCAATCATCTTTTCGCGGATGGCGGCTTACTCAACAATATTCCAATCGACGTCGCAAAGGACATGGGAGCTGAAGTCACACTCGGAATTCACTTGGAAGTGGCCCCCCTTGACCCAAATGTGACCTTGGCTAGCTTCGGCGTACTCGGTCAATCCATCTCCGTCATGATTGCCGCGAACGAACTGCGCTCTATGGAGCAGGCCGATGTCCTCGTGACAGTTCCGCTGCAAAAATACAGCACTGTTGACTACAATAAAGCGGATGCAATCATCAAGGCTGGATATGATGCTGCTGCTTCCAAAGCCGCTGTTCTATCCACTTTTTCAGTGAGCGATGCCGAATGGGAAGAGTATATTGCAGCACGGAATGCCCGGAAAAAAGTAGCCGAGACACCAACTTTCGTTCAGGTTACAGGCGTCACGCCCGCGATCGCGAATCAGATGGAGAAGAGTCTGGCCCCCATGGTGGGCGTTCCCGTAAATACGGAAAAAATCGATAACGAGATGATGGGCATTGTGGGCCAGGGGCGCTTTTCAACCGCAAACTATTCGATGACGGAGAGAAACGGCCAACCCGGCCTTGAGATTCAGACTGTTCCGAAACCGTACGCTCCACCGATAGTGCGCCCACTCATTCTGATCGACGGCTCAGACTACAACAACGTGCTCTTCAGCATTGGAGCGAGATTTACATTTCTGGATTTGGGGGGCTACCGCTCGGAGTTACGCGCCGACGCGATGGTTGGCTCAGTATATCTTTTGGATGCTGAGTACTACCACCCATACAAACCTATCAGCAATTGGTTCATCGCACCTCGGGCGGGAATAAACAGCTCGCAATATAATGTCTATTCCAGTAACACTCTGCTTGCCAGTTATCGCTTGCGGCAGGCTCTTGGAGGCCTGGATACTGGATATGCAGTCGGACGAATAGCGGAATTTCGCCTCGGATATGAAGGCGGATATGAGCGCCTATCGCCTGAGGTTGGTAATATCCCAGAAGTACCTACAACTTCTGGTGAAACAGGGGATGTCAGGCTTCAATTTCAATTGAATACGCTCGACAATCCCGTAATTCCTCGCTCAGGTTCCAACCTCACGATATGCACAAAGGGGTACCACACGAACCCCGCAGCGCCCGGAGCTTTTCCGCTCTCAGAGATCCAGGCTGAGCAATTCTTCCGATTTAGCGAACCATCGTCTGTATTGGTGGGCGTATCGGGAGGCAGCAGCTATGGCTTCAAGACGGGTATACCCGCATTCTCCCTTGGAGGTTCGCAGCGCTTGGTAGCCTGGAGTACGAATGAGTTACTCACAAATCAATACTTCCTGGGACAAGTAGGCTATATCCGGCAGTTGGCGAAGCTGCCGCCATTCTTGGGTAGCGCAGTAGACCTTCTCGCACTATTTGAGCTTGGTAAGACATACAAACTCACAAACGCTCCAAGTCCGCCCAATCTGCCGATAGATGGCTCGGTAGGTATTGTTGTCAATACGATATTCGGCCCCGTCGAAGTTGCAGGAGCCATAGGTAGTGATGGTCATGGACGGTTCTTTTTCCGAATTGGGCGAACCTTCTAATGGGCGGTCTGCAAGAGCGACTAGAGAAGTAGCCGATAGCATTCCTTCTGAAAATGACAGTTAGCGGAGCGTTTTTCAAAACCCTACCTTCTAACCCAGCGGGGCCTCGTGAGTCCCAGACCGTTGGCTCGTTCCGGACGTCCGCCAACGCGCGAATCTATCGGTCTGGAGACATGCCCCCACGATTTCTAGCGCGAACCTCGCGCCAGGGAGCATGAAAATGACATGTCATATCTTCCGGCCTGCGAGTGGGCCACGCTCTTTCTTTCTCTTCCTGATGCTGTCCCTTTGCCTGACCGCTCAGGCCAAACGCAAGGACTTGGTGATCATGAAGAACGGCGATCATCTAACCGGCGAAGTGAAAAAGCTGGAGAACGGAGTCTTATACGTCGATCTGGACTATGTCTCAGGTTCAGTCGGCCTCGATTGGCTGCAAGTGGAGAAAGTTAATTCTACCGGCACCTTTCAGGTAGCGATGAAGAATGGCCAACGTCAGGCTGGCACAATTGCCAAGTTGCCGGAGAAGGATGCTCCGGGCAAGGACTTTGAAGTGAATGGACCAACTGGCACATTAAGTACGCACGCTCCCGACGTGGTTGAAATCGAATCGAAGAAGAAGAATTTCTGGCGCCAACTTACGGGGTCGATCGACGTTGGCTACAGCTTTACAAGCGGCAACAGTCAAACGCAGACCGATTCAGATGCGTCGGTCAACTATCTCTCCACGAAATGGCAAACAACCAACAACTGGACGGCCTCTTTCAATGGTCAGCCCGGAGCACCAAAGACCAATCTCTTGGAATTCCAAACGTTTGATGGTGCATTCCTGAACCGCAACTCCGTAATCTTCGGAATAGGCGACCTTCTGCACAGTTCTCAACAGGATCTCGATCTGCGCACGACCTTGGGCGGTGGCTATGGCGGTTACTTCAAGCGCACGAACACAGCCGTATTGAACTGGTTTAGCGGCGTGGTATATGCCCATGAAAACTTCACAGCGACCGCAAATCAGCCGGCAGATCAAAACATCGAAGCGCTGCTTGGCTTGGCGTATCAGCGATTTCACTTTGACCGCTATAGCCTGCAATCGCAGCTGCTCGTATATCCAGGTCTCTCCGATGCAGGCCGAATTCGTACCACCACGAAGACTATTTTCAGCGTCAAGCTCGCTAACAACTTCCACACCGACCTATCCTTCTGGGACAACTTCGACAGCGAGCCACCTTCCACCGCAAAGAGAAATGAGCTCGGCGTAAGTACCAGCCTCGGATGGTCGTTCTGACGCGTGGGCCAAGAATCCCGGGAGAGCGACAGACTATACATTCTGACAGGTATCCGGACTACCTAAAGCTGCGTATCCTGATGCGAGAGTTCGCTTCCATTGCAGAGAGACCGAGTAGCTCGAAGGAAGGGCCAACAGTGGATTCCGTCACGAGATGAAGAGTACTTCGTTTGCAACAGTCATGTTGATCGCAATATTCATTCTGCCTTGCAATATCCATGCGCAGGATTTGGAACCGCGCGCCTACTCGCCCTCGCCTGTAGGAACAAGTTTTTTGGTCGTGGGCTTTGGGCGATCCAGCGGCGGCGTGGTCACTGACCCTACCATTCCAATTACAGACGTGCACGCTACGGTTTACACGCCGTTTACAGGAGTCGGTCACACCTTCGGGTTGTTTGGGCGTCAAACTCTGGTCACTGCGGCACTGCCGTATGCGTGGGGAAAAGTGACAGGTGAGGTGGGAGAGGAAGAGGGAGAGGTTACAAGATCTGGCCTCGCTGACACGTCGTTGAAATTCGCGATCAACCTTCACGGGAGTCCGGCGCAGTCATTTGCAGAATTCGCAAGAACCCCACATAAGTCGTTTATCCTCGCTTCCAGCTTGAGCATCAGTGCACCAAGTGGTCAATATGACGGCACTAAGCTGATCAATTTGGGCACGAACAGGTGGGCAATCAAACCCGAGATCGGCTTCTCCTACCCCGCAAAGAAATTTTACTTTGATGTTTATCTCGCAGCTGCGTCATTCACTGAGAACACGCAATTCTACCCCGGCCAGTCCATCCGCAAACAAGATATCCTCGCATCGGTTCAAGGCCACGTCAGCTACACAGTTCGCCGTGGGATGTGGATGGCTTTTGATTCCACATGGTTTGGCGGCGGCGCGGTTCACATTAACGGGGGACCGGCAACTGGCCGGCTAGATAACAGCAGGATCGGAGCCACGATGTCCGCGCCGATAGGCAAGTGGCAATCGGTAAAAGCCAGTTACAGCTCCGGAGTCTCGGAACGGGTCGGAACTAACTTCAGGACGGTCAGTGTGGGCTGGCAATACGTGTGGCCTCACTAATCCATACATTCTTCCGCCTTATGCTGAATCCAAACATCACGCCGTCGAACAGTGAGATCATGGACACCATACAGCCAGAGAAGATCGAAGAAAAGTTTGATCCGCGCATTGACTTAGCACTGCAGCGTACCGAGTTGGCGCTCGATCGCACGCAACTCGCCTGGATCCGAACGATGATTGGGATCTACGGCGCGAGTATCGCCCTCGACAAAGGCCTGCAACTCCTGCACGAGGCCCGTCTTGAATCGGGCAAGGCCTGGGTTCGCAGCAGTCATACCCTGGCCATGCTGCTCTGTGGCATAACGTCAACAATTTTCGTCTTCGTCACTTTGCGATACTGGAGTGACACACGTCGATTGGCGGGCCTCAAAGGCACTCCATCGGCCCTGATCCCGCCAGTATTTGTGACCTCTCTGCTCACATTCTTATTAGGAATACTTCTCTTCGTCTTGATGCTCACTACTTAAGAACATCAGGATTCCCAACCGCTATCGAACCAAATAGGCTACTATTCGATTCACTTCTGTCGCAGCACCGATTTCTCAGGAGGATATGCAAGCGTTCCCTGGACTTCGGCAATGTGGTCCGGCGAAAAATCAGGAAAGGGAACCTGGTTTGTATCTTGCCACTTACGCACAGTTTCCTCGGACGCTGCAACCTTATTTTCCTCGATCCCTTTTTCTTTTGCGATGTAAGTGACCTGCGACGGAATCGCCCATACCGCTCCCGAGGACTCAACGACCTCGACACATCGAAAGAGTATGTCTTCCTGGATCGCGGCAAAGTCGGCACTGTTCGCAGCATTGACATAGGCGGAAAGATCGATCTGATAGCCGGTCGCGCTAACACCCGACAAGCGGATGCTCGCAGATTTCTGTTCAACCTTTGCATGCGAATACAGAATCTCCCGAATGCCGGCGATTACGCATTGCAACTGGGGTAGTGAACACTCGTAGCTCAAATGTAGTGGAGCGGAGATCAAAAACTTGCTGCGACGGGAAACATTCTCAATGATGCTTTGCGCCAGCAAACCATTGGGAAAGGACATCTCGGTTCCTTCGCGTGTAGTCACGCGGAGAGATCGCAACCCGATCTCCTTCACGGTGACATTTCGTCCCGAAATCACGCATTCATCACCCACAGATGCGGTCTTGTCCATAACGAGGGTAATTCCACCAAGAATACCCTCCAGCGATTTCTGTGCAGCCAGCGCCAGTGCGATGCCGCCAATGCCAAGCCCGGCAAGCATTGTCTGAGTATGAAAGCCAAGCAGAGAAACAATGATCAATATCGCTGCAATGATGATCGCAGCGTGATATAGGCGATGCAACAACTGCAACAGTGAACGGGAGTCTCTCTGCAGGGAACCAAAGACAGCATGTGCATAAATTCGATCCGCGACGAGTGCACTCAGCCACGCAAAAGTGATTGTCTGCGCCACCGCCAGCAGGCGAAAGTAATACACTCTGTAGAAAAGCGGAAGACCAATATAAAAAACAAAGACGCCATTCAACAGGCTGGCGATCAATAGAATGATAGGCTTCCTGGCGAAAGGGCCAAAGCGACTCGGACGATAACTTTTGTGATAGCTCCAAAGCCAACCGCAAAGCCACACCGCGGCCCAGGCGATGCCCCACGCTAGCGGAATCGTGAGTAGCCATGCGAGCCACTGAGCGAGCGGAACTCCAGCCAGCGTGTGTTTCATGAGCGAGTCAGGAAAATATGGCGCCAGGCGCGGCGAACCCACATCCTGATAGAGACCAGGCACCTGTCGCAGGGTCTCCTGAGAGATCAGCCATATCGGTTCGGTGCCTGCATGCGGTACTCTCACCAGCAGGAATTGAACATCCTGGTCGCCCACCACAAATCTGCCGACAACTTCGACATTCGGGTTATCGACGTCGGCAAGGTCTCCCTCCGGCGTGCTGTTCAGCGTGGCGATTGACCCGCGAAAACTGCTGTTGATGAGCACCAGAAGTTGTCGCGCATACTCCTCGTTTTGTTGGTTCTGGTTGCTTGCAGGAAGTTGAAGATACTTAGCCGCTGTTTCATAGTCGCCTAGCTGTGCATATTTCACAAAATTCAGCACAGCCCCTTGAGGAGTACCACGTCCACGCGGGTCTTTAGGAGGGGGAGGTGCCGGTGCAGGTGCAGGAGAGTCACCGTGTACCGGAGCAGACAGCTTGTGAGCTACTGAAGCCGCCGATTGAGCCAATCCCGAAACGCTCAAGAACACGATCGAGAGCAATACCCACGAGGCATATCGGTTCAGCCTCTCCATGGTCGTCACCTCAATCAGGCCATACCGGCCTCGCGCACGCCGCTGTTCTCACGTTACACAATCCCGCCGCTCTGCCTAACTGTAAACACTGACAGATCGAGGCGCTAAGTTTGACTTGCCGTGCGCATCAAAGCTGGGCAACGAGGTGTTCTCGAATAGCAAATCGAACCAGCTCGGAGTTTGTCTGGATCCCAAACTCCTCCATGATCTTGTATTTGTGAAAGGCCACCGTCCGCGCTGTCACTTGGAGAAGTGCTGCTGCTTCCTTCATCGTCCTGCCCTCAGCCAACAGTTGCAGAACCTCGCGCTGCCGCGGCGTCAAATGCTTTACTCGCTCGCTTCGCGGATCACGTATAAAGTCGTCAAGGAGATGTTGTGCGACGCAGGGCGTGACATATGACTCTCCCGCGAGAACTTTCCGAATAGCCCCTAACAATTCGGAGCTCGCTGACTTCTTGAGCAGATAGGCCGATGCCCAACGCCGCATCGCCTCGGCTGCAAGATCGTAGTCCTCGCTCATTGTAAGTACGATCAGTTTGCACTTCGGCAGACACCGTTTGAGTTCAGGGCCTGCATTCATTCCATTTAGCCTTGGCATCCCGAGATCGAGGATGATCAAATCCGGCTTCAATTGAGTCGCTGTTGCGATAAGAGCCAGGCCATCGGCAACCGTCGCCACGATCTCAACTTCCGGCTCCAGCAACCTCTTGAAAGCCTCAAGAACCAGGGTGTGATCGTCTGCAAGAACCGCCCGGGGCTTCCCCATGCTCTCCTCCTGTGTTGATAATTCGCAAGGCCACTGCCTGATCGTGATACTTCGGTTCCTGTCCAGGTCAATCAACCCTGGGGACTGTCAAGATTAACAGACCCGGGCTATAAAGATAGCCTTTAGTTGTTAGATGGCTATCAAAAGAAGAGCCGACGATATCTTCGTCGACAGCTACTACAGGATATTGCATGAGATATGTCACTGTTGACAGTATTCAGAGCGGAATTTGTCTTGTACCTTTCTCTAAAAGTGGGAGCAGCGTATGCAAATCAAGAACGTAGTTCTCGCATTAACTCTTGTCGGATGTTCTCTGGTAGCGTGCAAGAAGGCGCCAGATAACGCGAAGTCTCAGACCGCTGATGCTACGCAGCCCAATCCCTCAACCCAACCTAGTCCATCGCCGCAGCCCGGCTCGACAACCGCGGCAGCGCCCGCGCCTGAAGTTCCCCCTCCACCGCCGCCTCCTCAGCCGGTCGTCACCACACTGGATGTTCGATTAGGCAACGGAGTAAGTTCAAAGAACAATTCTCCGGGTGACCCGTTCGATGCCACGCTGGCAGCGCCTCTCGTTGTCGACGGCAAAACGATTGCCCCAGACGGTACTCGCGTCTCAGGAACCGTAACCGATGCCCAAAAGGCTGGACGATTCAAAGGCGGCGCGACGCTTGATCTGGCGTTGCGGTCGATAACTTTGAAGGGCACGGTGTATCACATCTCTACCATGACAATGAACCAAACCTCCAAAGGAAAGGGAAAGCGCACCACCGCCATGATTGCCGGCGGAGCAGGTGGAGGTGCGGCAATCGGCGCCATAGCCGGTGGTGGCAAAGGCGCCGCGATCGGAGCCCTGGTTGGTGGCGCCGCCGGTACAGCGGGAGCAGCAACCGGAAATCGAGATATCTCGATGCCTCCCGAAACTCCCGCAAGTTTCCAGCTTTCCAAGGCGGTGACAATTCAGCCCGAGTCGATTGCCGATTCACAGCCATAGTTCCGGACCAGAGCAGTCCATTTAGCAGAACGTTGCAAGTGACCGTGATTCTGCAGAAAGGTTACTTCGAAATTGAGTTTCAACCAGGGCTGGAATCCTCGATGCATCGAAGATTCCTATCCCTAAATGATAGGTCGGTATTGTCCTGTCGGATACTACGATCGACGTCTAAATTGTCGCAATGTATTCGGACTTATAGAAGTCACATCACGGATGCTTCATGAAAACAGAGAAAGCTCGGCCTACAGTTGTCATCGCTGATGATCACGTAGGAATTCTCGAACGTATTTCAGGTCTGCTTATGGCGGATTACGACATCGTGGCGACTGTCACTAACGGTCGAAAAGCAGTAGAGGCAGTCGCTCAGTTCAGTCCTGATATCGCAGTACTCGATATTGCTATGCCCGAACTCGACGGTCTAGGAGCTGCCCGCGAAGTAAAGCAGATGTGGTGCAATACAAGAATCATCTTCCTTACAGTCCATGCCGATAAGGATTATGTCCACGCCGCTCTGGAAACTGGTGCATCTGGATACGTTCTTAAGTCTTGCATGCAGTCCGATCTGATCCACGCCATCAGGCACGCCCTCGCCGGGCACGTCTTCGTCTCTTCTTATCCTCTGGACATTGACTAAAGAACAATCAGAATTCTTGCCTCGTCCACCAGCGCTCACCGTGCGATTCCGCTCCGTCAATCATGGCTGAGGGGAAGTTCGAATGAGCGATGCCTCGACTATATAGCGTTGAGGAGCGTGGCCATAAAAATAGAATGGATAGCACGTAACCAAAGTCAGCGTAGACTTCCGGCTGGATTTCAATACCCGAACATCCTTGGGGCCGACGATCTCAACGCGATCCACGCTATAAGTTGAGATTTGCCCCGATGTTGTCAGCTCAACCGTGTCTCCCGCGCGAATATCTTTCAATGGCCGGAAGAATCCATCGCGATGCCCAGCAATGCCAAGATTGCCAATCTCATTGGGATGCGCGGTCCCAGCAATGTGGCCAAGCCCTAGATCCAGCGTTGCGTCATCCGTTCCTTCAAAGAGTGGCGCATGTAGACCTAGCCGAGGCACCGTCAATACTGCCAATGCAGACGGAAGTGGCTTCTCCATTGCCCGCTTGTAGGCCTTGATTCGAACTTCCGACCAATCGGTAAAAGAGACACTCCAATCGGTTCTCGATACGCCATCCTGAGCTTTCACTGGCATTTGCGAAGGTGTCTGAGAGACTGCCGCAAGCCCTGCAACACTAAACACGAGCGAAGCAATCAGAATCGCATCGGCTGTCGTAATCCACTGAGATTTACAGGCACGGATTCTCTCAATAGCACAAAGCATCTCTCTCGTGCATGAGTAAGTACGCAATGCGGACATATGAGCCATCGGCATAACGTTAGGGCACACTGCAAGTAATTGCTATCTGTCAAAGTTGACAGGTTAGTGAGCTTGATAACACTAAAAGAAAATGAAAGCCGCTAAATCGCCGATCTTGTACTTGGCAATCCGCTAATTGTCAGCCGCGAGTTGGCGTAGCGGACCGAGACTAAAACCCGCTACTAGTTTGCGCAGCTCCATGAGGGCTTCTTCTTCGTCTTGCTTGTTGTTTCCACTATTGCCTGATGTCTGAAAGATGATTGAAAACGAAACGTGTCCCGGTTGATCCGAGGCATTGGCTTTCACAGGATGAGAGTTAAGCAAAGCCAACTCGGGCCCCGTTCTGATCTTGAGCGGTCGGGCCTTGCAGCCATCGCGCATGCACTCAGCTGATGCGATGAGCACAGACGAACGCCCCGCCCCGCTTATCGACTCATCCACGATCGATATAATTTCGAAAGTCACGGTCGAGTCGGCGGTGGTCATTAGCTCAGCACGCCGCCATTCCAGCTGCATGCCGCGTGCAATATAGCACTCTGCCCCATTATGAAATCCGGCGTTGAGTTGCGTGTCGAATTGAGCGGTCCGCGTGCTGGTCGCATCACGGTAAGTCGCCCCGACTTCAACGACATTTCTAACTAAATCCCTCTGCCACCGATTAACGAGCTGAAACTCTCCGATGCTGGAAGGATATAAATTCCCCGGCGCAGGATGCGCAGTGGAAGTTCCATACTGTGGCCATGAGAAGCCCCGATCCAACAGAAAATGAGGGGCTCCTGCGCAAAGCAGAACCACAGCGCCAAATGCTACGAGTTTGCGGGTATCTTTTTGAGCTTGTTCCATTTTCGCGGCACAGCAACAACAAAGATTGCGCCAGTGAAAAAGATAAGACTGCCCAGCACGTAGTCTGCAGCCTCCATGTGACGGGCAAGCGGTTCGAATCCCAGCGCCACGCGATAGCACAGAACAAGCCCGCAGAGTCTTACCAGGTTAAGAAGATACGCAAGTAACACACCAGACAAAAAGTAGACCGAACGAAACCATAAAGGCAAACGATAGAAATAGCCCAATACCAGGGTCAGAAATCCCATCGCCAACGCACCCCGAAGCCCGTTGCATCCAGGCGCAATGAACATCCCCAGAGCAGGTGAAAACATGAGTCGCAGATTGTCCGAGGCTAGAGGCACGCCGATCAATTGCGCAAAGGAACGCGCTGTGTGAGCTCCCACATATTGCAATGGAATATCTATAGCTGAAATGAAAAACTTAGGAGCGGGGTTCACTAGCAGTAAGAGAGTTATGGGGAAAAAGGCGAGGCGATATGCCTTGAAGCCTGCAAACAACAGGACCACTCCACTTACGTAAAAAAACACAACAAGTCCAACAGGAACTAAATGAAGGGTGCCTGTTTCGGAGAGGATAACCGGCGTGCCGTAACGTTTCATGAATGCAATCAACAGTAAGGTAAAGGCGCACAGTGCCAGCCCCCACCAAGTCCCGCCAGTCTTCCATCTCTCACCACGCCAGGCAAGCACAATGAGGATCGTAACTGCCGGAGGCACAAGGATCCCCATCGATGCCAGCCCATTGCCCATCCAGAGTTCCCATAACTCGGGTAACTGAGGCGCGATAGCCCACCAGAGCCCCAGAGAGGCAATGAGAAACACGGCACAGAAAAGCGGCCACCTTGAAAGGGCAGGGATTCTCTTAGCAGACGAATTCTTATCGCGAACGCTTGTCGCTTCGATCGACTGATTTGGAATGGTAACCGGCGCGCTCACTTGCCCAGTTTACGGCTCCGAAATTTTGCCCTGATGGCGGGAATAGCTACCGCGCCGCAACCGAGAAGCGCCAGAACCACAGTGGGATCTTCTGGTGAATCAACGCAGCCACTGAGAAAAGCAAAAGCTGATTTAGTGGCAAGGAAAAACATGGAAACTGATACAAAGATTAGTGTGCGGATATTTTTCCTGTGCATAGATCTCTCCAGTTGGGGTTAGACCAGCAACAAATTCGACACAACCTGCGTCTCAGGCAAGAAACAACAGTGGCGATGCACGAGCATGCCTTAGTTACGAATACACTATACACCCAAAGTAGGCCAGCAAAATGAATCTATTTCATACAGAACTTTAGTCCTATTGCTGCCCAGAGCAACAAGTGTTATCTTCGCAATCTACCGATTCTATCGGCGTGGGGCATAGCTTGCCCAATTATTACTGGAGCTTTGCTTCGATTTAGTTATTTGTTTTCCGATAGTTACAGGCACCCGCGGTGAACGAGGCTCTTTCGGACGAGGCCATCCGATAGTTTGATATCGGCCGCAGTCAAAATCAATCTCTGCATATATTCGAGACGGCTGCACTCAGTCCATCGAGCGGATTCACCGCTGGCAGTGATACTGGAGTTCAAAGAGCGCGTTTCCGGTTTCTCATCATCTGATGCGCGCTTCTGAATGTCTATCAAGTCTTTTCTCATGTTGAACATCGATTGATTATGGTCACCACCAAAATAGTCATAGGACCACTTACTTCACAACAATGTCCTTCTTGTTGTCCATCTTACTGTCCATCAGATGGAGAGTTATCGGAGTTCCACCGACCGAACCCGCGACGTTGCGACCTATATCTTCGAACGCTGGAACTATGTTTGGATCGTCCCATGACCCATCCCTCACCATGAAAGAAATCTCCGTGCCGCCGTTGCCTTTGGAAAGCAGCACGATGCCATTGGGGTTAACGAAAAATCCCACAGTCGCCAGATCTTTTCCAAGCTTCTCGGCATCGGCCTTGGTAGCCGACCCGCTGTAGTAGACGAAGTCATCGTTCGCCACCTTCACGCGGTTGCCCAGCAGCAGTTTTCGATACATTCCGGCTTCGTTCTTATCTGGATGAGGCAACTGCAGCAACGCCGCATAACAAATCGCTGTTCCGCACACCGCCACAATCAGCGTGCGGAGTGGATGGAGTTTCTGCCCCTCGTGTGACAACGGCCTCGCCAGCGCGCACCCAACCAGAAAGCCCGAAACAATCCCGCCGCCATGCGCCAGCAAATCCGTAGTCGGACTGGAGAGACCGTAGACGATGTTATAAACAATAAAAATTCCAGCCGACTTGGCAATCCCCATCGCCATACTCGTTGGTACCACGCCGCGCTGAATCAACAGGAATGCCAGCAGACCGCCATACACTCCAAACACCGCTCCCGAAGCCCCTGCACTGACTACAGCATGTGACGAGTGCCCATAAAGACTGACGATATTGCCACCTACGCCCGCCAGCAGGTACAGCAGCAGGAATCGTATATTGCCAAAAAGCTTCTCGGTGAACACGCCAACTTGAAACAAGATGAACATGTTCATCGCAATATGAATGAAGTTGAAGTGCAGAAAGCACGAAGTGATCAGCCTCCACCACTCCCCGCCCAGCGTAAGAGGCCCATAGTCCGCACCCCACTTCAGCATCTCCTGATTGTTCAAACTCAGAAAGGAAGAGACTGTAAACGTCATGGCCAGAAAAATGAGACTATTGATGACAATCAGGGCATACGTTACGACAGGCTTCGGCGCCGCCGCCATTGCTGCCTGAAAGCGCATCGCTCGCAGCATCTCTTCTTGAGGCTCTTCTCCGGGAATCACAACATTGTCTGACATGACGTCTCTTTCCGTGACCTGATTGGAAGCATAATCTCAAGCAGCAGAACCCGTCGAAAGCGACCAGCCTCTGCGCCATAACATGACTAGCGTGAAAACAATCGCAAGTCGCTCAATCCTACTAGAGCCACATGCCGCTCCACTGCTTTCATCGACGGTAATTCATTCGGGAAGTAATTCAGTTACTTCAGCCTTCTCCACCGATTCCATAGAAAATCAGGCTGATTCTGTGTTACCTTGCGTGGAAGTTCCGTGGCTGGCGACTACGACGCAGGAAGAGGTGAGAAAGTGGCCTTGAGCGACGCCATGAAAGTCTGCCCCTTCTGCAAAGAAGAGATTCGCGAAGAAGCAATCAAGTGCCGTTACTGCATGTCATCCCTGTTGCCTCCGCAACCACAGCCTGAGGCCGCTTCCGAACCGAGAGGCGCAGCTAAGAATACCGTCTACATCCTCGACGAAGGCCTCGTCCGCTTTGGCAAATTCGCAGCAGGTATACTCGCCATATTTATTGCAGTCGGAATTTACCTGTACGGCGTCGACATCAAAGAAGCCTTGAAAGATGTCGAATCCTCCTCAAAGGCCGCTCGTGACTCAGCCCAGGCCGTAAAAGACTCCGCCGACAAAGTCAAAGCCGACTCGCAAAAAGCCCAGGATGACCTGAAAGCCGCCGAGGCCACTGCAAAGAGTGCCCTCGACCAGACACAGGCCTCTGTTGGCGCGTTGCAAGAGCAGGTTGTCGATGTTCAGGCGAAGCAGGATGAAACCAGCAAGGCCGCAATCAAAGCTCAGGCTGCAGAAAAAAACATCGAACTGGCCCAAAAACAGATGACCGACGTCCAGAAAAACCTGGGCCAACTCGTGGTTACGGCCCAGGATCTCGCCGCAAAGATAGAAGCGGCAAAACAGGAGGCAGACACAGCCGTCGCCCACATCAAGGAGCAATTGCCAGGCCACGAAACGAGCGCCGAAGACACACACCCCGGCCTCACACCTGAAACCGGAGCCCCTCCAACCCCCGACAAAGGGTTTACCGTGCCCGAGCTCGCAGCCCTGTACAAGTTTCCAACCCAGTTCAAAGGAACAGGCCAGACCATAGGGCTCATCGAACTGGGAGGTGGATATCGCCCAGGCGAGATCGCAAAGTACTTCCAAAGCATCGGAATTCGAATGCCGAAGCTGACTTCAGTCAGCGTCAGCGGGGCGCAAAATTCACCGACCGTCTCCACCAGCTCAGACGGACAAGTACAACTTGATATCGAAGTGGCAGGAGCAGTCGCACCAGGCGCGCATATCGTCGTCTACTTCTGCCCGAATACGAATAGCGGATTTCTGGCCGCAATCAATGCCGCAATCAACAATCGCGAAAGCCCCACGACCGTAATCTCGATCTCCTGGGGCGGCCCCGAACCAAATTGGACCTCGCAGTTCATTCAGCAGATGAATGCGGCGTTTCAATCCGCAGCGCAGCACGGCATCACCGTCCTCGCCGCCGCCGGAGACAACGGCCCGACCGACGGATTGCCTAACGGCAAACTCGCCGTCGACTTCCCGGCATCGAGCCCTTGGGTCACCTCTGTTGGAGGCACCCACATCCATGCCTCCGCAACTGAACTCCAATCGGAATTCGTCTGGGACGACGGATCTTCGGGCGGCGCCACTGGCGGCGGCGTGAGCAGCGTCTTTCCCATTCCCGACTGGCAGGCCACAGCCGGCGTACCTAAGGGAACTGGCGGCTTCGCTGGCAGAGGCGTACCCGATGTGGCCGCCGACGCCAGCCCAAACACCGGCTACCATGTGCAGATCGACGGAACAAGCATGATTCTGGGTGGCACTGCGGCCGCAACCCCTTTATGGGCAGGGCTGATCGCTCTCCTCAATGAGGGAGCAGGGCAGAACATCGGATTTTTCAATCCAGTGCTGTACGAAAAGCTAGGCCCGGCTTCAGTCCTGCGTACCGTCACCTCAAAGAATGGAAGCAACCCCGGTAAACCCTCATGGAATCCTCAAACAGGCTGGGGTTCCCCCAACGGTGAGAAGCTGCTTCAGGCACTAAAGAATAAGTAGAGGCGAGCCTCCTCTGGAATGCGCAGCCCTGGTGGATTAACTATTGGTTGTAACCTGTTCCTCTCAAAGGCATCTACCGTATGTGGCACCGCAATTTTCAATATTTTCAATGAAAAGTTCCGGCGCCGGATTTGCAAACGAAAGGGCTGGCAGGCGGACAATGAGCAAGTGACGAGCGCAATCAAGTCCGGAACTCCAGTCGGCGAATCGTCCGCAGAGACAATCGTGCGCATCCTGGCCGGCGAAGCGCATCTCTTTCATGCGCTGATCAAGCCCGTGGAGCGAGCCGTCTTCGTCATGCTCTTCATGCTGTTGCGCAATGAGTCGGATGCCGAAGACGTGGCGCAGGAGACCTTTATCAAAGTCTTCCGCAACTTGCGTAGCTTTCGAGGAGAATCGAAGTTCAGCACCTGGGTGCTCTCGATCACGCGCAACGAGGGCCTGGCCTGGCTGCGCAAGCATGCATCACGGCCTGAGGAGCCGCTGGAGCCGGTGCTCGACGACACCAGCGGCGACTACACTCCGGCCTTGCTCACAGACTGGCGTGAGGTTCCGCTGGAAGCACTGGAGCGAAAGGAACTAGGCCAGCATTTGTGTCGGGCCATTCTGAACCTCCCGCCCATCTATCGCGACGTGGTCCAACTCAGAGACATCGACGAACTCGACGTGCAGGAAACAGCCAATGTACTCGGAATTACCGCCGGATCAGTGAAAGTGCGGCTCCATCGAGCGCGAACGATGTTGCAAAAAGAACTCGTTCCGTTGTTAAAGGAGTTTGCCCCCGCGTCAACACGCTGGGGTCGAGGGTTCTTTGGGAGGCGCGTATGAAGATTGATTGCAAACACGTCTGGGATCACATCTCCGCCTACATCGACGGCGATGTGGATGCCGCGCTGCGCGCCGAAATCGACCGCCATCTCGAGCATTGCGAAATCTGTTCCGCCGTCATGGACTCAACCCGCAACGTCGTGATTCTCATTGCAGATGAAAGAGTTTTCGCGATTCCAGCAGGCTACAGCGAGCGCCTTCATACCCGGCTCGAAGCTGTCTTCGCCGCCGGATCTTCCGGCCCATAGAGGTGGGCTATAGACGGCCGGCAGCAACCCGCGAAAATCAAGGCCGCGAATGAATCTGCGCTGGCGCATGAGCCTTGTGCATCCTCGAATGCGTGACCGTCTCCGTCGCAACCAGCAACAGCGTCACTACTGCCAGTGCAAACTGCCACCACTCCGAATGAATCTCTTTCCGGCTTACGGTCCGCCGCCGCCAATTTCCCGACTCACGCTTTCGCAGTCGCCAGATCTGTGTCAATACTGCTAAATTGATTAGCGCACCGAGCGTACCCAGTATCAGCATGGGAATGCGAATCGCGTCCTGATGGAAGCCTCTAGCCGGCCCGTACACCCCACTGGCCGCCGCCAGAGCTGTAAGTCCGATAGCGACCCGAATCCCGCTGACGGCCAGCACCGCGGTGCAAGCACTTTGAAGTATCGCGAAAACCAATCCGGTGAGGCCTGCGAAGCGTACACCTCGTGAAGGAGGAGTAATAGTGGGAGTTTGCGTCACGGTATCGGCCACAGGCCTAAAGGGTAACGCATCATCCATCCCTCTTCCAACAGACGCCGGTTTAACCGGGAATAAATCCTACTCGAATTGTCATCTGTCACATTTGAAACATCTGCGCATTTTCTTCTTGCGCGCTGTAACCTTTGCGCCGTAGCTTCACTCCTACGGGGCGAAAGACAGTTCCTGCGGAAGCACACGAAAGCAACAGGTGCCTCTGCTAAAACGTCACCAGCGGATTGTCTCCGCCAAACACAGTAATTGAGGAAAAACACCCATGAAGAATCTGAACGCACTCCTGCTCACAGCAGCTCTCACCGGCATGGTTGGCGGCACGATGGCCGCGGCTCAGCCCGTTTCCAATGGCTCCGCCAAGACGACCTCTGTCAAGGCCACTGCCGCAGGCTTCCGCCTCGCGAGCATGGGCGACAAAGACAAGCACTCCTGCAAAGGCAAGAACGATTGCAAAGGCAAGGGTGGTTGTAAGGCCGGCGACAATGGTTGCAAAGGCAAGAACAGCTGCAAAGGCAAGGGCGGCTGCGCTACCGATGGATCCAAGCCACCGTCAACCATCTAACTCTGGAGGAAAGTCGGTGTGAGTGTGGAGTGTGAAGTGTGAAAAGGCACCAACACTTCGCACTCACACTTCACACTCCACACTTCACACTTGCTTCTGGGGAAATTGCATGGCTGGGAATCGATTCAACGGATTCCAGAATCACGGCGTCGGCATCGGTTTGCGCATCCCGCACTACGACCACATCTTTGCCCAAAAACCGGCTGTCGACTGGTTTGAAATCATCTCCGAAAATTACATGATCGACGGCGGCCGACCGCTCGCCATGCTTGATCGCATCATGGAGCAGTACAAAGTCGTTCAGCACGGCGTCTCCATGTACTTCGGCTCTGCACAGGCTCCGGACCGCGAGCATCTTCGCCGCCTCAAAAATCTTGTTCAGCGAACGAAAACTCCCTGGCTTTCAGACCATCTCTGCTGGGGCAGCATAGACGGCACCTATTCGCATGACCTGCTCCCGCTGCCATATACCTGGGAAGCCGTCGAAAAAACCGCCGCCCGCATTCGCGAAGTACAGGACTTCCTCGAAATCCCCGTAGCCGTCGAAAACGTAAGCAGCTACGCCGAGTTCGTAGACTCCGAAATGACCGAGTGGGAGTTCCTGAACGAAGTCGTAGAACGCGCCGACTGCGGCATCCTGCTCGACGTCAACAACATCTATGTCTCCTCCGTAAATCACGACTTCGCGCCAATGGATTACGTAAACGCCGTCCCCGCCGAACGCGTAGCGCAGATCCACGTCGCCGGCCACACGCGCTACGAAAAGTACATCCTCGACACCCACGATCATCCAGTCATCGAGCCTGTCTGGCAGCTTTACGCGCGCGCCATCGAGCGCTGCGGGCCCACCCCAACGCTGCTCGAATGGGACGACCGCATCCCCGAGTTCGACGAAGTCTGGGCCGAGGCACGCAAAGCCGAACGCTTTCTCCAGCCTGCGTCCTCAGAAGAACCAGTCCTCACAGGAGCCGCATAATGACCTCCCCCATGAGCCTCGAACAACTTCAGCGCACCATGGGCGCAGCCGTCATGCAACCTCTCACGCCCGAAGAGCAGATGCAGCAGTGCGACACCACCGGCCGCTTCAGCGGTCGCGCCATGGCCGATGTCGCCGGCGAATTCATCCGTCCCAACAGCCGCCTCACGTCCTTTGAACGTCTCGAAATCTACAACCGCCAATACTGGTTTCGCATCCAGAGCGCATTTCACGAAGACTTTCCCGGCCTGCGCGCAGTCGTCGGTCCTGAGCGATTCGAAACTCTGATGAACGCCTATCTTCAGGCGCACCCGAGCCGCTCCTTCACCCTCAGAAACCTCGGTTCAAAGCTCCTAGCCTGGCTCACGCAGAATCCGCAATTCGCCGGCTCGCGTCTCACGCTCGCCCTCGATGTCGTCCGCGTCGAGTGGGCCTGCATCGAAGCCTTCGACAATGAAGAACTCGCTCACCTGACTGCAACCGATGTCGCAGCGTTAGCGGGAGAGTCACGCCTCGCCCTGCAGCCGCATGTACAACTGCTCGCTCTCACATATCCCGCCGATGACCTCGTTCTCGACATGCACCAGCAACAGAAGAGGGAATCGAGCGAAGCCGGCACACGCAGCGAAGATGTTGACGAAGCGCCCTTCAAGCCTCTGCGCCTGCGCAAGCGCCCCACATGGCTCGCAGTGCATCGCGCCGACCTCTCCTTGTACTACAAACGCCTCTCACGCCCGGAATTCCAGATGCTCTCCGCACTCCGCGACGGACGCACTCTCGCCGAATCACTCGAAGCAGGCTTCGCCGGTTCGCGCCTCTCCGCGAACACACGTCTCAACCTCGTTCGCGAATGGTTCGCGAACTGGGCCGAACTCGGCTGGATCTGCAAACAGCAATAACCGCCAAAAAGTTACGGAAGGAAAGACACCAGATGATTCGCCGCGTCGCAAAACTGTACGACTCCGTAGTTGCCTTGTTGAACCACCTGCAAAGCCCGCTCCTCCTGGCCATCCGCCTCTACTGGGGTTGGGAACTCATCCAGGATGGCCAGGGCAAACTCAACCATCTCGACAAAGTGACTGACTTCTTCACCACGCTGAACCTTCCGCAACCTCATCTCACCGTAATCTTCGTTTCGCTCCTTGAACTCATAGGCGGCATCCTATTCGCCCTCGGCATAGGCACCCGGCTGATCGCTCTCCTGCTCTTCGTGAACATGACCGTAGCCTTCTGGGTTGCCGAGAAAGAAGCATTCGGATCCATCTTGAGCGACCCTGACAAGTTCACCGCCGCATCCGCTTACAACGACTGGTTCGCTACCCTCATCATTCTGATCATGGGCCCTGGCTACCTCGCAGTCGATACCCTCCTGCGCAGGTTCCTGGTGAAAGAAAAGCCCGCCCGCCTGCCGCGCTGAAACAAGATATGATTTGCACAGCCAACCATCGTGCGAATCCTATACATCCTCACCTCGCTCGGCATCGGCGGAGCTGAAAAACAAGTCATCGCCCTCGCCGAGCGCATGGCCGCCAAAGGCCATACGGTCGCGTTCCTCGTCTTGAAACACGTAGATCAGGAGTGCCCGATCAGGCATCCGGTACTGCGCCTCAACCTCCCAAAGACTCCGATGGGTATTCTGCGTGGGCTGCGTTTCGCCAGCAACTTCCTGTTGCTCTTCCGTCCTGACATACTGCACAGCCACACTTTTCCCGCAAACATATTCGCGCGGCTGCTGCGAGCCTCGCTTCGTTTGAAGAGAATTGAGAATCGCGTTTCGAATGAAATAAATCCCGTCGTCATCAATACCATCCACAACATCTACGAGGGCGGCTGGCATCGCATGCTGTTGTATCGCCTGACCAGCACACAAGCCGATGCTGTTACCGCCGTGAGCACCGCTGCTGCAGAACGATTCGTCAGGCTGCGCGCAGTCCCTCGCAAAAAAATCTCTGTTTTGACCAACGGCATCGATATACAAGCATTCAATCCAGATAAGAAAATTCGTCGAACCGCACGCACACAGATGCAGGCCGGTGATCCATTTATCTGGCTCGCCGTAGGACGCATTGTTCCAGCCAAGGACTACCCCAACCTGCTGCGAGCTCTCCGGCACGTGCAACTCACTCATTCCACCGCTACACTCTGGATCGCAGGAGAAGGCGATCCCGTCGTCGAAGCTGCAGGCGATGTCGATAACTCAACCCCCGCCAACATCCAATGGCTGGGCCTGCGCCACGACGTCGTTCAACTACTAGACGCAGCCGACGCCTACGTCCTTTCATCAGCATGGGAAGGCATGCCCCTCGCCGTCGGCGAAGCTATGGCCATGGAGAAGCCGGTAGTCGCCACCGATGCGGGAGGCGTGCGCGAACTGGTTGGCAAAGCAGGAATCGTCGTCCCACCCGCAGACAGTGAAGCCCTCGCCAACGCGATGCTCAGCATCATGGAAATAAGCAACAAACAGCGCCAGGAGATGGGCCAGGTGGCGCGTGAGCGTATCCATGATCACTTTTCGATGGACGTCAAAGCCGTCGAATGGGACTCCCTGTATTCACGCCTGATCAGAAAGGGGACTGCTTGACCGGGCCGCGCAATCGCTCCGTAGGTGGAGTACGAGATTGGGTCCGGACTAATTCGGACATCCTGCCTGCAATGGCAGTCGGCGCAGTTCTTCGTGTGACCCTCGCGGCTGCTGCTTTCATCCTGACCGGCACTGGTGTCATAACGCAGGGAGACACGGCAAGTTACGTTGTACCCGGTCGGAATCTGATATTACATGGAGCCTATATAACTAACGGCCTGCCGGAGATAGATAGAACCCCCGGCTATTCGATATTCGTAGCAATCTCAGGCATGTTATTCGGAAATGTTCTCCTGGTCATAATGATTCAAATCGCTCTATCCATGATTTCCCTGGTACTCATCCACAACATCGCAAGAAGAACGTTTCCCAATTGCCGTGCAGGAGCGATCGCAACGTGGCTCTACGCCTGCGAACCCGTGTCAATCCTGTATACCGCTCGGCTCATGCCCGAGACACTGTTTGCAGTGCTTATCCTAGCAATGATAGATCGGCTTTTGGCGTTTTATTCAACTTCAAAGCTATCAATATTGGTCGCAGCTGCGCTCGCATTAGCTGGTGCAACCTATGTACGTCCAGTTAGTTACTACCTCGTATTTCCACTAGCGGCAGCATTAGCCGTTGTCTTTCATCGACGACCGGAAATCAGGTGGAAGGCCCCGGCCGTATTACTCCTCATCGTTGTACCGCTCCTCGCCGCATGGCAACTGCGCAACAAGATCGAGACTGGCTACGGCGGCTTCTCAAGCATCGTCGAGCAAAATCTTTATTTCTTTCAATCAGCAGAACTGACTGCGGAACTGCAGCACACCTCGCTCGACGCCGAGCAAAAGAAGTTAGGCTATCCCGATGAAACAAGCTACTTCGCCGCCCACCCCGAACAACGGCTCTGGAGCGAAGCGCAACGCCTTCATTTCATGCATGCAGAGGCCGTCCGGATACTATCGCAAAATCGGTGGCTCTACCTGAAGTCGCATCTCACCGGCGTCGGCATCGTCGCATTAACGCCATGCGCCGCCGAGTTCCTCGAGCTTATCAACGCCTTTCCACCAGACGGCCAGATGCCGGCTCGCATCATCAATGAAGGCATCCTGGCTTCCGTGAAGAACTCTGCGGCACGCTATCCCCATATGGCGATCATTAAATCTCTATTCGAACTCTATCTGCTCTTCCTTTACATTTTTGCGGCAAAAGGTATCTTCCTCAGGCAAAGAACAAGATTTTCGATCCCGACCCTGGTTGGAATTGCGCTCTACTTCCTCATCATCTCGGGCGGCGCACAGGCCGTAGGCCGGTATCGCACCCCAGTAATGCCCGAGTTATGTGTACTGGCGGCAGGCGGCGTAGCAACCTTCCGCAAAAGGGAAGGGCGAAGTCGTAACGACCTCGCCCATACGCCTAGAATCAGCTTAGTTTAGAAGCTGAACACAGCCTGCAGAAATATCCGCCGAGCCGCCGAGCCTTGCGAGAAAATGCCTCCCTGCAGCCCGGTGGATTTGCCAAAACTATCCGGCACATTCGGATCCAGCAACCCTGGAGGAACCGCAGTCCCAATCGGCGTGCCGTAATTGATGTTGTTGAACAGATTCAATGCCTGCACGCTGAAGTTCAGGTTGTATTTCCTTCCCGTGCTCGTTGGCGCAAACATCCCTCCAGGTCCGCCGCGACCACCGCCGCCTCCACCAAAACCACCCGGTCCAAATCCACCTCCCGGTCCACCGCCACCCGGCCCGCCGCGGCCGCCACCTCCACCCGGAGGTCCGCCCCCAGAAGGCCCGCCCTGATTCGCGTTTGCAGCCTCGTTCGTCAACTTCGGCCCAACGCCAAAGGTACGGCTGATGCGCAGATTCACCGCCACAGCGGCAGGTCCGTTCCCAGCGTTGTTGGCCAGCAGCGGCTCACCAGCTTGCGGAGTCTTACTTGTGTTCAGGCATCCATAAACAGTCTGCTTATAGATCGTAGAGTCGGGCGTGCAATTGGTTGGATTCGCAACCGTCGGCCTGTCATTGAAAAACGAATCGCCATTCAGGTCCTCGGCCGTCGTAATGTTAAAGGGCTTGCCAGCCTGCGCAATCAGGAAGGGGTTAAAGCGAATGCCCCACGGGCCGCTATAGTTACCGATCAGGAACAGGCTGTTCCGTGAAACGAAAGCTGCGCGTCCATAATCCTGGTGCAGGTTATTCGAGTTCGAAGCTGTAGATCCACCAGCTCCATCCGTATTCGCAAAGCTCAGCGTGTAGAATCCAGCCACGCTTAAGTTAGGACTGAATCGCGCATTCGTATTCAGGATCAACTGATTCTGCTTGAAGATACCCTGAGGAAAATACTGATAAACATTGCCCTCTGCCGGATCGTAAACCGGGCTCTCCGGATTGTTCGCATTGATAGTTACAAGCTGGTGCACGCCCGTCGAATGCAGATAGGTCAATGTCAGGGTTTGCGTCTTGGTCAACTGCCGCTCAATGCTCGCCCCGAACTGCTGCGTATAAGGCGAACTATAATTCGGTGCAACCTGGTAGGTCGATTTCGCCAGGCTGGTAGCATCGCCGCAATTAACACCGGTAAAATTCGTAAGATTCGAGGCAAAGCACTCAGAGCTGGGATTCTTAAGCGTGAACTGTTCCTGAATGTCAGAACGGTTGATAGTCAGAAAATTGTTGATGCCAAGACGATCGTAGAAAATGCCATACCCGGCCCGCAGCACGGTCTTGGCCTGCTTGCCGCCCTTGCCATCCACCGCCCATGCCATCGAGACACGCGGAGCCCAATCACTGTGATCGCCCGTATGATTTTGCGACTCCCAGCGCAGTCCTCCTGAGAGCGTAAGCCGCGGACTGAATCTCCAGTCATCCTGAACAAACAATGCAGCGTCAAAGACATTCGCCAAAGCACTCTGCTCGCCTTGAGAGTAGGTCAATTGCAACGGTGCCGCGTTTTCAGGCGTGTTCAATGCAGTGTTGTAGTTAGTGACCGTGTCAAAGGTAAACGTGCCGTTGTAGCCTGAATTGGCATAATTCGCATCGCGCCCGTCACGCAGCCGAGTACCGAATTTCACTGCATGCTTTCCAAGCGACATCGTAGTAAGGTTCTGAAATTCCAGGTGATCCGTGTGATCGTGAATCGACTGTTGCGAACTGCCGCCCGACGAAAATCCAGAGTTGACCTGCAGCGTCGCCACGTTGCTTACCGGCGCTGTCGTCGAGATCTCGCGCTCCCATTGAAAACGCGTTTCGTTCACGATGTGATCGTTGATAACCTGCGTGTCGCTGATCTGCACGTTGTTGTCCGTGGACGTCGTTTCATTTGCAAGCGTAGGCAGTTGCGATGAACCAAGGTTTCCGCTCGCCGAGTCATGAAAAAACTGATACCGCACCGTCAGCGTGTTCTTCTTCCCGAGCTGCAGGTCGAGGCGCGGAGACACATTCGTCCTTGACCGCGGATTCGAGATCGCGCCGCTGCTTGGAAAAGTAGTGATCGTTCCATCGATGCCCGGCGCAAGGCAGTCTTCAACGCCGCAGCCCTGTGCAGCGTTGTAAACGCTGTTGTTATTGATCGAACGATGCTCTGCAGAAATGAAGAAAGAAGCATTCTTGCCCAGCGAGCCGTTCAATGTCCCGTTGTATTGATAGCTGTAGTATGGCGGATTGTCCTTCGTAAACGGATTCCCGGTATTGAACGAATCGTCATTGCCCTGAACCATGAACTGCCCATGCAGCTTGTCCGTACCCGGCTTCGTCAGAATCTCGATGCGCCCAAATCCCAGCCGATCGTATTCCGCTGAGTAAGGGTTTTGATTGATACGAATCTCGCGAATGGACGACTTAGGCGGAAGCTGCCCACCCGTAAATCCATCGATGTAAATCTGCCCGCCATTCGGCCCCGCCGACGGGCCAGCCAAAGCCGACAGCTCATTCGACAACTCATCAGGATCGTCAGACAGCGCATCCAGATCCTTGCCCTTGATCACCATGCTGTTTGCATTACTGTCCGGATCCACACTGACCGTCGGAGAATCCTCGGTCACCACCACATTCTGCTGCTCAGTCTGGATTGCCATAGAAATATCCAGATGCTTGGCCTGCCCCGCGGCAATGATCAGCGTCTGAGAAACAAACGGCGCAAAGCCGTCGCTCGTGGCCGTCAGCCGATAAGTCCCCGGCGGCAGAGTATGCACGTCAAAGCTTCCCGAAGCATCCGCTGTAACCGTCGCCACAGTCCGCCCTTTTAGATCGCTGATAGTGACCAGCGTCCCGGGAATTAACGCGCCTGAAGGATCCGTAATCCGTCCGCGAATGGTGCCCTGCGTGGGGTTTGCCTGCGCGGGACCCGCGACACTGGTGGTAGCCGGCTTCGGCGGACTCTGAGCCACGCCGGCGGCGGCCAGTAACAGTACGGCCATCGGAATGGCGAACCAGATGTTTATCTTTGAGTACACGTATCCCCCATTATGTTCAAAACCGTAGAAAAAAGGCCGAAATTATTGCGCCGCTTCAGCTCCGCCAGAGCTCATGCTCCAGTTCGAGAGCAGCATGTTTTGCGTCGATGCGGGAGCCTGCAACAGCGGCTCAACGCCTGCAAGCAAAGTAACTGCTGTAACTTCCGCCGTGCCCTGCGTTGAAACCAGCATCACCGCATCACCCTTCTGCAAATCAGAGAGGTGAATTGCCGGCGCCCGGCTCAGCATCGATTGCAGATCGCCGCCGCGGCGTCCGCCTCCAGCATCCGCACCCATACCTCCCGGAGTGCGTCCGTTGCCGCCCTGTGCTCCAGCCTGTCCACCAGCTTGTCCGCCTGCAGGCTGCCCATTGCCCGCGCCATACTGCGCACGCGCCTGACCCGCCGCATTCGCACCAGCTCCGGCAGTGCCGCTGTCTCCCGCTTTGGTCCCTGCCTGTGTGATAGACGCCAGGATCTTCGCCATCGTTTCCGGCAGCTTACGCATTTGCGCATCCTGACCCACATGCACAGTAACGTTCTGCTTCGTCACCAGATCTTTCAACGTCAGCGTTGAGTTAGCCTGGTTGATGCTGCTGATCGTTCCCGAGATATTACGGAAGCTGCCAGAAACCACTTCCACCGCTGCAACATCCAAACCGTCCGCGCTCTTCGTGCCTCGTGCGCGCAACTGATCGCCAACCTGAATAACTTCAAGCGGAGCAGGCTTGGCCTGATTGAAGTCCACCGAATCAGGCGCATACCTGCGAAGAATCGTAGCCGGTGTCGTGTGCAGCGTAATCGTCTTCTGAGTCGCACCGGCACCCGAAGTAATCACCACCAGACCAGTCCCAGCGTCCACGCTCTTCACCAGCCCGCCCACACCGTTGCGCTGCCACTCTTCGCGATCCTTCTGTTGCTTCTGCGCCAGGTCGGCCTGCGGAATCGCTACGATCGAAATCGCGGTCACCGGGTCCGATGTAGGTTCCGGGGCCAGGCGAACAAGGACCCGATCTCCAACAGCCAGGTCGGCAAACTGAATCGTCGCCGCCTTACTCAGGTCCTTTTCGCCCGGGGCAATACGCTGCAACTTTATGCCCTCGGGAACGGTGACTTTCCGTTCCACACCCGCATCGGTCTTTACAGTCAACAGCCCCGTGCCGATAGCCGTTACCGTTCCCACTACCCGGTTAGCATTTACTGCCGGAACCGGCGCTTGCGCAACGACCGGCCGAACCGCCGGAATAACAACCACCGCACTCAGCACAAGCAATGCCTTGCCGAATCCCCTGCGCGTGCTGAATTTCTTGAACTTCGACTTCATATCTTCTCCAGATAAGGCAAACTTACATCGCCCGAAGCAAAAGTTGCCAAAAAGCGATCAAAAAGGGAGCGAAGGCAAGCAGTGATTCGTTGCCTTCATGTAGACGAAAGGGCTTCTGGGAAAGTTTACGTAAGGTTTGTAACGAATTGTTGCGGGAAATGTAACGAACTATTGCTCTTGCACTCTCGCAGTGCGCAAAAAAGCAAAGCTTCCCGATGGACTGATAGCGATTCCGGACAGACGCCGGTTGTGAACCAGGATCGAATCCTGATACCAGAGATTGATCGCAGGCAGGTCGCGCGCCAGTATCTGTTGCGCCTGTACATAGTCATTCTTCCGCCGCTCCTGATCGACCGATTGACTGGCATCATCGAGCAGCGCGTCGAGTTGATGGTTGCTGTAACGTCCACGATTCGGGCCCTTTGGCGGTATGCGAGCCGTTCCGAAAGCGTAGCCAAAAATCTCCGGCGACTCGTTGCCGCCCACCCATCGCAGCGCGTAAATCTGAAACGACCCGAGTGTCAGATCCTGAATAAACGTCGCTGGTTCGTAACTGCGAATCTCCAGCGCAATCCCTGCGGCAGCCAACTGCTGCTGCAGCGTCGCGGCCAGCAGACGCGTCCCATCGTCGGTGCTCGTCTTCATCGTAAGATGCAACCGAACCCCGTCAGGACCAGCCCGATAGCCTGCTTCCTCCAGCAATTGCCGCCCACGCGCTGGGTCGTAATCGTAGCGCGGCACATCGCCCGTCCACGCCCAGTGCTGCTCAGGCAGCGGGCTCAGCGCCAGCCGCGCTCGCCCCGCCAGCAGCGTCTTCACAATCAGCGAACGGTCGATAGCGCACGCAATCGCCTGTCGCACCCGTACATCGCGCAGAATAGGATCGACAGTATTGAACGCCACATACTGAATCTGCGTTCCGCCCGCGCTCTCCACCATCAAGTGCTTTTCCGCTGCCAGCACCGGCAGCATATCCGGCACGATAGAGTTTGTCGCCACATCCGCCGAACCTTTGCGCAACTCCAGCGCGCGCGTAGTCACATCAGGAACCACTGCAAATCGCACTCGTTGGATCCTGCCCGGTCCCGCATCCGGCTCCCAGCTTTGCGGATTGCGCTCGATCACAACCTCCTTGTCGATCTCCTGGCTCACAAACTGAAATGGCCCCGACCCAACCGGATGCTGCCAGAAATTGCGTCCGCTTCCCGCAGGCACAATCCCCATCGCTCCGGTCGATAGATTGATCAGCAGAAAGTTGTCGGGCCGCTTCAGATGCATAATCACTGTCGCGGCGTCCGGCGCTTCCATCGTTCCAATCGACGCAAAACTCGTGGCCTTCGGAGTAATGAGCGTCCCGTCGCGCATGGAGTTGATCGACCACAGCACGTCACGCGAAGTCAGCGCGCGTCCATCGCTGAATCGCACACCCGTCCGCAGATGAAAAATCAGCGTCAATGGGTCCGGCTGCTCCCACCGTTCGGCAAGTCCGGGTGCAACGCGATAGCTCGCATCGCGCACCAGCAGACCATCAAACAGCAGTTCCTGAATATGTTCCGACTGCGCATCAATCCCAATGCGCGGGTCGAGATTGGTAGGACTGTTTTCAATAAGAAAAACGACAGTGCCAGCATCAGATTTCTTATGACGACTGCAACTAATGCAACCGAGCGCGAAAACCAGCAAAACCACCACAGCCAAGTTGCCGAACGCCTCGAAAGGCCTCATGTTTAGCCCAAGAAGGAATGCGGGTGCTCCACATCTCGACTTTGAGATGTGGGCCTCATTCGTGCGAAGCACGAACCCAACACACTCAATCTTCCGATCACTTCTCTCCCAAGTCCAACCCTCCCGGCTCGCCCTGGAGTATTTTCGATTCAAGTGTAAGCACAACTTCGGGTGCCCCATCCTTTGTGCGCCTTTTGCACAAAGGGTGGGAATCCACGACTCTTTCCAGACCATCAATACCCAGATCGAAAATGCTCTAAACATAACTCACCTGCCCCAGAATCGCAGGTCTCGTCGCACCCGTTGCCGAACGAAGATTTCCTGGGCGCCGATGCCACGTCTGCCACGCCAGCAGCGCAAATGCCGCCGCCTCCTTCGCCTCCGCAGGCAAGCCAAACTTATCGCTCGTAGTTACAGAACACCCAAGCGGCTTTAGCCTTTCACTTAACATGTGCATTAGCGTAGCGTTGCGCGCACCCCCGCCCGAGACAATGTAATCCACCCGCGCCCCATGCATACCTTCCGCCGCGAAGCGCGTGTAGGCGTCCGCAATCGAAGCAGCAGTCAGCGCAGTAGCAGAAGCGATTGCATCCTGCTTCCGCTTGCTTACCTTGCGGCACTCAGCGAGGAAAGCAGCTGAATATTCGCGGCCAAACTGTTCGCGTCCCGCCGTCCGCGGAGGCCGTTTCTTAAAGAAGGGATGGCGCAATGCACGTTGCAAAACCGGATCCAGCACTCGCCCTGACGCCGCAATCGCTCCTCCTACGTCGAATGGCTTTCGATATAGCTCCAGCATCAAAGCATCAATGATCATGTTGCCCGGCCCGGTATCGAAAGCCACAGTTTTTTCCGTATCCGCTCCCGGTGGGATCGCAGTCAGATTGGCGATGCCGCCAATGTTCTGCAGCACACGTCCACGCCTCGCATGACGAAACAGCACAAAGTCCAAAAGCGGCACCAGCGGCGCACCCTGGCCACCAGCCACCATATCCGCAGGGCGAAAATTGGATACCACCGGAATACCCAGCGCTCCAGCAATGATCGAAGCCTCACCCGCCTGCCACGTACAGGCAAACTTCGCTCCCGCATATAACTCTGCCGCCGCCTGATGATAGAGAGTCTGTCCATGACATCCGATAAGTTCGACTTTCATCGGATGGTGTTTCATCGTCACCCGAACCGCCTCGGCATAAGCCAGCCCCAGCCTCCAGTTCAACCGCGCCAGCTCCGCCGTCGAAATCACCCGCGCATTCATCGCCCCAAGAACGGCCTTCCGCAACGCTGCCGGAAAGGGAAATGCCTCGTGAGCCAGAAGCCGCAGTTTCTGATACTCGTCTCCACGAGCAGAAACGCGAGTCAGCGCGACGTCAATTCCGTCGGCAGAAGTGCCGCTCATCACCCCGGCCACGATCATTTCCGGCCACCCCGGCAACGAACGTAAAAAATCTCGCAATTAACGTAAGAAACCCCGCACCGAACGTTCCGCGTGCGACAAACAACGTAGCGAGTCATCACTGAGAGACCGCCTGAACACTAGCCGCAAAGCGTAGAATCCTGTCTCGAAGACCAGCCAATTGCGCCGCAGAAAGCGCCCGAGACGCCGGCTGGCTGAATCGGCTCTTGCGCAATTTCGCTGCAGTCGCCGCCCGTCCCATCAACAATTTCCGAAAGCTGACCGACCGCTCAGCCTCATGAATCAGCGATTCGTAGCACCGCAAAATCAACTCTGCGCTGTGACAAATCTCAAGCATATGGATTCCCGCCCGAAGAGCCAGAATCGCCGCCTCTTCCATCGAGGCATATTTCAAAATCCCGCCCATCTCCATATCATCGGAGAAGATAAGCCCTTTATATCCAACACGTTCTCGCAGCACGGTTGTAGGCCAAAATGCAGAAGCAGTTGCTGGCCGATCGCCACTACGCGTCTCAGGATAGGCCGCGTGCGTAATCATCACCATTGGTAATTCCGCAGCCAGCTCTCGATAAGGCACAAGGTCCTGATTCCAAAGCTCTTGCCAGCCACGGCGAATCCCCGGAGTCTCATGATGCGAGTCGCGCGTACCCCCGCCAAGCCCGGGAAAATGCTTCCCACATCCGACAACTCCCAGCGATCGAAGCCCACCTAGAAACGAGCGCGCATACTCGACAACTCCCTCCGGAGTCGCAGAAGAAGACCGGCTTCCCATCACTCCAGCCGAGGCAGGAAGAGCCAGATCCAGCACCGGCGCAAGCGTGGTGTTGAATCCAAAGGCAAGTGTCTCTTTTGCAATGAGTTCGCCATGGAGGCGCATTAAACTCGTCCTGCCGGTTTGCGCAACAGCCTGAGCTGAAGGCATCGGAGCAACAGCATCCCGCAGCCTGTCAACGGTTCCACCTTCGATATCGACACACCGAAGATTCGCGATGTTGCAATAACTCGTTGCCTCGGCGAGCAAGGCCCGAGTCTGCTTTGCATGGGAGATATTGCGACGGAAAAGGATGACACCCGATGGGCGAACCAGCTTAAGCCAGGCTCGTTCCAATCCAGTGAGTTCCGTGCCGGCGAGTCCAACTACCAGGAGGCTTCCAGCAGCTTGACGAATATTTGTTGTCATTTCTGGCCTCGTTCTCCTGTTGCAGTACTCTCGCCTAACTCCTGCTTCAATTCTTCGAGCAGATTAAGAGCCTGCAGCGGGGTGAGGGAATTGATGTCAGTCTCCGCTATGCGATCGACAATACGCTGCGAAAGCGGAGTAAAGATGGTCATTTGTACTGGCTCAGCAGTCTCCACCTGTACACTGCGCCGCTCCTGCTTTTCGTGCTGGCGCAGGACATGGCGAGCACGATCGAGAACCGCTTTGGGCAACCCTGCGAGCTTCGCTACTTCGATGCCATAGCTCTTCGAAGCAGCCCCCGGCTCGATTGAATGCAGGAAGACAATGCCTGACGAAGACTCTTTCACAGCAACGCGTAGATTCAGCACACGAGGCAGCTTTTCAGCGAGCATTGTGAGTTCATGATAGTGAGTTGCAAACAGTGTACGCGCGCCGATTTCGGCGTGAAGAAACTCAACCGTCGCCCACGCGAGAGAGAGTCCATCAAAGGTAGCGGTGCCGCGCCCCATTTCATCCAGCAGGACCAGAGAATTTGCGGTCGCCGTATTGAGGATGGTCGCTGTCTCCGTCATCTCGACCATGAATGTCGAACGGCCGCGTGCGACATTGTCGCTGGCGCCGATACGGGTATAGATGCGGTCGACAAGACCATAGCGCATCTTTGCTGCCGGAACATAGCAGCCCATTTGCGCCATCAGGACTAACATTGCGGCCTGGCGAAGATAGGTGCTCTTGCCGCCCATGTTAGGTCCGGTAATCAGCAGGAGGCTTGGCTCCGTGCTGTCGTCCTGGTTGCCGTGGAGATAGACGCTGTTGGGAATGAAGCGGCTCGTGCCACTCTCGCCCATCCAGTTTTCGATCACGGGATGGCGCCCGGCAACCGCCTCAAGAACCGGTTCATCTACAAGCTGCGGGCGCGTGTAGTTGTGGATAGAGGCGAGATGCGCAAAGCCTGCGAGAAGATCTGCCTCGGCCACTACGGCGGATGCGCGACGAATGCGTCCGGCGGCTTCCAGGACGCTGCGGCGGAGCGCAGCGAAGAGTTGCTTCTCGATTTCAATGGATCGGTCATGCGCCGTGAGTACGCGGACTTCGTAGTCTTTGAGTTCTGGCGTTGTGAAGCGCTCGGCGTTTACGAGAGTCTGTTTCCGTTCGTAATCAGCGGGTGCGTTGGCCAGGTTCGACTTGCTGATTTCGATGTAATAGCCGAAGACCGAGTTATAACGAACCTTGAGCGATGTTATGCCAGTGCGGGCGCGCTCGCGTTCTTCGATGGTGGCGATTGACTGGCGTCCACTGCGGCTGATTGCGCGCAGGTCGTCGAGTTCGGCTGAGACACCCTCGGCAATTGCTCCGCCGTCGACCAGCGTCAGTGGCGGCTCTGCTAAGAGCGTCTTCTGGACTAGATCGGCAATGTCCACAAGCGTGTCGAGACGGCCTGTGAGAGCGATCCAGAGCGGCGCTGTCATGGCCTTCAAGGCACGATGCAGAGCGGGCAGCTTTGCGAGGCTTGACGCGAGGGCTACTACGTCGCGTGGACCGGCGCTGTCGAGTGAGAGACGGGCCAGAAGACGTTCGAGATCGAGAATGCCGTTGAAGGCGCGGCGCAGTTCTTCGCGGCGCAGCAGGTCCCCGTGTGCCTCGGCTACTGCTTCGTAACGCGCATTGATTGCAGGCGCATCATAAAGCGGACGCAGGATAGTGGCTCGCAGCAGACGCTTGCCCATTGGTGTCTGGCTGCAATCGAGTGTGTGAAAGAGCGTGGAGCGCGAGTCCTGCCCTGAGATAAGCGGCTCGACAAGTTCGAGGTTTCGGACGGTTACTGGATCGAGTTGCAATTCGTTGGAGCGCTCGACGAAGCGCAGCGAATCGAGATGAAGCGCGTCGAGTTTTTGCGTCGACTGAACATAGTGCAGTACTACTCCGGCGGCGACGGCTGCTGCCGGGTGGCCTGACAGACCGAAGCCTTCAAGCGATTGGACTCCCAGCTTCCGTTCGACTAGAGGGACGGCGTAGTCGCGGGTCCAGACCCAGTCGTCGACCCTGGTTCGCGCGGTTGTGCGATCGCCGCTGCGGTCCATTTCGGTGGCAAATTCCGATGGCGCCGAGACGGGCAGCAGCAGCTCGCTTGGCTGGGCTTTCAGCAATTCATCGACGGCCTCCTGATGAGCTGACGGGCCGTGAAACTCAGCCGTGCGAAACTCGCCGGTCGACAAATCAAGCAGCGCGATTGCCGAGGTTGCGCCGTCCTGATGGAAGGCGGCGAGGAAGTTGTTCTGTGCCTGATCGAGAGCGGCGTCGAGTGCTGTGCCCGGTGTCAGGACGCGCGTGACTTCGCGGCGGACGATCTTCTTGGTGAGCTTTGGGTCTTCCATCTGCTCACAGACGGCGATGCGAAAGCCCTTGCGCAACAGCCGCTGGAGATAGCCTTCGGCTGCGTGATACGGGACGCCGCACATGGGAATGGAGCGTTCGCGGTCACGGGCCGTGAGGGTGATCTGCAGTTCGCGGCTGGCGATGATGGCGTCGTCGTAAAACAGTTCGTAAAAGTCGCCCATGCGGAAGAAGAGCAGCGTGTCGGGATTCTCTCCCTTGGCGGCTGTCCATTGACGCATGAAGGGCGTCAGGGATTCTTCCTGGGGTGAAGCAGGTGGTACGGTGGCTGTGTTCTGGGTGGGCACGGTCGCTTTTCAGCTTACCGTAAGCGGCGGTGGACGGGTTCTTTGAGGCTAAAAACCTAGGTAGATCACTACATAGGGGAGGGGAGGGTATTGTTTGTCTCGCTCATAGCCTTTGGTAAGTGTTGCGTAATGAATGGTTTAGGCGGAACTTTCCGCCTCGAAAAGGTGCTTGTATGGCGCGATTTACCGTGCATTTGTGCACTTTTTTGACGCATTTTCGGCTGTTTCTCGCGTGCTGTCGGGTTTCATATTTGTTCTTCTATGCCCTCCGTTTTTATTGTGCTCCTTTGCGGGTTAATTCAAGGCAACGGGAACAGGGGGCTGAGAACTGGGATCGGGGTTCGTGCTGCGCACGAATTTGCCCCACATCTCAGAAGCGAGATGTGGGGCGTCCGGCGGGACCATCCTCTTTCAATCCTGATGCGTGGGATCTGGCGGAATCGGAACTGGAACAGCGGATGTGCTCACGCGCGTCAATAACCACCGCCCGTCGATCTTTCTGGCTTCACCGTCAAGGTCTACGTGGCTTTTGGCTGTCCAAAACGGCTGGCCGGTGGCTGGATTCAATGACACGTCGAAGTAATGGCATTCGAAATACACCGACGATTTCCACTGGCCGTCTTCGCGCCTTACAGGGACAAACTTCGTTTTGTACGCCGGGGAAAGAGACACAAACTTATTGGCTGCCTGCAACCCCCCGGCAAGATACTTGAAGAACGTACATAGCGTGCCCTGTTGACCGGTGGCAGACGTATCGCCCGAGGGTCGAGGACAACTTTCGGGATCATCCGGATCACCGTTGCCGACATAATTTCCTGCCGCGGCAGAAGTGCCGACAACCGTGGCTTTGGCGTCTTTGGCCCAGATAGAGAGTGCCTCTCGGATTCGCTGGGTTATAACTTCAGGGGAATCGCCGTTCACTGGATCGTGCACGCTGACTGCCGCGTGAAAGGTCGCGTGAAGCTGCTCCAGTTCAGTTATTTGGGCCAGTCTATCGTGATCATATCGCCAGTTATCTGCCTGGGCGGCTTCTGATTGCGCTACAGCCGACGCCGTCAACAATGCCCCACCGAGAAGCACGCTGAGCAGCGCTGTCATTTTCTTGAATGTCGATTTCATGTCCGTCTCTCCTCTATCCTGGGGCGCGGCTGGCGTTCTCACCGCGCCAATTGATTTGAATTCGCTCCATATTGGGGGCGATATCTGGCTAGCGCAATTGATTAGCTATAGAATTCGTGTTGATGAAATATGGAAAAAATGTTGATCGGTATAACCGCTGGTGATTGTTGAGGTTGAATAAGTAGCGCGCAGGCTTGAGCAAGAACACCAAGACCCGCCGTGGGCCGAAAGGGATATTCCCCAATGGCTGAAACACAATCCCGTCCCCGACTTATACGTTTCGGTTTGTTTGAAGCAGACGTGCAGACGGGCGAGCTGCGCAGGGACGGCTTGAAATTGAAGTTCAGCGGGCAGCCGTTCCAGGTGCTCGCTATCCTGCTGGAACGCCCGGGCGAAATGGTGACACGGGAAGAGCTGCAAAAGCGCCTCTGGCCTGACACGTTTGTGGATGTCGAGCGCAACCTTAACAGCGCCGTCAACAAGATCCGGGAGGTGCTCGGCGATTCGGCGGAGAGTCCGCGCTTCGTTGAGACGCTGCCGCGGCGCGGCTATCGGTTCATTTGTCCTGTCGAGGCGTTCGATGAGGGCATCGTCGGGCTGAATGGTTCACTCGTGCCAGGACGCCAGAACGACAACGATGCGGACTCGCATGAGGCTGTAACTAGCGGCAACGGATCTCGAGCCGAGGCTAGGCGTCGCGCCCGACGACGGTGGATGTTTTTGGCCGCATTCGCATCCGGCTTGGTACTCGCAGTCCTGCTTGTCGGCTTGCTTGGGTCGAAGCGTCAATCTCCGGGTCATTACAAATTCACCCATCTCGCCTCCGCTTTGGGGTGCGGTGTAATGTGGTCCCCTGACGGAGGTGCGATCGCCTATGCAAGAGAGGTCAACGGGACAGACCAGCTTTTTGTTCGCTATCTTAATTCGCCAGTTGACATTCAATTAACCCACGAGCCACATATGGTAATTCCGCAGGTCTGGTTGCCGGATGGAACTCATATCCTCTTCATCGAGGCCGCGGATGAGGTTGTGTCGGATCGATGGAAGCTCCTCTCCGTCGCTACGGTTGGTGGAGACCCGGAGCTCATCATGCCGTGGACGGGAGTCCAGGTGGCATCGTCAGCAGATGGAAAGGCTCTTGCCATATTTACAAAGGGTGACCGCAGCGAATACGGCGTCCAGGTATCCGATCCGATTGGCTCACCTTTCAAATGGTACTTACCGGAGCCATTCAAGACGAAGACGGTTGTGAACCGGCCCGGCCTTGACTTCATGCCGGACGGCAAAGCACTCCTGCTCACCTACGAGGATGAAAAGAGTGGCTTTCATCCCTGGTTGTTGCCCTATCCGGCGGGCAGCGCGCCGCCCGAGCCGAGTCGATTGACGTTACCGAAAATTGTGGAATTTGCGTGGTCGTGGATGCCCGATCATCGCCACATCGTAACTCCGTGGGCAGAAGAGGAAGGATCACCGTCTCATCTCTGGATTTGGGACACAAAATCGCAGGAGCGGATTCAGTTGACAACCGGCGCTGCAGAAGATTCGCTTCCGAGAGTTTCGCCGGATGGCAGCAAGGTGGTGTTTGCCCAGTACATCCATCAATTCGACCTCACCGAACTTTCGCCTGTGGATGGTTCTGCGACTAGCCTGATGAGTACAGGACGAGACGAAAGCATGGCATCCTGGTCATCGCCCAACGGCAAGCTGGCCTGGGTTTCAAATCGGAATGGGCCCTATGAAATATGGGTGCGCCAGCCTGATGGAACGCAGCGCCCAGCAATAACAGCTGCGGACTTTCCTTCCGGAACAAGCAAGTTTTTCATGAATCCGGCTATTTCGCCGGATGGTGACCGGATCATCTACATGAGAGGGGACAGTTCCGGTGCCTTCCGCTTCTGGATGTCATCTCTTCGGGGTGGTGTGCCTATTCGGCTGACGAATGCCGAGGGCTCCAGTTCGGAATGGGGCGGATCCTGGTCTCCCGATGGCCAACGCTTCGTTTACATGGGATCAAAGGACGCCAGAAACGAGTTGATGATCGTGAAGACGACTGGGAATGCGGCGCCAACGAAAATCTTAGATTTGAACGGTTGGAATCAAATTCCCGAGTGGTCCCTGGCGGGCGATTGGATCGCTTGTCGGAACGATGAAGGCTGGCAACTGATTTCTCCAGATGGCAGGTCCAGGAAGTTGCTCGGCAAGATCGAGACGGAGTACCTTGCATTTTCAAGAGATGGAAAGTTGCTCTACGGAATTCAAGGAGGAACCAAAACCGATCCGCATAATCTGGTTCTCTTTTCGCTGGATCCGCAGACACTTAAGATTAGAAACATCAAGAACCTTGATGCTCAATTTGCGCCCGCCTCTCCAGTCAGTCCAGGTATCCGATTCAGCCTTTCACCCGATGGGAAACATTTCGTCTATTCGACTGCTAAAAGCCAGAGCGACCTGTGGTTAATGGACGGCCTGCGGCAACCCGGCTGGTTGAGCCGGTTGCGGGATTCAATAATTCGGTGAGCAGGTCTGTATCAAACAGAACCGCTGGCGAGAGGAAACGCAGGACAATTGGAGCTTTGCCGTCCAATCTTTCGTTCCTCGCGACTCTCACATTTCGTCGGACGCTACTCGCATACAGCTTTTGGCAATGCCGAATTATTGGCAGTTGTTGCTAACAGGACAAAGCACGTTTCGAACTCTGAACTGGCTCAAGATGACATTCGACGATGGGTAATAGTTGATTGCGAAAGCTCGACAGGCAAGATGTGGGGCACTGGTGTCGTGCAGACTCCAATCACCCCCATGTTCCTGTGGTGCCTGCCATCCCTGTAGTGACTGCGGTCACAGATATACTTAGAAATTGAACCGTAATTTAGGAGTGGCATGTATCTGGTCTGGCTGAGGGTGGCGGCGGTCTTGTATGCGGTGGCAGCTTTGACCGCGCTGCCGGCTGTGCTCTATGCCTTTCCGCGGTGGCGCCGCGCGTGTTTGCCGGTTACGGGGTTGGCGTTTCTGTTTCACGCGGTTTCGGTGACGGAGATGCTGGGCCTTGCGCATCGCTGGGTGCCGGTGGGGTATGGAGAGGTTGAGTCGCTGCTCGGGCTGGCGATTGCAGGGATTTTTCTGGCTATCGGCGGCATTTACGGGACGGTTTCGTTCGGGGTATTCGCGCTGCCTGCGTCGTTTCTGCTGGTGTTTGTGCCGGCGCTTGGCGGTGGACGTTACACCTTCCCTTCGGAAGGCGTGCGGACGGGCTGGCTGGTGGTGCATATTTCGTTTTTGCTGGCGGCCTATGCTTCGCTGGCCTTCAGCATGTTGGCCAGCTTTCTGTACCTGGTGCAGGAGCGGCGTTTGAAGAGCCGCTTTGCGGTGGTTTCGACGGCGGGGCAGTCTTCGTGGTGGATGGCTTTTGATCGCTTGCCTCCGCTGGACACGCTGGAACGGATTGCGCACTCGACGCTGCTTTTTGGCTTTCCGTGCATGACGCTTGGTTTGCTGGTTGGTTCGCTGCTGGCGCAGGAGAGCGTTGGGCCGGCTTATTTTGTCGATCCTAAAGTGCTGCTGTCTTTTGCCATGTGGGTTCTCTACGTGGTGCTTCTGTATATCCGGCGCAGTGCCGGGTTGCGTGGCCGGCGTGCGGCATTTTTGTCGAGCGGTGTTTTTGTGGTGATGCTCATCGTCTACGCGGCCAATCAGTTCAGCCAGGTACACAGGTTTGCCGCGCCATGACCCTCATTCTGCTGGGTATCAATCACAAGACGGCGCCGATTGAACTGCGGGAACGGGTGGCGATTTCGCGCGATGATCTGGCGGAGGCGGCGCGGTCGCTGGCTGGTGTTTCGGGCGTGCGCGAGGCGATGATTCTTTCCACTTGCAATCGCGTTGAGATGCTGGCTGCGGTTGAATCTTCGGAAGTGGATATTGCGGGGTTTTTACATCGGCATCTTTCGGTCGATCCGGCGATGCTGCGGCCGCATTTGTATGAATATCGCGATCGGGAGGCGGTTCGGCATCTGTTTCGCGTGGCGGCGAGTTTGGATTCGATGGTGGTGGGTGAGCCGCAGATTCTTGGGCAGGTGAAGGAAGCGTATACGGTCGCGCGCGAGGCGGGGACGGTTTCGACGCAGCTTGAACCGTTGCTGCAATCGGCTTTTGCCGCGGCGAAGAAGGTGCGGTCGGAGACGGAGATTGGCAGCACGACGGTTTCGATTGCTTCGGTAGCTGTCGATCTGGCGCAGAAGATTTTTGGGTCGCTGCATGGGAAGACGGTTTTCCTGGTGGGTGCCGGGAAGATGAGCGAGCTGGCGGCGCGGCATCTGATACGAAATGGGGCGGACAGGATTTTGATTGCTAACCGGACGGACGAACGCGCTTCGCGGCTGGCACAACAGTTTGTGGATGCGGTTGCGCCTCAGGTGGTTCCGTGGGCAGAGATGCATATGGCGGCCAGTCGGGCGGATATTGTGATCACTTCGACGGGGGCGGCGCAGCCTATTTTTCGCCGCGAAGATGGCCAGAACTTTCTTCACCGGCGCAAGAACCGGCCGATGTTTTTTATCGATATTGCGGTGCCGCGCGATGTGGAACCGGAGATGAATCGGCTGGAAGGGATTTTCCTCTACGACATTGATGATTTGCAGTCGGTGGCTGCGGCGCATCTGGCTGAGCGTACGCGAGAGGCGGCGGACGCGGAAGCGATGATTACGGCTGAGGTTGAGCGCTATCAGCTGAAGCTGAAGGCGGTTAATGTGGCTCCGGCGATCGTTGGTTTGCAGCAGCGCGCTGAGGAGTTGCGGCAGGCTGAATTGCGTCGAGTACAGGCGCGGCTGGGGTCGCTGACGGCAGAACAGGCGGCGGCGGTTGAGGCGATGAGCCGTTCGCTGGTGAACAAGTTTCTTCACCCGCCGATGCAGGCTTTGAAGCAGGCTGCGAGGGAGGGCGACCTGGCGCGGATTGAGGCTATTCGCGAGACTTACGGGCTGAGTGCTGAAGTCGGAGCTGTTGAAGCTGAGCCTGAGTTGGCGGATGCTTTGGCTGAGGTGGTTGAGCCGGAAGTTTTCGACGTTCCGGAAGAGAAGGTGCGCTCGTGATTCGGGTTGGTTCGCGTGGTTCGCAACTTGCGCTGTGGCAGGCGAATCATGTTGCTGCGCTGCTACGCGGCGAGGGGCATGAGGTCGAGATTGAGGTTATCAAGACTACCGGCGACAGATTACAAGAGGTCACATTTGCTCAGGTTGGCACGAAGGGCATGTTTACGCTCGAAATTGAAGAAGCGCTCGATGGCGGGCGCATCGATCTGGCTGTGCATAGTCTGAAGGATTTGCCGACTCAGTTGCCTGTGCAGTTTACGTTGGGCGCGATTCCGGTTCGGGTTGATCCGCGCGATGTGGTTGTTTCGAGGGACTTCGCGAGTCTTGAGACGTTACCGCCTGGTGCGCGGGTAGGAACCAGCAGCCTGAGACGGCGTTCGCAGTTGCGGAGTCTACGGCCTGATCTGGTGTATGTGGAGTTTCGCGGCAACGTGGATACTCGGTTGCGCAAGTTGGGCGAGGGACAGGTGGAGGCGATCATTCTGGCGGCGGCTGGGTTGGATCGTTTGGAAAAGACGGAGTGGATTCGCGAGCGGCTGGAACCGGAGTTGGTTTGTCCGGCGGCTGGGCAGGGTGCTTTGGCAATCGAGATTCGCGCCGGCGACGTGCGGATGATGGATGCCGTCGCGTTTCTCGACGATGCGGTGACGCGGTTTGCGGTGACTGCGGAGCGCATTGGACTGGACGCGTTGGGTGGTGGGTGCCAGGTGCCGATTGGTGTGCATTGCCGGAAGCTGAAGGATGCAGAGTACGAAATTCTGGGCGCTGTTGCTCATCCGGATGGAAGCCGGGTGGTACGCAGCCGGGCTGTTGGCGGTAATGCGGAAGATTTGGGTCATGCCGTAGCGGCTGACCTGTTGAAGCAAGGGGTAAGTGAACTGTTCGAAGGAATCGGGACACATTGAATGAAGTGCTACGGGACGAGACGCTACCGTTAGCGGGAAAACGTGTGCTTGTCACTCGCGCGGTACAGCAGGCGGGCAAGCTCAGCGATGGTTTGAAGGCGCTGGGGGCTGTTCCGGTTGAAGTGCCGGTGCTGGAGATTCGTCCGCCGGAGTCTTTCGAACCGCTGGATACGGCGTTGGGCAAGCTAGACCGCTTCGATTGGCTGATTCTTACCAGCGTGAATACGGTGCAAACTGTGGCGGCGCGGTGCACGATGCTGGGGCTGGATGTTTCCGAAATCAAGTTGCTGAGGGTGGCGGCTGTGGGCAGTGCGACCTCTGAGGCTGCGCGAAAGGCCGGCTTTCGGGTGACCGTAGTGCCGGATAGTTACAACTCTGAGGGCGTCGTTGCTGCGCTGGGCACTTCGGTTGCGGGTAAGCGCGTGTTGCTGGCGCGGGCTGTCGTGGCTCGCGATGTGATACCCGATGCGCTGGCGAAAGTTGGCGCGGAGATGACGGTTGTCGAGGCCTATCAAACGGTGTTGCCTGAGGGTTCGCGTGAACTACTGGCTGAGGCACTGAAAACCGGTCTGGACGCCGCTACTTTCACCAGCTCGTCGAGCGTGCGCAATCTGGTGGAAGTGGCGCGGGAGGCTGAGACTGCCTTCCCGTTCAGCAATGTTCCGGCGGTTTCGATTGGGCCGGTGACCTCGGCGACGTTGCGAGAGTTTGGCTGGGAGCCTGCGGGCGAGGCTTTGGCTTCGGATATTCCGGGGTTGATTGCGGCTGTGGTGCAGGTGCTGGCTCCGTAACGTTAAGCTAAGTACTCCCATGCCATTGCAGAAGCCAAAACTTGTGTTGCTGCCGGGGTTGGATGGCACCGGTGACTTGTTCTGCGATTTCGTGAGTGCTCTTCCCGATGTGATTGAAGTCACTGTCGTTCGATATCCCATTGATGTTTGCTTGCCCTACGCGCAACTTGCGGAGTTGGTGACTGCCGCAGTTCCGGCCACAGAACCATTTGTGCTGCTCGCCGAGTCATATTCGACGCCGCTTGCAATTCAATACGCAGCGATCCGGCCAGCGAATCTTAAAGGGTTGATTCTCTGTGCCGGTTTCGCTTCGAGCCCAGTGAAAGGGTGGATGCGGTCGGTCTGTTTTTTGATTGCGCCTATTGTGTTTCGCACTCCATCTCCGGGTTTTGCTGTCAAATTTCTGTTAGTCGGATCGAAGGCCCCGGCTTCTCTGTTGGCAGCAGTCAAAAAAGTGAAATCCCTTTCACATTCAGGAGTGCCGTCTGATCGTCTTCGCCAAGTGATCGCATGCGACGTGCGTGAAGAGCTCTCACGCGTCCTGGTACCTGTTCTTTACATACGAGCTCGACAGGACCGTCTGGTGCGCGGGATATGTCTGAAGGAGATTCTGGAGATTCATCCGGAAACGGCTGTGGTCACAGTATCCGGGCCACATTTGATTCTTCAGCGAGAACCGCGACTGACTGCGGAGATCGTCGCGAAATTCATCGAGCAGGTCGGGTAGAGATACCGTCAGGCGATAACAGCACTAATGGCTGAGGTAAGGATTAACTGGTCCAGAATCCTTCGTGGACCTGGCCTGCTTCTTCTTCGATAAATGGGCCGTCGACCTGGATTTGTTTCTGTCCGTGTGACAGGACTTCGCGGCAGGGCAGGTGCATTGCTTCGTCTGTGCCGGTGTAGCGGAACAGGCCCTCTTGTGAGAGGGCGTAGACGACGCGGCCGATGCCGGTCCAGTAGATGGCTCCGGCGCACATTGGGCAGGGTTCGGTGCTGGTGTAGAGGGTGCACCTGGCGAGGACGGCTGGGCTGAAGAGCTTGCCTACTTTGGCGCAGGCGAGGCGCTCGGCGTGCTGGGTGGGATCGCCTTTGGGTGGGACTGCGTTATTGCGGGCGGTGACGATGACCTGGCCGTGCTCGTCAACGACCAGGGAGCCGAATGGATGTGCGCCGTGGGCTTTTGCTGCGAGGGCGAGTTCGATCGCTTGCTTTAAGAAGATCAGATCCTGTTCGGTGGCTGATTGGGTCACGGTTGTTTCATCATATCGCTGGTGGCGGTTAGCTACATACTCAAGAATGTTGTCCGTAGGTCACCGTACCATCCAACCAGTACAGGACACTCGTCATGCGCAAAACCACTTGAAACAAGGCCAAATTGAGATCCGTCATCACGCATGATGATTCTGTATCCGTCAGCCGAACTCTCTTGCCCAACCAGCCAAACGCTCAGTTTCTCGTCTATCGCGCGGCCGTCTTTGATCCGTCGAGTTATTATCGTGATTCTTTGCGGCGGTACCAGCGATTGCTCCAAGTTAATGCTGTGATCGTTTGTGGTCGTCAGGTTTTCCTTACATTGTTCATGAATGAACACTCTAACTTCTTCAGATGTCACTTACGAGCTCCAGGTTTTGTCGGGGGCGTGGCATAGGGTTTCGATTGGGCAGGCGGCGCATTTTGGTTTGCGGGCTTCGCAGATGAGGCGGCCGTGGTGGATTAGTTCGTGGGAGAACTGAATCCAGCGGTCTTGCGGAATCACTTTCATCAGGTCTTGTTCGACGGCCTGCGGAGTGTCGCTACGAGTGAGGCCGAGGCGGCGGGAGATGCGAAAGACATGCGTGTCGACTACGACTCCTTCAGCCTTGCCGTAAGCGACTCCGAGGACCACGTTAGAGGTCTTGCGGGCTGCGCCGGGGACGGTCAGCAACTCGGCCATCGTTTCGGGAACCTTGCCGCCGAATTGCTCGCTGATGACGCGGCCTGCGCCTTGAATTGACTTGGCCTTGTTGTGGTAGAAACCGGTGGTGCGGATAAGCTCTTCGAGGGCTTCGATGGGGGCGTTGGCCATCGCCTGTGGTGTCGGGTAGGTGGCGAAGAGCTTTGGCGTGACCATGTTCACGCGGACGTCTGTGCATTGCGCGGAGAGGATGGTGGCTACGAGGAGTTGCCAGGCGTCTTTGTGGACCAGGGCGCACTCGACGTCGGGGTAGGTTTCGTTGAGGATTTTGAGAATTTCGGCTACACGGGCAGGTTTGATTTCCAGCTTGGCTACGCCGTGGCCGGAGGGGACTGTTGCTATGGGTTTGGCTGCTGGGCGGTTGGCTGGGAGGGGCTTGAGTGCCCGCTTTTTCGCCGCTTTTTTTGTGGGAGATTTCTTGACGGCTTTCTTGAGTGGGGTCTTCTTGGTGGCGGTCTTTTTTGCGGCGTTGGCGAGCTTCTTCGGCATAGGGATTATTGTGCCATGGGATAGGTGTGATTGTGCTTTCCCACCCTCTCGCGAAGACCGCGAAATGATGGGTACCTGGCCGCTATTTAAATGCGTTAGGAGGCCAGATTAGGTCACACTCATTTCGAGTCCTATTCGTAATTGCTTGACGGAGCTTTCCTGATAAGAGTGCGATGTTCAAATGTTCGGTGGAAGCATTCAGTTGTGCGAGTGCCTGCTCGAAGCGATCGACACTGATCAGGGAATCGGGCATTAAATAAACCACGCGTTCAGCGCGGTACTCCATGATTGAGCCGATTCGGGGACCAAGATCTCGCTGTTGAATGAAGTGGCTATTGATCGTGGTACGACCGTCTTGCAGCAGGCGAACGAAGATGGGACGGTCATCGCAAGAGAGTTTGGCCGGTTCCGTGCGCAGTTTCAGAACAGGTATGGATATTCCTGATGACTGTGGCTTCGCCAGAAATGGCGAACACACGGCAAGGATTAAAAAGAGCGAAGTAAATGGAGCAGCCAGCCAGAGGCACAAGCGATCGGTGTCCATGGCATTAAGCATACCGGAATGGAGCGTTTGTTCCGGCGGGAATTTCTGGCTGACTGATCGTCAGTTTCGGTTCTAGGCGAGTGTGCCTGCGAGCCACCGCGTGAGGTTGTCGAGCTCGAGGCGAACGCCGACGTAAAAGCTGCCGAAGAGTGCGTATTTGGCGCTTACTTCATCGAAGCGCATCTCGTAGATGAGTTTCTTGAAAACGGTTGGATCGTTGGCGAAGAGGTCTACGCCCCACTCCCAATCATCGAGGCCGATCGATCCGGAGATGATCTGGCGCACGTCTTCGGCGTAGCGACGGCCGATCATGCCGTGTTCGTGCATCATGCGCTGGCGGTCGGCCATCGATTCGAGATACCAGTTGACATCTTCGCCGCGCTTGCGATCCATGGGATAAAAACACGCATACGTCGTCTCGGGAATCGCCGGGAAGAGCCGCGAGGCCATGGCCGCGGCCTGGCGGTCAAGCGTCTCCTTGATGGCTGCGTTCCATTCGGGGGAATGCGGTGCGATATCGCGGGCGGCCAATGCGGTATAGGTTTTTGCAGAGGACTCGTACAGGCCGAGTTCGACAATCGAGACGTAGGAATAGCTCGGTTCTAGAAAGTCGTAGAGCTCGGTCTGAGCCAGTTGCAGTTCCAGTTTATTGAGCGCCTCCACCGATTCGCGTAAATGGATTAGCATCAGGTCGCCTTTGTGGCCGAGTAGCGAGAAGAGGACGGTCTGGTGTCGGGTGCTGTTCTCCTGATCATGCGCGATCTGTTTGAGTTTGGCGGCCGCCAGAGTCGCGATTCGCTCCTGGTCGCCGGGGGAAAGAGCGCGCCAGGCCTTCCAGTTGAACCGAAAGATCTGGTGCAGCATGCTGGAGCCTTCGATGGTGAGGGGAACTGCGGGAGATTCAGCCAAGAGGGAAATCCTTTCATCTTCTAGATTACTGTGCGCGGGAGGATCGCGGGGATGGAGGTGGGACGGGCTTTCAGAGGGAGTTGGAAAAAGTCACGAATCGAAAGGAACCATCCCTCAGGGGCTAAA
>Ga0206936_1032_pt1 | contig 46174 bp, 58 predicted proteins | sample Alteio_BWOrgHeat_14_FD_152922 | JGI IMG/M metagenome (GOLD analysis project Ga0206936, IMG submission 152922) | Enriched cells from forest soil in Barre Woods Harvard Forest LTER site, Petersham, Massachusetts, United States -... | ecosystem: Environmental > Terrestrial > Soil > Temperate forest >... | reverse complement strand
TACTGGGCTGGACTGTGTTTTTTTGCTTTTTTGACGGCATGGATATGCTTATAGTGCAGCGGGATATATCATGCAATTAAACCTCGTTAAAAATATGGCGGACCTGCAACAGGCGCTTGCCGGCTTAAGGACGCAGGGAAGCGTCGGCTTTGTGCCAACCATGGGAGCCCTTCATGCGGGGCACGCATCGCTCATTAAACTGGCCAAAGAACGTTCAAAAAACGTGGTGGTCAGCATATTTGTCAATCCGACCCAGTTTGGCCCCAATGAGGATTTTACCAAATACCCGAAGATGCTGGAAAAAGACATGGAAACGGCAAAAGCGGCAGGGGCGAGCCTGGTTTATGCGCCATCTGCCGGGGATATATACCCGGAAGGGTTTAGCACCAGTATATCGGCTGGAAATATGAACAAAATACTCGATGGGGCATTCCGGCCAGGGCATTTTGATGGAGTGGCGACTGTAGTGGCCAAGCTTCTGCTTAGGGTGGTGCCACAAGTGGCGGTATTCGGTGAGAAGGACTATCAGCAATTATGCGTTATACGCAGGGTGGTGCAGGATCTTGACCTGCCGGTTGAAATTATTGCCGCGCCGATCATGCGTGAAACAGACGGGCTGGCGATGTCGTCCCGTAATGCCTATCTGACGCCAGAAGAACGCAAAACTGCTCCAGAAATTTACAAAACTTTATGCGAAACAGTCAAACACATCAAAGCGGGTATGCCACATAGACAGGCAACGGCGGAAGGCGTTGACAAGCTTTCTTCCATGGGGTTCAAAGTGGACTACTTGGAATTGCATGATGCAGCCACATTGAATTCCATCGAATCGTTGGAGCGGCCAGCGAGATTACTGGTTGCGGCATGGCTTGGCGGTACGCGCCTGATTGATAACATTGCGATGGGTTAAACAATGAACGAAGAGCAAATATTACAGGAATTTAAAGACGCTGAGGCTATTTTATTCGGACATTTTATTCTCTCTTCCGGATTGCACAGCCCGACCTATTTGCAGTGCGCGCGGGTATTGATGGATGCTGGGCGATCTGGGCGGTTGTGCAGAGAATTGGCGGAGCGCCTGAAGCTGTGGATGAAAGATCATTCCCAGCAATTTGATATTATTGTCTCCCCCGCGATGGGTGGCGTTGTGGTTGGGTATGAAATGGGGCGCCAGTTGGGGTTGCCAGCGATATTCTGCGAGCGTGTCGACGGTGTGTTCGTATTAAGACGCGGATTTTCCCTGGAAGAAGGCCAGAGGGTTCTGGTTATGGAAGATGTGGTAACGACGGGTAAGTCATCTATGGAGGCAGTGGCTTGTATCAAGCAATACGGTGCTGTGTCGATAGCAGCGGCCAGCCTGATTGACCGGCGTTCGCACAATGATGTCAGCCTGACCCTGCCACTTATTTCTTTGCTTAAGCTCGATGTTCCTACCTACAAACCTGACGCGCTGCCTGACGAACTTAAAGCTATTCCTGCGGTTAAGCCAGGTAGCCGTTTTTTAAAGCAGAAAGCTTCATGACGGAGAAAGCCGTATTGATTACCGGTGGCGCAAAGCGTGTGGGCGCAGCGATGTCGCGTTATTTTGCTACACAGGGGTACGACGTTGCGTTGCATTATAACAGATCCAAGAAGGATGCGTTGGCGCTACAAAAGGAAATCCTGGCGATGGGCGTTGCCTGTGAGCTTTTCCAGCATGATTTAAGCGATATTAAAGGTTTTAAGGATCTGATCATGCAAGTGCAGAAGGCGATGCCACATTGCAGGGCGCTTGTTAATAATGCCTCGATATTTGAACGTGCCAGCCTTATGGAAACCGATGAAACACTCTTTGACCGCCAGTTTTCAATCAACCTGAAAGCGCCGTTTTTTTTGACGCAAGCCTTTGCTAAACGGTTTGGCAGGGGCTGCGTTGTGAATATTCTCGATACTAATATTGTTCGTACGGATGGCAGCCATTTTGCTTATATCTTGTCGAAAAAAGCACTAGCGGAATTTACGACAATGGCGGCGCGTGAGCTTGGACCCAATATTCGTGTCAATGCCGTGTGTCCGGGAATAGTGCTTCCTTCGAATGAATTAGACGAACAGTATATGAAAAAGTTATCAAAAAGCCTGCCGCTTGGGAAATTGGCTAACTTGGAGCAAGTATCTTCTGCTGCTTATTGGTTATGTGAGAATGAATCCGTTACAGGCCAGTTGATGTTCACGGACGGAGGACAGCACCTGCTGTAGAATATATGTTTGTTATTACCATAAGCAATCTACGCATTAGTACCATCCTTGGCGTTTACGACTGGGAAAAAGAAAAAAAACGTGAAGTGATTCTGAATATTAAATTAGTAATCAAAAATAATGATTCCTTTGATTCTGATAATTTAAATGACACGGTCGATTATAATAGCCTTAGTCAGCAAATTATAGAGCGTTCAGAGAAGATGAACTTTAATTTGATCGAGAGATTGGTCGCGGCGATTGGCAGGGACATTCTGGCTTTTGACCCCAAAATACACAGCGCTATTTTGGAGGCCATAAAGGTCGGCGCGGTTAAGGGTGCAGATAGTGTAGGCGTTTGGACGGAATTTAAGCGCTAATTTTTTTGTGGATAGTGAATAATATCGATCAGTGTTTCAGGTTCGTAAATTAAAGTGCCTTCTGTTTGTTCGCATAGAAAACGCTGTATATTGGCTATTCTGCGATTGAGTTCTTTAATTAATATATTGCGAGTTTGAGTGGTTAATCCCATGCCGTCTGACTTGTCTTCCAGACGGATTAGAACTGTTTTATAACTTGCAATCACACGTTCAGGGCTGCCATCGCTATGGCAGATGGACCCTTGCCGGACGTTATAAAAATAACCAAAATAAGATTCAAAAGGGGCGTAGCCGATTTTTTCAAAAATTTGGCAGTCAAAATAGAGGTCATCTTCAAAATAATTTTGCCACTCTGTTGTGATGAGGTCACTGCGGTATAGGGTTTGCCAGCCAAATGGAATATGGATGAATTCCGAAATTTCTAATTGTTTTTTCTTAACATAGTTAGAATATCCGTTTTTTAGGCCTTGTGTGGTGAATGGGGTATTAGACAAAAAATAAACAGGCTGACGTGGTGTAACGCACGCGCCTTCATTCATTACTCTTGGGAGCAGACGTTCAAAATAACTGGCATCTAAAGAATCGTCAGCATCTAGTTGAGAGAAGATTTTCCCTTGTGCCTTGCGGAATGCAATGTTTTTGGCATTTACCCAACCGGTAGCAATACCGTGGGTTGAGATATGATGCAGATCAAGTTTATTTTGAAATGAAGATGTGACGGATGAATAATCCATTCCGTCATCGGAGACAACGAATACCTCAAGATTCTTATAGGTTTGTTCCGACAAGCTTTCCAATGCCTGGTGCACGTAATCTTGAGCCTTATAACAGGGAATGGCGATGGAAATTAAAGGCTCTTTTTTCATGGTATGCTAAATGGAAATACATCCATAATAGCTATTTCGGAGCGACCATCATCACGATTTGCTTTCCTTCAATGCGCGGGGAGCTCTCGATTTTGGAATGATCCTTGAGGGATTCCTGCACACGTTCTAGCACTTGCATGCCTAATTCCTGATGGTCCATTTCGCGGCCACGGAAGCGGAGCGTAATTCGAACTTTATCGCCATCTTCTAAGAAGCCAAGGACGTTGCGCATCTTGATTTCCAGATCGTGCTTGTCGATCGTGGGGCGAAGCTTGATTTCTTTGATTTGGGTGACTTTTTGTTTTTTACGCGCTTCATGCGCTTTTTTCTGAATCTCGTAGCGGTACTTGCCGTAATCGAGAATTTTGCAAACGGGTGGGCTGGCGGCGGGAGAGATCTCTACCAGATCGAGGCCGGCCTGTTCGGCGAGTTTTAATCCTTCGGAAACTGAAACTACTCCAACCATTCCGCCTGTGGCGTCGATTAGTCGGATAGAAGCGGCGTTAATTTCGCGATTGACGCGGGGTTCATCGGCCTTGCTCATACGAGGCGAAACTCTAATTTTATCAAACGATTCTCCTTTAGTTGTTAAAGAAACCAGTATAGTCCGCAAACATTAATAAACCTTTGCGGGGTATTCTTCATGGCCCCAAACAGGGGGGAAATCAAGTGGAAAGTGGCTTTTTTAGGCCGGAACGCGCGTTTCTGTAAGCAATTGTGACATAGCTTCCTCAAACGGGAGGCTGGTTTGCTGTTCCGAGCCCAGGCGGCGGACGGAAACACTGCAGGTTTCCTTTTCCTTATTACCCACGACCAGCATAACCGGAACTTTGTTCAGCGAGTGCTCGCGCACCTTATAATTGATCTTGTTATTGGCGATATCAAGGATGGCGCGGATGCCAGCAGCATTAAGGCTGGCATGGATTTCTTTGGCATAATCGTCGGCCTGTTCAGTAATGGTGGCGACGACAGCCTGAACGGGCGATAGCCATAACGGGAATTTGCCTGAATATTCCTCAATCAGGATGCCAATGAAACGTTCCAGCGAGCCGAGGACGGCGCGGTGGAGCATTACCGGGCGGTGTTTGTTGCCGTCGGCAGCGATATAATTGGCATCAAGGCGTTCGGGAAGTACAAAATCGACCTGTAGCGTACCGCATTGCCAGTCGCGCCCAATGGCGTCACGTAGGACAAATTCAAGTTTGGGGCCGTAGAATGCGCCTTCGCCGGGGTTGAGCGTCCATTCCAGCCCAGTGGCAGCCACGGCATCTTTAAGCGCGCCTTCGGCCTTATCCCAAGTGGCATCGGAGCCGGCGCGCTTGGCCGGGCGGTCGGAGAATTTCACTTTAATGTCGGTGAAGCCGAAGGCTTTATAGACTTCTTTCAACAGGTCGCAGAAAGCGACTGTTTCCGAAGTGATCTGGTCTTCGGTACAGAAAATATGCGCATCGTCTTGCACGAAGCCGCGGATGCGCATGATGCCGTGGAGCGAACCAGAGGGCTCATTGCGATGGCAGCTGCCGAACTCGGCCATGCGCAGAGGGAGGTCGCGGTAGCTTTTCATGCCCTGTTTGAAAATCTGGATATGGCATGGGCAGTTCATCGGCTTTACGCACAGCGTGCGGTCTTCATCCGAGTTCGAGATGAACATATTTTCGTGGAATTTTTCCCAGTGACCGGAGGATTCCCAAAGGCTGCGGTCAACCAGAATGGGGGTTTTGACCTCAATATATCCAAGCTTCTGGAGTTTGGAGCGGATATAATTCTCGATGGTGCGGTATAAAGTCCAGCCCTTATCGTGCCAGAAAATCATGCCCGGCGTGTGTTCTTCGATGTGGAACAGATCGAGTTCCTTGCCGAGTTTGCGATGGTCGCGCTTGTCGGCCTCTTCGAGCATGGTGAGGTAATTCTTCAGGTCTTTTTCGCTGGCCCATGCCGTGCCGTAAATACGCTGTAGCATTTCGTTGCGTGAATCGCCGCGCCAGTATGCGCCGGCAACCTTGGTGAGCTTGAATGCCGTACCTACTTTGCCGGTGGACGGTGCGTGGGGACCGCGGCAGAGGTCAATAAAATTGCCCTGGCGGTAGAGGGAGATTTTCTGGTCTGCCGGAATGGAAGCGATGATTTCCGCTTTGTAATCTTCACCTATGGATTTGAAGAATTTGACGGCATCGTCACGGTTCCATTCTTCGCGGCGCACATTTTCATTGCGGGCGACGATTTCTTTCATGCGCTGTTCGATGGTAGCTAGGTCATCGCTGGAAAATGGTGTTTTACGGGAAAAATCGTAATAAAAACCGTTTTCGATAGCCGGGCCAATGGTGACTTGTGTTTCAGGGAAAAGTTCCTTGACTGCTTCAGCCAGTATGTGGGCGGAATCGTGGCGGATAAGTTCCAGGCCGGCGGGGTCTTTGCCGGTGATGATCTGGATGCTGGCGTCTTTTTCGATTGGGACATAGAGGTCGGTTTCTTTGCCGTCCACGCGGATGGCCAGGGCAGCCTTAGCAAGACCGGCGCCGATGCTGGCAGCTATCTGTTCGCCTGTGACTGCGCCTTCATATTCGCGTTTACTGCCGTCTGGTAGGGTAATGGTTGCCATGGAACTGTGTGCCTGGTTAGAAATAATGGACTTCTTTTATAACTTGCAGTGTGGAAGTTGCAACTAATATGCCCGCTCTTCAGGAGGGAAAGTGAGCAAGGCCTTGGTTTTTGGCTCTTGCGCTTCCATACGCACGGGGCGGGCGGCAGTGCGTGCATTGCCTTGATCGTCGATGAAACTGATGCTGTGTTTTAACCACTTGGCATCGTTTCTGGCAGGGAAATCCTCGCGCCAATGGGCCCCGCGGCTTTCGGTGCGTTCGGAAGCGCTGGCGATACATGCTGTGCCCTGCCGCAGCAGGTTATCGGTTTCAAGCGCATCCAGAAGGTCATTATTCCAGATGAGTGAGCTATCGGCCACATGCAGCTCGTGTTGCATCATGCCCCATAATTCACGAAGTTTATCCTGCCCTTCGTCGAGCAAGGCCTGGGTTCGGAAAATACTGGCATGCTTCTGCATCATCGCTTGCAGCTGTTTGCGGATATGGTTGGGGCGAATGCTGCCCTTGCTGGCGCGCAGGTTATCGAAACGGGTGAGCAGCGGTTCAAGGGATTCTGGCGATATTTTCTTATGGATAGCGCCCGGCTTGATGTTTGCTGCGGCGCGAGCCCCGGCTTCTTTTCCGAATATGACCAGTTCAAGTAAGGCATTGCAGCCAAGGCGGTTGGCGCCATGTACGGACATGCAGGACGCTTCGCCTACGGCCAGCAGGCCGGGGACGATATGTTCGTGCCCTTTGCTGTCAATAGTGATGGCCTGCGCGTTGGCATTACAGGCGATGCCGCCCATGGTGTAATGCACAGTGGGCAAGACTGGGATGGGTGCTTCCTGGACATCGATACGGGCGAAGGTGCGGGCGATATCGCGGATGGCGGGGAGTTTGCTATTGATAATGTCCGGATTCAGGCTGGCAAGGTTTAGATAGATATGGTCTTGTTTTTGGCCGCAACCGCGCCCGGCCAGAATTTCCTGAGTGATGGCGCGTGAAATGACGTCACGGGAGGCCAGTTCCATGGCGCTCGGGGCATAATGTTCCATGAAGCGTTCACCGCGGTTGTTGAGCAGGACTGCGCCTTCGCCGCGTGCGCCCTCGGTAATCAGAATACCCGTGCCGTAAAGGCCGGTAGGGTGGAATTGAACAAATTCCATGTCCTGCAAGGGTAATCCGGCGCGTAGCACCATGGCATTGCCATCGCCAGTGCAGATGGTAGAAGAAGTGGTTGAGGCATAAGCTTGGCCGAAGCCGCCAGTGGCAATAATCACCTGATGGGCGCGGAATAGATGCAATTCGCCCGTTTCAAGCTGCCATGCCAGTACGCCACGGCAAGTATTTTCATCGTCGAATACCAGATCGAGCGCCATGAATTCGACAAAGAATTCAACATTTCGGCGCAAAGCCTGAGAGTAAAGGGTGTGCAGCAATGAATGGCCGGTGCGGTCTGCCACGGCGCAGGCCCGGTAGGCGGGGCCACCTTTGCCGTAATCGGTTTGCTGGCCGCCATAAGCGCGTTGGTAGATTTGTCCTTTGTCATCGCGGGTGAAGGGCATACCCATGGATTCAAGCTCGATGATAGCATCGGGGGCGTGTTCGCACATAAAAGCGATGACATCCTGATCGCCCAGCCAATCAGACCCTCGTACGGTATCGTACATGTGCCAACGCCAGTCGTCTGACATGCGGTTGCCTAGGGCCGCGTTGATACCGCCTTGTGCTGCCACCGTATGGCTGCGGGTGACTGGCACTTTGGACAGGCAGGCTACCGATACCCCCGCTTCACTAGCCGCTACGGCTGCGCGCAGGCCGGCGCCGCCGGCACCGACAATCAAAACGTCATGGGAATGGAGGATAAGCGGATAGGAGGTCATGGCTTTAGTCACTGGCCTTTTGTTGGTTAATGAGTATAACGGTTAAACACTCAATGACTAGCGACTAATCACATGAGTAACGACCCGGAATTTCATAAAGAATTAGAACGCATTATTGCCGCAGCCCTTAACGAGGATATAGGGAAGGGCGATATTACCTCGCAATTGACTATTCCTGAAAAAATGCAGGCTGAGATGGTTTTTATTGCCCGTGAGGAATTGGTAGCTTGTGGGTTATTTATTGTGTCGGCGGTGCTGCATCATATTGATAATTCCATTCAAGTGCAGCTATGTGCGGAAGAGGGTGCATTGCTGCCGCAAGGATATGTGCTGGCAAAGGCCAGCGGATCGGCACGTAGTTTGCTGACCGGAGAGCGTGTGGCACTCAACCTTATGCAGCGTTTAAGCGGCGTGGCGACGCTGACCCGCCGCTATGTAGATGCAGTTGCCGGTACTAACACGGTGATACTTGATACGCGCAAAACCATACCGGGATTACGCATTATGGATAAATATGCTGTGCGCGTGGGTGGGGGGCAAAACCACAGGATGAAGCTGGATGATATGGTGTTGATTAAGGACAATCATATCGCAGTGTGTGGCAGCATTACGGTAGCGGTAAAAAAAGTGAGGGAAGGAACCAAACTTCCGGTTGAAGTGGAGTGCGACACGTTGGATCAGGTCAGAGAAGCGCTTGCGGCACGGCCAGACCGAATTTTGCTCGATAATATGAGTATTGAAGAGTTACGTCAGGCGGTACAGATAAATGCTGGGGCGGTGCCACTTGAGGCATCGGGCGGGGTATCGTTGGAAACGATACGCTCTATAGCCAGGACAGGGGTCGATTATATCTCAGTAGGAAAATTGACGCATTCTGTCCCTGCGGTAGATATTGCAGCGGATATTATGCCTAAAATCCGGTCTTAAAGACGAGGGCACAGATAAGCCCAGTCTGTGTGAGATCGTATTGACTGCTAACGTTATAGCAGGCGGTACCAGATGGATTTATTTGCGCCACTATTTTTCCAGTGGTAGGTAAGCCGTCATCAACCTTGATGTCGAGTTGGAGGGCTTCTGTGCTGGTGAGTACTGGGGCCTGGGTGTTAGTAGCTCCCGTAATGGAGGTTCCACCAAACCAGAGCACGGTGTTGGGGGCGGTGTCGCCAGCGACATAGGGAAGATCTACGTTGACGACGCTGGCATCGCTGACCAGGATAGTCGTCAATCCCCAGCCTGCACCGGTAACTTGAGATCCGGGAATGTTGGTAAGGGGAGTGCGGGTTTCAGTGCCGCTGGAAGAGACGCCTGTATAATATCCTTCAATCATGCCAGCATTTGCAAGATGTTGCCATGCCGCAAATTGTTCGTAATACGTGCCGGTTGATCCTTGAGTGGTAATGCGTCCGTTGCCATCACCATTTGCGGTTCCGCTCCATAATAACGTGGCACCTGAAAAGTCTCCGGGGAGAGCTTTATATTTATCACTGAAATTACCGACAGCTTGTTTGTAGCGCTGGGCTTCATCTAAGGCGCCACGCAGGCGGGCGCTTCGAACCAGGCTTTTCCCGACCACTATGCCGCCAACGATCAATCCGATGATAACAATGACAATCGATACTTCGATTAGTGTAAAGCCCTGTGATTTGCGGCTGACCATATACTAAATACCCAAAAGGAACATAAGAGAACAGGCGGGACTGGCGTAAGCGGTAGTATAGGTTGGTACTGTCTGTGATACTGTGCCTACGGAATCATTGGTGCAATTAGGGTTCAATCCGTAGCGCCAAACGCGTATTTTTCCTGTTAAAGGGATTCCATCGTCGAGCTTTCTATCAATTGCCAATGCTTCGGTGGGGGTAAGGACCGGACTGTAATTGAGGGGAGTACTATTGGCCGCGCCAAAAACCAGTATATGTCCATAGCTATCTGCCCATGCGGCATTGGTGCCAGCCGTATTGGAGTAATAAAGTACCATCCATCCACCAGAACCTAATTTTGAAGCGGGGGTATTGATTCCAAAATAGGGAATGCCGATTGTGCTAGCATAATCAGCACCGGTAAAACGCCCTTCTATCAATCCAGCATTGGAAAGATGTTGCCATGCATACCAGTATTCCCCGCCAATGCCGGTACTGCCAGCTGAGCTATTGCCGATCGTCCCATTGCCATTCCCGTTACAGGTTGCGGTGCCGGTGGAAACTGTGGTAACGCCGGTGCTGCCGTTACATACGCCCACAGCAAGGCTTCCCCAGATATTTTGTGCGGTGGACATATCTCCGGGAAGCGCCTGGTACTTGTCTTCGAACTCTTGAATAGCTTTGGAATATTCATCGTATTCGCCAAGCATGGTGCGGATTTGTGATTCACGCATCAATGATTGCCCGACCACGACACCTGCAACCAGGAATCCGATAATCGTGAGCACGATGGACAATTCCAGAAGGGTAAAACCGTTCGATTTATAGTGTTGCATTAGAATCCTGTAATGAAAATAAGTGAGCATAACAGGCCCGCTGAAGTGCTGTATGTAGCAGTGCTTTCCACTGCGGATGAAGCGCAGCTGGTAGTGGGAGAAGCTGCATTGTTGGTATAGGTAAGTACGTTGCCAGTGCCTGGTTGAGCATCATCAATTTTTTGGTCGATAGACTCAGCATCGTCAGCCTGTAATCCAGCCATATTTGCAGGCTCATTTAGGGGAATGCCGGTAGTCATACCAAAGACTATAATATGGCGGTAGTTGGCACCAAAAACCCCTGCGACAGCTCCCGCCGTTCCATTCATGCCGGTTGGTGCAGCGTAAGAAAGTGTATAGCCGCGCTGCTTCATTTTGCTGGCGGGTATATTTATGCCAAGAGCGTAATGTGTAGTGGTTCCATCTGCGCCGCTGTAACCCCCCTCAATGAATCTAGCATTGGCAAGTTGCTGCCAGGCTCTAAGCGATTCATAGTAGTTGCCGCCAATGGCTAATGGTGTTCCGGCGCTACCACTAATAAAGCCATCGCCGCTGCCATTGCAAGTGGCAGCTTTGGGAACCAGATTGGCTACCGCAGGGCAAGCACTGTCTGCCCCCCAGAATGCTACGCCATCTTGTTTGTTGCCGGGCAGATCGTGGTATTTATCCCGAAATAATTTAATAGCATTTTTAAAACGATTAACATCGGATATGACCGATTGTAATTCAGAGTTACGAATCACTGATCGTCCCACAGTGATGCCGCCGATAATAAGCCCAATAACGGTTATGACAATGGATAGCTCGAGAAGGGTGAAACCACGATTATAATTGGTCATGTGCCTGATATCCAAAATTATCTATATAATCATACAGGATAAAGTATTAAAAAATGATTGTTAAATCACCTGAAAACGCCAGTGCTTGCCTTCTGGCGATTTCCATGTAGATTTCTCATTAATAAGAGAAAATTGGGAGGTATGCGTGTTGACTGGCTTATCGCGCATCGAAGCGAAATGTATGGAAAAAGGCCTTAAAATGACAGGCCAACGGCGGGTTGTTGCCAAGGTTATTTCAGAGTCACACGACCACCCTGACGTTGAATTGCTTTATCAGCGCGCTGTAGTGGTTGACCCACATATCAGTATAGCTACGGTTTACCGTACCGTTAAATTATTTGAAGAGGCGGGTATTACGCAGCGTCATGATTTTGGTGATGGGCGGGCACGTTATGAAGAAGCCAGTGATCATCACGATCACCTTGTTGATCTCAAAACAGGAAAAGTGATTGAATTTACCAGCGAAGAAATTGAACGCCTGCAAAAGGAAATAGCAAAAAAACTGGGATACAAACTAGTCGATCACCGTCTGGAGCTTTATGCAGTTCCCCTTGAAGGGCCCACTGCAAAGGGCCATAACTAAAAACCATGCAGCATCATACCACGCAGGAATGTAATGTGACATCCAAGCCATTGTCTCTCTATGATCTGGGAGAACTTAAAGTTGGTAATCTTGAAGTTTTTGTAGCTAGCAAGCCTGAAGATATTGAGGCTTCACAAGCGTTGCGCTACCAGGTTTTCTTTCAGGAAATGGGTGCAAAACCTACAGAGACTATTTCGCGCACCAAATTAGATCAGGATAAATTTGATGCTGTTTGTGATCACCTGCTTGTGGTAGAGCATCAGCCACATGGCAATTACAAAGTAGTTGGAACCTACCGTTTGCTAAGGCGCACGGCGATGAAAACTATTGGTAAATTCTATACCGATGGCGAATATGATATTAGCGCCATCCGCAATTTTCCGGGGGAAATACTCGAAGTGGGGCGTTCCTGTGTGGATCCTGAATACCGTAACCGTGCTGTTATGCAACTACTGTGGCGGGGGATTAGCGCCTATGTTACCAGATTTGAGTGCGGTTTGATGTTCGGTTGCGCCAGTTTTCCAGGCACTGACCCGAAGGTCCATACGCAAGCGCTTTCCTACCTGTACCATTTCCATCTTTCCCCGCCTGAGCTCAGGCCTGTAGCGCTTCCAAAACTTTATGTAGAGATGAACCTAATGCCCAAAGAAGCAGTGGATGTAAAAGAGGCCTTCGCATCCTTACCGGCACTGATTAAAGGCTATCTGCGATTAAGTGGGTATATCGGCCTGGGGGCGGTTATTGACCCGGAATATAATACTACCGACGTCAGTATCGTAGTGAAAACGGATCTCGTGACAGATAAGTATGTGCAACGTTACGGCCGTAAAACCGAATCGTGACCGTGATAAGAGCAATTCTAAAACTTCTGTTATTGGCGTTATGGACCATTCTCTGGTTCCTACCCGTATGGATTGCCAAACTTTGTGGCAAAATTAAGTTACGAGACAGGTTTATCAGCCTGTTTTGTAGCGGCATGTTATGTATTTTTGGCATTACGCTTAAAACCACCGGAAAACTTAGCGAATTGCGGCCACTATTAGTGGTTAGCAATCATCTTACCTACATGGATATTATCATGCTGGGTAGCCATGCGGCATTGCGCTTTACCCCAAAAATTGAAATTGGAAAATGGCCGCTGATAAACTGGATATGCAGGCTAACAGATTCTGTTTTTATAGACCGCAGGCCAGAAAAACTTAAAGAAGCTTCCCAAAGGATGCGCGATATTCTGGGGAAGGGGGACGTTATCTCTTTGTTTCCCGAATCTACTACCGGAAACGGCTTACACTTGTTGCCCTTTAAATCCGGCTTTTTTAGCTTGGCGGAAACTCCCATTAATGGTCAGGAACTTCATGTACAACCTGTCGCACTTACCTATACCCATATTCGCCGGCTGCCGGTTGATTCTACACAATGGCCAGCTATTGCCTGGTATGGCGATATGTATCTGGCACCGCATTTATGGACATTTCTAAAACTGGGATCAGTGACTGCGGAGTTGGTTTTTCTTCCGCCTGTCACCCTTAGCCAGTATGGCGATAGAAAGAAGCTGGCGGCGTATTGCCAGAAGGAAATTGCGGATACGATTGAATCGATCAGAAACATCAGGGAGCGACCGTCTCAGAAAACCCTGACTTCGTTACTCTCAAAATTTTCAAGATTGAAGTCGTAGCGTTCTTTGAGCATGCTTTTAAGTATGTCGTTCGGCTTATCGTCGTGACTGGTGTATAGGATATTACCATAAGAGGCGGGATCACTGAATCCGCGCCGCTGCTTTATGAGTAATTTAAGGTTTTTGAATCTACAAATCATTACACAGTGACTAAATAAATTTCGGCGGGTGCGGTAAAAAATCAAGTATAGCGGCATCTCACCGCATCGAATACAACCTGTTATAAAATAAAGGTTTTTATTCATAAAAGATAAATAGAGTTGCTAATATTATAGTGTAGCTAACAGAACTTAATAATGGTTTAATATATATATGCTATATTAACTTCTCAACTAGGGAGAAAGTTATGGTATCGGCCATTAATTCAGCGTTATCCGGCCTGCATACTGCGGGTAAAAAGCTTGAAGCAAGCGCTCAGAAGATTGCCAGTTCTCCAACACAAAAGGCACCTCAGGTTGATCTAGAAAAAGAACTGGTGAACCAGAACACAGCCGCTACTGAGTACAAGGCCAATTTAAACACAATCAAAGTGGCAAACGAGACGCAAAAAAGCCTTCTCGATATTATTGCCTAGAAATTTTCAGGGATTAAACGGTTAGCGTGTCGCTACGGTCTGCGTTGTATGGCAGGGCTGCATTTGTGCTCGATATTTCAGGGCTATGCTGAACATTTTTAAGTCCCGCAATGAGTTCATTGAGCTCTTTACGAAGATTTCTCATCGGTGGGGCGGCGGCCACATTCTGTTGGTGGGTAGCAAAATCGTTGACGGCTTTTGACTTTTTCGCAGTCAACATGCTGCGCAAATCATCAACGTGTTTTTTATGGGTAACTGCTGTCACTATCTCTACCGTTCTGTAGCTGATTTATATTTAGTAATTTAGCACAAAATTTAGGTTATCACAAAATAAAAGATGTCATTTTGCTGGGTTTATAGAGGTTTCATGATAATTTTACGATTTGATGCTATTCTCTTAAAAACAAGTTAGACAAGGGCTGCCATGAATAATTTGCACGACCTTTATCATGAGCGTCTGAAGTCATATTGGGACAGTTTACGAGGCGAGCGGCTTTTTCCTTCTGAAAACGACATTGACCCTGATGCACTGAATGAAATATGGCCGTCATGCTTTTTGATTAGTATCGATGATGTTACTCGTCGGCTTGGCTACCGGTATAGCTATTTAGGCAACGATTTGATCGAAGCTTACGGAGATGATGTTAAGAATCCTGATATAGCCATGCGGCTGGTCTCCACTGCTAGTATGACTATAGTCAAAAAATTTGATGAAGTGGTGCTCAATAAAAAACCAGTGATCGATGAGTCTGAATTCATTAATCTAAAACATATGAAGATTAAATATCGAACTTGCATGTTGCCTTTGGGGTATGGAGATGAGAAGGTATCTCATATTATCGGCTGTATGCGTTGGAGGATGTACTAAATATGTCGGAAGAAGTGTTTGAGAATTTATCCATACCTAAAAAGGAACTCTCGGGATTGCCGGTTGGTCGCTATCGCGTATATAAAGATGCTTCAAATTACGTAAATGTCGCAGCGGATACAGCGATGCAGGCGTTAGAAGCGTGTGGTTTTAAGGATGTGTACAAAGTTGAGAGGGATCGCTTGGATGCACATAATTTGCTAAATATAGAAGAATGGAAAAATTTACAATCAGCACCTAAGGCTGCTACCCCCGCAGCTACAGAAGAGGTTGCTCAACTTCCGTCCACTGGTACCGGCGCAGAGTGACGTTGTTTAAATGGCCATAACATCTGGCCTGTAAAATCTTTCGGGATATTGCTACCCGGCACACCGTAACTCTCTGGTAATATTCCTTCTGGCATGTAAAAAGTGCCGAACATTACATCGATCAAAGGAAAGGTCGGAGCAAAGTTTTTATCCATACCTTCCTGTTGCGACGTATGGTGCCAACGATGGAAAACGGGGCTAACGAATATGTATTTAAATGGTCCGAATGTCCAGTTGAGGTTGGCATGTACCATGGCGGAATAAATCATATTCACGCCTGCCATGGAGGCGATGGCCAACGGAGAAAACCCTGCCAGAATCATCGACGCATCGACCAGGGTAAAAGATAACCATGTGTTTATTGGGTGGAAGCGGTAGGTTGATAACCAATCCACATGAAGGGGTGAATGATGAATGGCGTGGAAGCGCCACATTTTCTTGCTATGGAACCAGCGGTGAGTCCAGTAAAGCAAGAAATCTGAAATGATGAATACCGATGTAGCTTGTAACCAGATTGGCAGGGTGGAAAGTGGGCCAAAACCATCGTTCATATAGTTTTGGATGGCTTCCTGAGATTCTCCGTGAAAAATAAGGAACATGCCGGTAATTAGCATCAGGACTTCAATACATCGGTTCAGGATAGGCATAACAAAGAAATAAAAGAGGTCGGTGATGGCATCCTTTCGCCACAGGGGTTGTCCAGGGTTGCAGGCAAAATATTTAGCGAGGATAGAAAAAACGATAAAAAAGCCAAGCGCCCAAGGCAATAGTGCTATCCAGACCTCAACAACTAGAGATATAACATCCATTTAACTATGGTAGCACTCAAATCTTTACAAGGAGTAAAGCGCGCTGTATGCCCTTGGGGGCGTATTCACTGCGAGTTTTACATGAATATACCTAAAATCACCAGCATTGCAGCCTGTTGTGTAGTCCTATCCGCTCCCGCCTTTGCGCGCGACCAGATACAGGTGGTGGGGTCCTCGACAGTTTATCCATTCATTACGGCAGCGGCAGAGCAATTTGGTCAGAATGGCATTTTTAGAACTCCTATCGTTGAATCTACGGGTACCGGCGGGGGGTTTAAGCTTTTTTGTGAGGGCAATGGAGAAGATAAACCCGATATTAGCAATGCTTCTCGAAAAATCGTGGAGAGTGAAAAACAATCATGTGAAAAGAATGGTGTAACTGACGTTGCTGAAATACCCATTGGTTATGATGGTATCGTTATAGCTGAAAAAAAAAATACAGTTCTTTTGAATTTAACTAAACAACAGATATTTCTGGCGCTGGCCAGAAAGCTGCCGGATCGGCACGGCAAACTGCTGGATAACCCTAATCAGACATGGAAAGACGTGGATGCAGCTTTGCCTGATGCTCCTATAGAGGTTTATGGCCCGCCTCCGACATCAGGCACACGGGACACGTTTATTGAGCTGGTAATGGAGCAGGGATGCAGGCAAGTGCCAGCATTTGTTAAAGCCATTCCCGATGAAGCGGCTCTTAAGAACGCTTGCCGGTTGTTGCGTGAAGATGGAAAATACATCGAATCCGGAGAGAACTATAATGTTATTGTAGAGAAGCTCATTAATAATGAACATGCGCTGGGTATAATGGGTTATGGCTATTATGAAGAAAACACATCAAAGATTCAGGCCAGCAAAATTGATGGGGTTATGCCGACACAAATGAGCATTGAATCCGGGCAATATGGTATTTCCCGTGGTTTATTTGTGTATATAAAAAAACAGCATATTGGCTTAATTCCGGGTATTGCAGAATTTGTTCAGGAAATAACCAGCGAGAATGCCATAGGGCCTGATGGGTACATGACAGCCAAAGGGTTGCTGCCGCTTAAAGATGAAGAACGCAAAGCCGTGCATGTATCTGCTAAAAATTTGCAGAAGCTATGATTTTTTATTACGCCGCCTTGGAAATAGGTAATTGTCAAGTATGTGGCGCTTTAGCCTGCGCAGCATGAGCTCAGGTGTGTTGACGCTGAAATAGCGCAGCAAAATATAGCGTTCTGCATCGATGACTTCCTGAAAGAAACGGCGTTCCTTGCGTGAACAAAGCAGGACACCACTTTGGGCGTTATCTTCGCGCATCTCATGTTTAATGCAGCGGATGACGTCTAGATTAAAAGCGGGGAAGGATAAGGCTAGGAGATCTTCGTTATCATTCGAAGCCACCGGGAGGAACAAGAAATTAAAGCAACGTCCTACATATTGCATATAAGTAACATACAATAAACTACATATAGCGTCAAGTGGTGCCAAAATAAAGAACAGCCGCCTGGATAAAACCAGGCGGCTGTTAGAACCTATATTTACTTAGCGGGCTAGGCTGGTTTGTATTTTTGTAAACGTTGTAGTTAGCTGGGCACCCAGAGCTGTCATTGAGGCAATAGCTGCCACAGAAATCAGGCTTGCAAGCAGTGCATACTCAATGGCTGTGGAACCGCCTTCATCCTTAAGTATATGAATTATAGTTTTCATAAAACGCCCCCGAACCACCACCTGCCATACTGAGTATGGCAGGTGCAGTTCTGAATAGTTCCTGTTTCTAAAAGAGTTAGCGAGCCAGACTGGTCTGTACGCTAGTGAATACTGCTGACAATTGAGTGCCCACAGATGTCATAGCAGCAATAGCTGCTACAGAAATGAGGGCCGCGATCAAGCCGTATTCAATGGCGGTGGCGCCTTCTTCTTCTTTGAAGAAACGAATCATGGTTTTCATAAAATATCCTTTCAAAAAAAACATCCAATAGTTAGTAAATAAATTTAAGATGCTATCGGAAGCTGTTAAAATAACAGCAACTAGTCAAACTCTAGCGAGCCAGACTGGTCTGTACTTTTGTAAAGGTTGCAGTCAACTGAGTGCCCACAGATGTCATAGCGGCAATAGCTGCTACAGAAATGAGGGCCGCAATCAGGCCGTATTCGATAGCAGTTGCGCCTTCTTCTTCTTTGAAGAAACGAATCATGGTTTTCATAAACTAACCTTTCAAAAGACCCAATAACACTCAAATAAATTTAATATGCTACCGGAAGCTGTTTAAAATGCGGCAACTAGTCAAACTCTAGCGAGCCAGACTGGTCTGTACTTTTGTAAAGGTCGCTGTTAACTGAGTGCCCAAGGCTGACATTGCAGCAATAGCTGCCACAGAGATGAGGGCGGCGATCAGGCCGTATTCGATGGCGGTGGCGCCTTCTTCTTCTTTAAATAAGCGGATCATGGTTTTCATTGTGAGTACTCCAATATACACTGTTACACAAACGCTGATAGAAATCAGCTACCGACCACATTATCAAAAATCAAGTAGGAGCGCAAGCAAATAAAAATAATTTTCCTATATAAATCAATCGGTTTTAAGTAGAATGTTTATAAAATTTTAAACATATTGTGAATTGTTTGGCCAATATCCAACGCGTGTAAGCACTCAGACCCGCAGAGGTGTTAGGGAAGAACGTGTTTATGAATCCCTATGGTAATCATGCTTCCGATGAGCGCGATGGCGAAAATCGTTAGAAAGCACCCTATCTCAACGACCTAAATGCGCTCTCTATTTTTTTCCAGTGATTAGCAAGGGTATCAAGCCCCTCACGCAGATGTGTAATGGTACGGTCGATTTCTTGGGTTTGTTTTTTTGTTATGGATTTTTTGGGAGCAAGAAATTCAGGCCGTTCATTATATATGCATATATGTTGAAACAATATATGTATCGAATAGATACAATCGGGATATTTCCCGATAATTAGAGTGATATATCCAATTATTTATAACGGGAAGAGGAAAATATAAATTATTTTCAATCTATGATTGATTAATGAGAGAGTGCAGAATTTTTAAGCGTGAGCACCTATGGAATGCGCATCATCATCTTCATTCTTGATGGCCTTGTGTTGATCAGGTTTATTATCATTTCGTGCCTGGTCACGGAATGATGGATAAAAAGGATTTGCAGTCAGTTCCGGATTCTTTATGTGTTTTTCGCTTGCGCGCCATGGTTCGCTGATTTCCCCGGCATCGGCTTCAATTTTATCTTCGGTGAGGGAGAGATCGTCCATGAAATTAATGCCATCTGGATCATCAATCAGGGTGCAATCGACGGCGCAGCTGTTTACTGCAGCCTGAAGCTCTCCAGGGGTATACCATGATAACGCTACGCCTAACCTGCGCAGCTGGTCGATTACGTTTTGCGGTATGGTCACGCCGTTGATGGATTTGTCACTGTTTTGCGACTCCACAGGGAATTGAGGAAAGGAATCGGCGGCATCCAGGCTTCCAAGCGCAGATTCTGGACAATCCAGTAATCCAAACATGCTAGGCATAAGCACCTCTTTGATCATTTTATTAGTATAATCATAGCAAATGCCTTGAGTGGTGGGGTGACGTGTAGATGAAACCTAGTATTACAGAATTATGACAAGCTGGTGGCTGCATTGTTACAGTTCGTAATGCTACGGTTTTCCTATTCCCGGTCATGGCCTTAGGTTGTATTATTAATACTGTATGCCAAAGAAAAAAAGAACCCAGAAAATGCCTGAAATACAGGGTGATGATATCGAACATTTCAGGGAGATTTGTCGAAAAAATCCTAAAACAATTGGAACAGGGCCTAAAACTTGATACGGCGGAATCTGAGCAAAATGTAATTTACGTCAGAAACATCATGACCGGCTGTTCGGTAGCAAAAGCTCCCTAGTTTCAACGCTGTAGTTTTAGCAGAATTGATGTTGACGATAAATCAGATAAAGAACCCCGAAGATAAGGGGAGCCAGTCCGCTCAAGGGTTTGCGCCTTCGTCGCGTTTAAATCATTATTTTAACTAATTATTAAATTTAATGGCATATTATAATTAATTATTAGATATAGGTTAATTTTATTCCTTAGGTGAGACATGTCGCACGATGTAATCAGTTCCTGGGTTGAGAAGGCTAAAAGCCTTGAAGTGCCCGTTGAACAAATGGATCAAGGTATCCAGGTGATTCGTTGCGTTGATACAAATAGCCGCGGCAATATCATTATGGACATTGCTGAGAAGTTGCGCCCATTCCTGATGAAAATGTTTGAGGGTATGCGCGATGATGAGGGAATGCTTGTGCAACCGGCAAGTGTACGCGGCATTGCGCTTAACGTGGCGCAGGAATTAGTTAAACGCCAGGAACAAAAAGCCAACGCTTAAAAAAGTACGACGGGGGTACAATGCAAATAAGTACAAGCGAATTGCTACAAATTATTGAAGAATGCAAGAATCGAAAAGAAATATCGCAGCCACTTGATCCGTCTGCAGCTGGACTTGCCCAAGAGATGACAAATGTTTTGGCGCAACCTAATAAAGAGCTGGAAAAGCTGAGATAGGCTATACTGCTCAGATATAGCCGGGTCAACGGATTCCATTATTTTTAATTTTCTCCTCTTCCTGACCATTCCTTTTACGCTTACAACTTAAATATAGGATCGAAATAGTGTCTTGAGAATTGCTCAGACACTTAAATCCTATCCTTTCCCTTTTCTTCGTATCACCCCCTAAGACTTGGAGAGTTTTGCATGACGATAACGCACACGGGTTTGAATGGCTGCGCCGTTTTTTAGGACGCACGGCAACTAAATCAAAACAACGCAATTCTGCGCTTTATGGGCAGGCATTCGGCGCTTCAGCGATACGATTCTATATGGTGATGCCAGGACAGCCCGTATGGATGGACAGGGATTATGCACAGTTTTCCCAGGAGGCCTATGTCAGGAATGTTATTGCTCACCGCGCAATCGGGATGGTGGCAACGGCAGCCTCATCGGTAAAGCTTAAACTTTACGCTATTGATGTAAAAGGAGCACAGCGTGAAGTGAAGGCGCATCCGGTGCTTGATATTATTAAGCATCCAAATCCGCTTTATTCCAGGGGTGAATTTTTTCAGGCACTGTACAATATCGTATGATTGGCGGTAATGCCTTTATACAGGCAGTCGGGCCAAAGAATGCTTCGCCAGCGGAATTACATTTGTTGCGCCCGGATCGTATGGCCGTGATTGCCGGGAAGGGAGGAGTGCCGGAAGGCTATCGTTATAAAACAGGTGACCAATGTATCGATTTTCCCGTTGATAGAATCAGCGGGATGTCACGTATTCTGCATCTGAAATATTTCCACCCGCTTAATGACTGGTACGGGTTATCACCGGTTGAAGCAGCCGCTTACAGCATTGACCAACATAATCAATCCGGAGCATGGAACCAATCCCTGATGCAAAATGGGGCGCGACCAAGCGGCGCTCTTGTGGTGAGGGTCGATTCTAATGGAGGGAATGGTACATTATCGGAAGACCAGTATAACCGGGTTAAACAACAGATTAATGATCAGTTTTCTGGCCCAGTGAATGCTGGCAGGCAGTTACTTCTTGAAGGCGGGCTGGATTGGAAGGAAATGAGCCTGACACCCAAGGATATGGACTTTGTAGAAGCCAAGAACTCCTCGGCTCGTGATATTGCGCTGGCATTTGGGGTGCCACCGTAATTACTGGGCATTCCAGGAGATAATACCTACGCTAATTTGCAGGAAGCCAGGTTAGCGCTGTGGGAGCAAACGGTAGTGCCCATGGTGTGTTCTACGGCCGATGCGCTGAGCCGCTGGTTATTACCTATGTTTAATAGCGGCTCGAGCTATGCCAGACACTGATAGTATATCGGCATTGGCCGCTCGTAATCAGGCAATTTGGGACCGGATTGAAAAAGCCAGCTTCCTGACGGATTATGAGAAGCGTGCGGCTGTGGGGTATGGTCCGAAAGGGATGATAACTGATGAACAGGAGAATGATAATTAGAAAATTATTGTTATTTTATTTGATGATGTCTACAAGTAAGAAATGAAAATTAGAAACACATCTAGCGTGTATGGTGCCCCAGCAAAATTTTTCCATTGGGTGATATTTATTCTTATCGCTGGGTTGTTGACCGTTGGTTTTCTGATGGGCGATATGCAGATGGGACCTGATAAATTTCGTGTTTACGGGCTGCATAAATCATTCGGTATTACTGTGTTGATACTTGCTGCGTTACGGCTCGGCTGGAAAACGGTCAACCAATCACCGCTTTTACCAGACTCAATGCGTAATATAGAAAATTTTTTAGCGAAATCCGGTCATGCGTTGCTTTATGTATTGATGTTTGCCATGCCTATTTCAGGGTGGGCGATGTCTTCTGCTGCCGGGCTTCCAGTATCGGTTTTTGGATGGTTTACGCTGCCGAACTTTGTGGATCCTGATAAACCGCTATCGCATACCTTGCGTGAAACACATGAACTAATTGCCTATGCCATTATAGCGGTTGTATCGCTGCATATTTTAGCCGCCCTCTTGCATCATTTTTATTATAAAGATAATGTACTGCGTCGTATGTTGCCCTTTATAAAAGTGGAGTAGGAACTGAATGCGCAGATTATTGTTATCATTTTTTATGCTGATGGGGATGTCCTCCATTGTATGGGCGGATTTGCCAGTTTATACGCTGGTCAAAGAAAAATGCTCACTTAAATTCATCGCTATACAAAATGGCGCGCCGGTGGAAGGAAAATTCACCGATTTTAACGCGGATATTCACTTTGATCCCGATCTTCTGGACAAGAGCAGTATTAGCGCCGAAGTATCCACGGGCAGCGTTACTACTGCTAATGAAGATGTGGAGAAGAACGTCAAATTACCTGATTGGCTTTCTACAGAGGCCTTTCCAAGGGCAATCTTTAAAACCAAGAAAATCTCACGGATGCCGCAATCGGATAATTACTATGCCGACGGCGTATTGACCTTGCGTGGGAAAACTCAGCCGGTGGTGCTCAATTTCTCACTTAAAACCTTTGGCAAAACACAGATCGCCGAAGGGTATGTAACCTTGCGCCGAAATGAATTTAATATCGGTCAGGGTGAATGGTCACGCGATGATGTTATCAAAAATGAGGTGCGGGTTGAATTCCGCATTGTGGCTGAGACAAAATAACTTTTCTAAAATTATAGGCGATCCCATGTTTTCTGACAAAAAAATCAGCGCTACGATGCGCGAACGCAAGTATATTGACTTTTTTCTACAAATAAAATCACTGCGACACGCAGGGAAGATTCGCCGGTTACGCCAGTGTTTTTGATGTGGTGGATAGCCAGCGCGATATTATTTTGCGCGGCGCTTTTGCCCAGACACTCAGTGGGCGTACCGGTGAAATAAAATTGTTATGGCAACATCAGCAGGACGAACCGATCGGCGTTTTTGACCGCATGTTTGAGGACGAACGTGGATTATACGTGGAGGGTAGGTTGCTACTTGATGTGAGGCGTGCCAAGGAGGCTATGATATTACTTAAAGCGGGTGCAATAAGTGGGCTTTCTATTGGCTACTCCCCAGTGCGCTATTGCATTGATGCCGATACCGGCATACGTTTACTTGCCGAAGTTGATCTTTGGGAAGTAAGCCTTGTGACCTTTCCGGCCAATGAAGTGGCGGGAGTGACTGTTGTTAAACAGGGTAGAGTACACAGCCATAGAGTTAAAGAATCGGAACGGGAAGTTCAGACGGGGAAGATAAACGAGCTCATCATAGAGCTGGATCGGGCAATTGGCGTTATAACTACTAGGTAACGTATATTACTCTTTAAACCCGTAATCTCTGGCTATGATCTCTTTGGTTTCTCGAGGTGGGTTTTCGCCAAAACCTGAATACAGGATTCTGCCGTAATCGGTGAGATTTACAGAAGCGGCACCATTCCGGGCAGAAAAAACATCGCGTTTATTCCGGTCGACTAGCACATAGTACCATGCTCGCTGGCCGGAAACGTCTTTGCCTCGCACTAGAAAAATGAGCTCAGGACGGTTGGACTGAACCGCTTGCAGAAAACTCGCTGTTTTGCTGGATGACATGGGGTTCATTATATTTCCCTGTCTTGGCGTTTTGTCGATTGTATCGTTGGATTATGTACTATTGTACTTGGAAGTGCTATGGGAGCACTACGTACAGAGCTTAGTTCATCAGCTAACTTCAGGCATGTTGTTACATCCTGTTGATTTGGAAAAAAGTTTTTAATCATAGTATAGCCCGCCGAAGTTCGGGCGGGACTTTATCCCAAGTTGGCCAACTTTCAACAAATCTTTTTGTTTCTGAGGGTTCATGGCTAAGGAGCAGCATGACAGGTTTTACTTTAGTGCGCCACCAGGCTTCCAGCAGGGTGTGCACGCGATCTTCATATTCTGAATGGTTGCCGATGGATACGCCGATGGCGGCGATGACCAGCGGATAATCGTCCTTCATTTGCAAGAAAATTTCTTCGGCACTGCAATCTTTGCCCAGAATATGATGGGGTACAATATTTATATTTTTTTCCTGGCTAAGATGGGCAACTACAGATTCCGGAACTGATCCATTGCAGACGTCGGCGATCATAGCAATACGCGGTTTTTTATGAATTGTATCAGAATGAGATGCCATAAACAGCGAACGACAATTCTATTAATAAAGTTAACAAAAAGAAATGATTTATTAACTTATAGTAAACTTCTTAATTAATATCAATACAAATATAAAACACACCTAATTTAACGCAATTGAGGAATTTATGACCATAACAGAAGTTACTGACCGCGTAACGGTCCTAGGCAACGCCTGGGAACAATTTAAGCAGGTTAACGACAGCCGTCTGAGCGAAATTGAGCGCAAGGGATATGCTGACCCTTTATATAACGAACACCTCAATAACATCAACCACACGCTCGATAATTATAAGCAACGTCTGGATCAGATTGAAACTGCTTATAACCGCCCATCGCTAGGTATGGATGTAGGAAGTTTAAAGATTTCTGAGCCCTTGAAGAGCGAATACAGCAAAGCGTTCCGCAATTATCTGCGTAAAGGTATGGATGCAGGGCTCGAAGCTTTGCAAACTAAAGCGCTTTCAGTTGATTCTGATCCTGATGGCGGATACCTGGTGACACCCACCATGTCCTCACAGATCGTACAGGCAATTTTTGAAACTTCTCCCATCCGCCAGGTTGCTTCGGTAGAGACCATTTCAACCGACTCGTTGGAATTGATCGATGATCATAATCCCGCTGCGGCAGGCTGGACTGCTGAAACGGCTTCCATCAGCGAAACATCAACCCCGGCTATTGCCAAGCGCAATATTCCTACTCATGAACTCTATGCGCAGCCCAAGGCAACACAAAAATTGATCGATGACGCTGCTATTGATGTTGAAGCATGGTTGTCTAATAAAATTTCCGATATCATCGGTCGTACGGAAAATACTTCCTTCGTCAATGGCACCGGGGTTGGGCAACCGCGGGGTTTTCTTACATATGCCGCCGGTACTAGCTGGGATACCATCCAGCAGGTCGGATCCGGAAGCAGCGGAGCGGTAACTGCAGACTCACTCATCACGCTTTTCTATAGCCTTAAAGATGTCTATATGAAGCGAGCAAACTTTTTAATGAATCGCAGCGTGGTGCAGGCTGTGCGCTTGCTTAAAACTACAACCAACCAATATCTCTGGCAGCCGAGCATGACTACGGGTGCACCGGATACGCTTCTTGGCGTACCTGTATATATGGCGTCTGACATGCCGGTGGCTGCTGCCGCTTCACTTTCAGTTGCCGTTGGCGATTTTAAGGCTGGGTACCAGATCGTAGACCGTCAGGGCATTCGTATCCTGCGCGATCCGTTTACGCAGAAACCGTTTGTCATGTTCTATTCAACGAAGCGTGTCGGTGGCGATGTCATTAATTTCGACGCCATCAAATTACTCAAACTGAGTTAATCCCATCTCTTTTAAAGGATACAATCATGAGAGATCTTTACCATAATGTATTGGTGACGCAGCACCTGAACCCTGTTGTGTCTACTACCACTAAAACCTCATCCACTATCGACCTGCAAGGATTCAATAGTGCCAGTATCGTTTTCTCGCTGGGGCAATCGGGGGATACTTTGTCTTCAAGCCTTTACTGGACCCTTTCGCTTCAGGAAAGCAATGACAATGTAACCTATACTGCTGTGACGAGCGCTGAAACCAGTGCAGGTGTTGCCAGCGTCGCGGTCAATACGACGACGGCTGATAAAACTACGTATAGCTTCGGTTATATTGGAGGCAGTCGCTATCTTCAGGCAGTTGCTACTCCGACTGGAAGCGTTTCCAGCGGCGTTCCTATTGGCGTTATTGCATTGCGGGGCAATGCTGCATACAAACCGGTAGTCTAGTTTTTGTATCCACCACCCCTTGCCTTGATAAAGAGGCGAGGGGTGGGCAGGGTAGTGACCTAAATGGCACAATAGACGTTGTACTACAGGCAATCTCATGTTATAGGTGAGTATCTTAAGTATTTTTTAAGATATTTGATTTAGTTTGCAATGTGTTATATAATAAGCTTCTGATAATTAATACAGGATTATATAGTGACTAAACTCAGCAAAACTGAACAAATTATAGCCGAAAAAACCGTGTGCATATTGCTGGTACGAGGTGAAAATCCTGGTGGCGGTAAAATTTATGCTTATGTTGCCATTCGTGCCGATAAACTTGAGTCCTTTATGGAAGCCCAAAAGCATGGCACTTTCTATCCGGAAGACTATGGAATTATTATAGAATCTGGTGAAGGCGAACCCTCTGAGGATGTGAAGAGCAAGATGACCAAGGAATACGGCTTTAACCACGAGGCTATGCTCGACATTGCCAGTGCGGAAAAAGCCCATGATTTGACCAGTAATATCTCAGCCTACGCGATGCAGCCGCCTGAAGACGGTGATAAAAAATAGTCATTTAGGCTGGTTCTGCTGCCCTTGAGCAGTCAAGTTTCATCAAATCGTCACAATCTTTAGCGTTATTTATGTTATTCTATAGTGGGGTGGAGTGTATGCCCCGCAGTAGGTAAGATGTGACGGATAGACCAAAAAATATTATAGACGAGAAAGAAAAAAAGGCCAGGTGGGGCATAGTCCACCATGGTTGGGGCGGCCTTGTGTTGGCCGAATTCGCCTCGATGGCTACGTCATTGGGTGTAGTTGCCGTTGCGGATACTATTGCCCCCAATCTGATAAATAAAGCAAGCGATGTGGTAGCAAAGGTGGTCATCGAACCCCACCTTGATACAATCGAAAAATTTATGGGCAAAGTTTGCAAGCTTGAAGAATGCAAGCCTGACCAAACAAAATCCCGTGAAGAGCGCGCCCATAATCTTGCACACACATCAATTATCTTTGGTGCGGCCTGGATTGGAAGTATGCTTGTTAAGCTTGCGACAAGAAGCATATATCGTCGCTTCGGTGAAGTTGTAGCCGTAGATAATAAACCACATTTTGGGTTTACTAAACATGACTGGAAATTGGCCTTTTGGGATGAAAGCGTCCATATAGGGTCCTTCCTGTTATGGAATTCTGGTATGCCCAAGCAAGCCGATGCGGCCGTAGTAACAGGCACCAAGATGCTTCAGAAGACTTTGGGGTTGAGTGAAGACAAGGCAAAGAATGTTGCCACTATGGCTGTTGTTTGGGAATTTCCTAATATAATGGGTTTGTTATCTGCCGGTCGCGTTGTGTACAGCGACGGAATGAACGGCAAACTTATGCATGCACGTAATAACGCCACACTCAATCCAAGTCATGTTGTTGCTGCCGCGCTTGATACGCCAGGTCACGGGTTAACATAACCTAATTCTTACGAATAACTGAACTTCAAATTATTTATGCGCATTGTCATGCTTGTTACCCATTGCGGTAGCGGGGATGGCTTTGTGGTGGGTTATTTTCAGAAAAATTACAACTATGAGCTACCTGATACGCTAGCACGGGCTTTTATCAGGGCAGGCCTGGCTTTCAAAACAAATACAATAACCAAAATAACCAAGGAGTGACTGCATGTATCATCATACACGCAACCGATTGCTAACGCGCGTAATCGCCCCGGCCAGCGAACCGCTGACGCTGGCGGAAGCTAAACTTTATTTGCGCGTTGATGACAATCATGAGGATACGCTTATCAGCGATCTCATCGTTGCAGCACGGATGACGGCGGAAGAATGGCTCAAGACATCGCTCATTACACAATCGTGGTTGTTGGCATATGATGGGTATTGGCCTTTATGGGGCCCTGTACCGCAGCCAATGAGAAATTGGATACATAATGTCATCAGGCTGCCGATGGGGCCAGTGAATAATGTAGGCAGTGTTGTCGCTGTGGCACAGGATGGCACAACACAAACCGTCAATAATTCTACGTATTTTCTTAATGCGGCCAGGAATGAACTGATACTCAACTGGGTCGTTCTCACGTTTCGTATGGAGATTACTTATAGTGCCGGTTATGGCGATGCAAGCAGCGTGCCCAGGCCTATTAAGCAGGGCATCTTGGCACATATTGCCGCCATGTATGATGGCCGCGGTGATAACGGTGATATGGCGCTGCCTGAACAGAGCATACAGTTATACATGCCTTACCGAGAGGTGAGACTATGACGGTGCGCAACAAACATACATGCTCTCGGATAAGGCATCGTCTGGCTTTGCAGGAAGAGGTAGAAACTCCGGATGGCGCTGGTGGCTATGCCAGGAGTTGGCAAGAGATCGCCTGTCTGTGGGGGGAGATTATACCCTGGAAGGGTAAAGAACTTCCTTTTGCCGAGCAACTTCAATCCAGAGTAACCCATCGTATTTTATTACGGTACCGTGAGGGGGTAACAGCGGCAATGCGGCTGGCTTTTGAGAACCGTATATTTAATATTCGCTATGTGTTTGCCACTGACGAACTCAGGGATACCCTACAATTACTGGTCGATGAGGGTGTTGCAGCATAATAGAATTTTAAGGAATCACTATGGCCAATTTTAGTCAGTTATCATTTCAAGAATCAATTTATCAATGTCTCACCGGAGATTCTGCTTTGATGCTTATGGTTGAAGGCGTGTATGACCGCCCTGCACAGGGTAGCCTATTTCCTTATATTATCCTGGGAGATTCTTCTGGTAGTGATTATTCAACTAAAACCACGACAGGTACTGAACAAATTGTAACATTGCAAATTTGGAGCCGTGAAGGCGGCCGAAAAGAAGCAGCTACAATTATGGAGCGCATATATCAGCTTCTGCACCAGGGAAGTTTATCAGTTGCGGGTCAGTTATTAGTAATGATCCGGTTTATGGCGAGTGAAATATCAGTTGAAAATGACGGTTGGACATACAAGGGCGTTATGCGGTTCCGTGCCTTGTTACAATCGGCAAGTTAGGGGAATACATGAGTGCACAATCGGGAGTCTTGGTACTTATTAAAATTGGTAACGGTGCAGGCCCTGAAATTTTTACGACGGTTGGAGGGCTACAAGCCTCGTCTATGAAGCTTGACAATCAGGTTCTGAATACATCCAATGTAACATCGGGAAACTGGAAGCAGCTGCTTGCCAATGTGGGTATTTCATCGATTACTATTAGCGGTAGTGGCATTTTTACTAATGTAGCGTCAGAGGAAACCATACGGGGGTATGCTTTCAATAATTCTATAAAGAATTACCAATTTGTATTTTCCAATGGAGACTACCTTACAGGTGCATTTCAGATCATTTCTTACGAGCGCGATGGAAATTATGATGGAGCGGAAACCTATTCGCTAATCCTCGATAGTGCTGGCGCCATCAGTTTTACCAAAGGATAACCAGATGGATGATGTAAAAATTTATCTTGATGGAAATTCTTACGTCCTGCGGCCTGGTTTTGAAAAACTGAGCTCCATAGAACAAAAATTGGGTGTTGGACTGATTGTGGTTGCTCAAAAATTAAGTGAGGGAATGCTTACTCTTGAAGAAACCGCAATTGTAATTGCCGAATGTATTACGGAGCACTCAATATCCGTTGAAATGGTCAAAAAATCTCTTATAAGCAGCGGGCTGGCGCAAGCTCTGGAGGCGTTATCATGGCTTTTTGCCAAGCTATTCGGGGGTGCAATGGCTTGCGAAGATGAGCCGCGCCAGCGATCAGTGAGTATAACGCGCAATCAGCTGAATGAATTGATGTACAAGTTCCCTGACACTACTGAGGAATATATTCCTTAGTCAGCGTATTGATGTAATTACTGTATTGAGAATAGGTAGCATCTATATTTTCGGCATTGCAATTGCTTGTCGAGTACACTTCTTTGTATGATCCTTGTGCGGCGGTGAGTATATCGTTCTGCATCCTGCCGGGTGCGTTGACGGAGGCCATTTCCTGACTGAGTGCGGAGATGATGACATGATAATCGGATGGATTGATTTTGTCGCACTTACGAAGGAAAAAATAGGTTACAAGAATATCCTCATAACGTTTCTTGATACTATCCAGTTTTGATTGTTTATCGGGAGTGGTTTCTTCAGGGTTATATACAGAATCGACCGTATCGAGGGGCTCATTCTCAACAATTGACACCGGCGGCTTGGGGGAAGGAATTATTGCGGCAATGACAGGCTGGACGGGCTCTTCTTTTTTTGCAGATAACACTGAATTTTTTTGTTCCAGCGTTGAGATAATTTTACTCATCTCTGTTTGCTCGTTTTGAGCTGTATTTAATCGAAAATCATAAATAATAATAATCAGTACACAAAATAACAGAGCAATCAGAAATTGTGTCGTTCGGGACCAGGCAAAACGCTTAAGTTCCTTAAATAGTGGAACATCCAGGGTTTTTTGCCAGTGCCGGGTTAATCGTCGGTTTTCATGTATGTGCCAGACGCCAAAAACCACAACCAACACAAGTAATGGCAACCATATGGGAATATTTATACTCATGTGTAAGCTATAGCGCGTTTGCTATTTGAAAGGAAACACAATGACAAAATTTGTATCACCTCATAGAATCGCCACGCATCCATTGAAGAGCAGCATAAACTCGGTAGAAGCAGCGATGGCGCATCTAAATAGTATTGTAGATTATAAGACGGTGCATACGCCAAAATATATCAAGGGCTCTACCCGCAGAAGCGGTTTTAGTATGTTAGAAAGCATGGCTTCGCCAGTTATTAGGTCGATGACAACAGGCTTCTTGGGTACCAGCGCTAATCAAACATCAAGTTTTGGCTCCTTTAATTTGAGCCAAGGGCAAATAATGGCGGATTTGGCTTCCAGCGTTTCGAGGGCGTCACGACGATATTTATGAACGAATGGCACCGATAGATCCGTACCCTTAGAGAGTTTACGTCCATCAGGATATTATATCGCGGTGCTTTCCATATTGATATACATCATAACCATATGATTAATATAATTTATATTAACTTCATTTGCCCAATCATTTATACTTTGTTTTATGACCATATACAAAGCTAATGAAGCTTTTGTGACAATGCACTTGATATTTTGTTAATTTTTTAGGGCAAATCAACCACTACCGTAACCAAAATGTCATAAAAAAGGGCTGGTCGCCCCTATAGGCCTCTTGCTATAATGCTAATAGGTAAAAAAAGGTCTTTAACAATCAATGATTTCCTTTGTTTTATAATAAGTTGCAATAGTATTGGCGTGATTAAAAGAACCAAATGAGCGACCAGGATAAACAAATCGTCACTGCGGAAGACGCAAAACGCCAGTTTGAGCAAACGATGAATGGCGCCGCGCTTAATCGCCTCAATGTGCAGAGCGATAAAGAAGGCAATAGTTACATTCTTGGCTTCAAAGTATCTAAGAGCATTGCGCCAGTTTTGGAAACGGCAGTACCGAACTTTGTCAACTGGATGCAAAGCGTCGGCAGTAAATTTTCATATGACCAAGCACTCAAATTCGCTACCGACAGTAAAATCAAATTCGTTAGTTCGCGCGCCAACGCAATCGCTAAAGCTGCTGAATATGGTATCCGCTGGGGTTTCATAGGCCTCGAGCCCGCTACTGACGCGCTGATGATGGTCAAGAGCTATAATCGCGAACGCAAGGCGTTGTTTAACGAATTACAACCGGTCATTCAGGCGACCAAAGCCAATTATAAGACAAACGAAGTCATCCATCACGCTTTCGAACAGTTGCATGACAGTCTTATTACAGATGCCAAACGGCTCGGGGCCAATCTCATAACCATCGTGCCGATGGCCTATACTGGTTACAAGGAGCAGACGGAGCGTAATATTCAACGTAAGCTTCCGTTGCCGGTGGCAGACGGTCTTGAGCAGAGTATGCAGGCTGAAATGGCTGCCGTTCAAAAACAGGTAGATGAGCATTCGGCCTATGCCAGCCGCCAAGTGGCGATTCAGACGCAGATGGCTCAGGCTAAACCAGCAGCACTCAAGGAATTCATAGCTAAAAACCGTGAGAAAATTCCCGGCGAGAACGGCGGATTTTTAGATGAAGCGGGAATGAAAAGACTTTTTGAGTCGTCATGGTCAGAAGCCATGCGTAATCTCCAGTGGCATGAAAAAAACAAGGGTAGAAATGGACATGGCGATAATGAAGAAGCTGCCAATAAGAAAAAAGACAATAAGCAATTAGGCACCGGGGTTATCTTCGGCTTGTCGGTTGTGCGTCAGGTAGTCAAAGGCAGCATCGACGAAGCATCAGCTAAACGCAAAGAGGCTACCAGTGCCTGGGAAATGATACGCCAGCTGCGCAGCGCGGTCGAAAGCCAATGTGGCAACCCGACAGCAAGTGATGGCAAAGAGTTTTCATGCAAAAGTGCCGATGAGCTTTTTATCGACACACCCACCGGTGGTAGTCTGCCGCTGAAACAGTATATTTTTGAAGTGTTCCAGCAAAATGAGCGCGACCATGGTCGTGCGGTTATTGGTCCTGCACTGCGAGCACAGCTCATGCCTGCCGTTGACTACATCGCTGATGCAATCGCAGACGGCAGGCTTGATTCACTGGCATTAGTCAACCTTGTGGGTGATGGTAAGATTATTGAGCATAAAGGCAAAGGGCTCCGTAAATTTGCTGCAGCCGATAAAGTAGATGAATTGATTGAAGCTCAGGTCGCCATTCTCAATACACGTGAGCATATCAAACCAGAGGAATTCTTTGCAAATTTCGCTGACCCCGGGCTCATCCAGGGCACACTTAAGAAAAATCTTGCAGAGATGAAGGGGTTAGAAAAGGCCTTTTTCGCGGCCCTCTTTCCTGATGATATTTTACTGCAAGCAGGCGTTAAGAGCAGCGAAATCGCGCCGCTACGCAAGCAGGTGCATGATCATATGTATGCAATCGTTGCGGCCGGTATGCTTAAACTCAACGCATTGCCGCCAGAGCAGCTTAAAGAATTCGGGCTTACTGAAAAACAGATGGAATATGTCCATAGTCTGGTAGAAAAAATAAATACTGGCGATGAACAGGCAATTAAGACCGCAGTCGATGGCCGTGATAAAACTGCGCTTGATCTGTTGCGCGTGGCTGGTCTCAATGCTCAGACTAAGAATCTGGCGGAGGGTGCGGGCTTCTGGGCTAGCCGTGTCAAAGAGTCAACGGAAACCCTACAAAAGTTGGCAGAAGCTAAAACGGAATCGGCGGTTGATCGTGAAACAAACCGCAAGGGTAAAGAATCATCTGAGGCTGTAGCGCCTGGAGGCCCGGCATGATCAATAGCATAGTAAAAAATGCGGATACCGCTGTTATGCCTGAGGATAGTGGCCAGCAGCAGGCAAATAATAATTTCCAGCACACTGAAATCAAGGGGCGCTTTAATCAATACACCTCGGGATATTGGGCATTAACACTTCCTGCCCTGGCTGCTCGCTATGTGGGACGGTATGCAACCCAGTTGCTTGGGTTGGGGGAAAAGTCACCAAGACTATACTCTGGTCTTGCTGGTGGGTGGATGTTGGGTATTACATCGCTCTATGCGTCACGTACGTATAGAGATATGAAGCGCGTGTTTTCAGAAACGCTTGCTTATGAATTTGATAAAAAACCTGAAGATGTCGGTATTCGTGACTTTTTTAAAAGCCAGAATGCTATCGTGCACCGGACATTATGGAATTTTTTAAAATATAACACTCGCCGTTATGCTGTTAGCAGCACCTTCTTTGCTTCTTTTTTGCCATGGAAGCGTGTTCCTGTGATTAAAGATATTGTTAAAACTCCTCTGGCCGACTCTGTCGATCTTGGCGTTGGTGTAACCGGCGGGTATCTTTTTTTAGACGTGCTTAATCGTAAAGTCACTTTCTTTGAGGCATTGCAGAATTTCATCGATACTAAAATCAATCATACTGAGAGTATAGGTCAACCTGTTACCGATACCGATCTTCTTAATCTCTATGCCATTCATGCGCGAGATAATGATCCCAAGAATCCAATGTCGGGCAGAATGGACACATTGGCTTGGAAAGAAGAGCAAATTATTTTTGGACGGATGGCTGATTTGATGAATCAGACTTATGGGAACGCGATAAAAAGCGAGCAGGCTAATTTTACTGTTCCAAAATTGGTTTATCTATTGGGAAATGGGCTGATTAAAAAAGAGAACATTGAACAAAGCCTCATGTATATCGAAATTGCCAATCGCTACGGTATGGACGCAGTTAAGCAAGCAGCAGTAGCAATTAAAGCGGGTGCTAAACCGGCAGATATACTTGATCAGTTCCCTGTTACCTTACCTACACAGGCAGCGGCTAAAGAAGAGGATATCAATATGATATCTGACAAACATGTACTTCGCCTGAACGAGCAGAAACAAAAAGAAATGCTTCAATCAGAAAGCAGGGTAGTTTAAGTCGTGATCGCACCGAGCCCACATATTGAAAAACAAGCGCTCACTCGTATGGGGGCACCTGGGGCTGCCGCTGTTTCGGCGGGAACGGCTTCGACTGCAAATGCTACGGACAAATTCATTGAACGTGGAACCACTTGGGCAGGTGGTATCGGTATGGCCGCAATGATTGTTCCCGGTATATTAAAATTTTTCTCGGGGATTGTTGGCTGGGTTGGCAAACACACTAAGTTAGAGTTTGTTAAAAAAACCGCTGATGTAATTCAAAAACCTGCTCACATACTTGAGACTACATCACTTGAACGCGCAGTAGGTCCTTCTGTTGTAAAAGGAATGGGTACCGTATTTGAATCAACCGCTGGTGCAGCGAATTTCGTGGCGGAACAATCTGGTTGGGCGAAATTCCGTGGGGGGCTTGCTACAAACAGAACAAAAAACCTCCTTGAAGGTGCTATAACACATATTGATAGGCTTGAGCCTGCGAAAGCACCTGTGCTGATACGCCAGCATTTGGTTGATATGAGAGGGCATTTAGAAGTGGCGAGGAATACGGGAGTTTTTAATGCGGCAGCGGTAGAGACTCTTCAGAAAGAGATAGCAAAACATAATACAGGTGCCAATAAGGCTTTGAAGCCATATTTTAACGTTACAAAAAAAGCCGGTAAAATGTTTGGCAATGCTGCGATCCATAATAATACGGCCGAGGCATATAAAAATGTAAGTGCTACAGTCAAAAGTGCCTTAAGTGAAATGCCCAAGGCATCGATCGGCACTACTGTAATGAATACAGGTTTTGTTGCTGCTTCGGCATTGGCCACATTCGGTGTAGCCCGCGGGGTTGTACAGAATTACCAGTCATTGCGCGCTATGTGTGCTGATGAAAAAGGTAAGCCAGTTCATAGTGTAGGTATATTTAATGTGTTATTTGGCAAGCATTCCCAGCCAATAACTGATGCACGCAAGCATTTCTTTGCACTGTCTGGGGTACAGTCGACTGCTGAAATACTGGGTCTAACGCTTACTCTTTTGCAGGTTTCAAAAGGCAATATGAGTACTGGCACCCTACTTAAATTCATGGCCCCGCAAATTGTGGCTGGTGGCGCCGCCAGCATGATAGGCGCTTCCGCGCTGCCATATTATAGAAATCTTAAGCTCGCGTATGCCAGTGGGAAGGAAATTCCTGTAGCGGCTATAGCTGAGTTCATTGGCCTTTCCAGTAAGGATTTGAGGGAAAGAGGGGGAGCTGAGAGTCCCTTTACTCAGGAGATTGCCAATCAACTTCGCGGTTTAAGCCCGGCAGAAATATTAAAAGAAATTCCAAATGGGATTACGGCACGCGTTGAAAAACTTATCGCGGCACAAAAAGCATTGCATTCAGAAGCGCCAGCGGTTGCTGTGACAACAGAACCGACTGTTTCGTTTACTGACCGGCTTAATGGAAAGAAGCCAGTGGTAGAAGTGAAAAAGCCAGAAAAAAAGGTAGTTGGTCAGTATACAGCTAATCATAATAATGAATTAGCCAAAGACGTTGAAAATACAAGGGGCCTGAGTTAGCAATATGGCAAAAATTGACGACACACCTGTTGATGAACGTGGTGCCATTGAAGTAATAGCTCAAGGTGATACTAAGTCACTTAGACTGCATCATGGATTAGAATTAGTAGAGGATTTTGGTGGGCATTTCGCACCCCCTGGGTTTGAAGCAGCATTTGCTCCTCTGGCCTATATAAACGGCAGCGGTGAAGCAGAGCGTTCAAAGAAAGCTCTGGGTCAACGTTTGCACTTAACTAACTGGTCTGAAAAAAGGCGCAGCTTCGCACTTGATAAAAAATTAAAATATTTTAATAACCATAAATGGGATAGGCTTGGTGGTGCTGCTGCATCTACGACAGGTGCTTTCTTGGGTATGACTGCCGGATCTGCTATTGCTGGGAGCGCAACTCTTCTATCCTGGCTTGGTGGACCGGTTACGGGCTTACCTACGACACTGCTCTTGGGTGGGTCGATTGTCGGCGGTTTAGGAGCGGGTTATGCCTATAATAAAGTAAAATCAAAAGATCAGGATTCTGTTGAATTAGTCGCACAGATATATGAAGCGCAGGGGAAAACACCAGTGCAGGCTGGAAAAGTTTTTGCAGCGCTGGCAGCTAAAATGCCTGGTAAAGCAGGAAAAGACATGGCCAATGACCTAAAAAAATTGACTAAAACACGCTATTTTACGGAAGCCGTTGCAGAGCAAAAATTTGAGGCACTAAATCAATTGATGCACAAATACGATAGAGAAATTCGTCTTGCTAACGGTATGCCCATTGACCGCAATAACCCAAATAAAACGGTGTCTGAACAGTTTGCAGAACTTATCAACACGGGGCGCCTAGATGCACGCGAACTAGTGTTAAACCGCTCATCTTTGGCAGTAATAGCTGAATTGGAACGCCAACAATTACAATCTATGGCCCAGCCTTCACCTGCTATTCCAACTTCACCGGAAATGCAGCGGCTTGCGCAGAATATGACCGACATGGGGATTGCACCTGTGGGGGCTGATGTACCGCAGGATCTGCCAAAGCCTGAAGGGCGTATCCTAGGCAAGGCTTAGGCTTCTTGTATTTTAATAATTTTTTTCATCGGTTAGTCCGGTGCATATTCCCTATTGTATGGAGATTACATGGCGTTTATCGAGGTTCAGTTCCCAACGGATATCCGAGACATTAATTCTGGCACTCCCTATGCCTTATGCGATTAGTACCGGCGATACTTATAGTCTGACGAAGGGATGCGACAAAACAATAACAACCTGCTTTAATAGCTATAATAATGTCTTAAATTTCCGTGGAGAACCAAGTGTACCTGGCCTTGACAGCATGCTTGAGACCGCCGGTACATTGAGTAGTAGTTAACGGTATCTTTTTCATTGTGCATCAGTCGGTTTTTATGTTTTACTCCCGGCGGATATGCAGATTGTACAAAACTTTGTAGTGGGATTGATATCGGTATTAAAAATTACCGGGGCGCCATTATTGTATCGTTATCCCTATCGTACTTCAGCCGAAGGGTTGCGTACGGACTGGGTTCGTATTGGAGAAGATATCAAAAGTGTTATGGGACGATTAGAATCGGAAACTGACGATGAATAATGAATCAAAGCAGGGCGAGCAGCCCCAACCTCAAGAACAACGTCCCTATAAAACTGGAGGATACCGTCAACAGGGTCAGCGGGATCGTGTGCAGAACCGCACAGTTGAGATATTGCCGCATCCGGAGGTGTTGGAAAGCTATAATTATGTCGTTGATGGTTCGGCAAAAATGATTTTGACCATGTTCGAGATTGAACAAAAACATCGGCACGAATGGGAAAATCAGGCTATTCGTATCCATAATACTTCCACTATTCTTGGACAGGTGCTTGGATTTTTTATTGCTGTAGCAGTATTTATTTCAGCCACCATTATTGGTATTTACGGTAATACCGCGATTGCAGCCTTTATCTGGGTATTCGGAATGGCCATTATCGTGATGGCGGGACTTGTCTGGGCGTATGCCAAAAGCATGGGGCAACGGCCGTTATTTGCGCGTCCGACTATGCGGACTCATTTCCGCCCGCAAAAAGAGCGTCAGGAACCACCAGCAGACGCTGAACAATAATCTCTTTCTTTAAATAATTACATATGACTCTATACGCACGCGTCGTTGCTATAGCGCGAAGCTGGATTGGCACGCGCTTTCATCATCAGGGTATTCGCCTGTGCAAATATGTGGAACCCGCGATGGAAGCTACAATTTGACCATAAACTGGATTCGCCGTACCCGCTTAGGTGGTGATTGGCAGGATGGGGCAGACGTGCCTCTAAATGAAAGTTCCGAGGTATATGAAATTGATATTATGAATGGTGGGAATATTGCACGCACACTCACCGGCATAACGAGCCCGACATCTGTTTATAGCGTAGCACAACAAACCACAGACTTTGGTAGCCCGCAATCGAGCGTCACCCTGAATATATACCAGCTATCAAGTATTGTTGGCAGGGGATATTCCGGGAACGCAACGGTATGATTACCCGAGCAACTTTTTCTTTTGCGCCTGGAATTCCTGATCGGTGAGGTACCCTTTTTCTTTAAGGCCGGCCAGCTTGGCAAGTTGATCGGCTATATTGACGGGCTGTGCTGCTACCTTGGGCTGTGTATGGTTCTGCGCATACATCATTTCTTCGGTAACTTTTACAAATGGAGCGATTGAAGGTTTACTTACCATGTTGATGGTGAAAGCAGTGGCGCCATCCCACACGCTAATGGAACCGAAGAAAAGCGTAAATGAGTGATTGATCGACTGAATGCGGTCGAGAGGAAATTGTACTTGCTGTACCCCATAAAACATACCGCAATTTAAAAATATAACCCGCCGGTCAGTGCATACCACCAGCCAGGTGGAGCCATCTATATATCCTGACGTGACCGCTTTGATTGTTTCACCGGAATCTAAAATGGCCGGCAACGCCCGAATTTCTTTTTGCGTCCAGAAAATATATCGATGCGGGTAAGCATCAATTTGTCGTCTGACATCGGCAAGCGTGGGCATCATATAACTTCCTGTAGGTATTGCCTGCAGCAATTGTAGTTCAGGTGCCGCATTAAAGCAATTTTCAAATTATCTATTATGGAGAAACCATGACCACTACTACCCATCTTGGCATAACACTCGTTGAACAATCCCAGTCACAGAAGGAAATTACAGTTAACACAGCACTCACGCGCCTTGATGCATTTCTAAATAATGGAGCTAAAAGCCGCAGTATCAATACGCCACCAGGGTCTCCGTCCTCTGGGGATCTGTACATTGTAGGGCCAAGCCCAACAGGTGCATGGACTGGAAAGTCTTTGAATCTGGTGTATTTTGATCAGGTATGGCAATTTATCACGCCGAACGAAGGCATAACATTGTGGGTGGATGATGAGAATTTAATATATACTTATAATGGCAGCACTTGGGTAGCTGGAATTAATGTTGGCGGGACAGCAACCATCGGCCAGGGACTGTTCTATAACGGCAGCCAATGGACAGCTTGTAGCGTAGGGGCTTTGGATAACCGTATTATCAATGGTGATATGCGGATTGACCAGAGAAACGAGGGCGCAAGCCTAGCTGTTTCATCAGATGGCGTTTACACTACCGACCGATGGCTGGCAAGGTTGAGCGGAACTTTGCGTTTTACGGCACAACAGGTATCCGATGCACCCTCAGGGTTTGTAAACTCACTAAAATATACAATCACTACAGCAGAAGCTAGCCTAGGCGCAGGCGATTTTTGTGCCATAGAACAGCGCATCGAAGGAAATAATGTTGCAGATTTTGCTATGGGTACTTCCAGTGCCGCAAATATTGTAATTGATTTTTGGGTTAAGACATCGCTTGCAGGAACCTATGCTTTATCTATTGGTAATAGCGTATCTTTTAACAGATCGTATGTTGCTACCTTTACCGTTTCATCAGCCAGTACCTGGCAATATGTAAGTTTTTCTATCCCAGGTGATACCGCTGGTACATGGCCAGTGAACACCAGCGCAGGTATGCGGATTTTTATTACGCTTGCTGCCGGAAGCACCTATCAAACAGCAACCACGGGCGCATGGCAAGGCGCAGGCTATTTTAACACCTCATCTTGTTCCAACATTGCTGCAACGAATGGCAACAATTTTCAGATAACAGGTGTGAGGGTCCAGCCAGGTAGCATTGTGCTCCCTTATGTTCCTCGTGCTTTTGGGCAAGAACTAATGCTCTGCCAACGTTATTATGAGAAAACATTTTCGCCAGGTGCAAAACCGGCGCAGAATGCGGGAACAACCGATGCCATTGCCATCGTAGGGAATGCGGTAGCAGTTTTGGTGGCTCTATGGAGTTCCATGTTACTAAACGCGCAGTACCAGCGATAATTACCTACAATCCCTCCGCTAGCAATGCCAACTGGCGTGATTCGACGAACAGTGCGGACAGGACAGTTACGGTGGGCACACTAGGCCAAAATTCTTTTATTCTTACCGGTGCAAGTGGCGCGGCAGGAGCAACGAACATTATCCATTACACTGTGGATTGTGATTTATGACCCAAGAATCTGAAGCATGGCACATCAATAAATCAATTCCGGTTGCCGTTATTTTTACCATGATAGTGCAAACCTGCGCAATCGTTTGGGGTGCTGCAAAGCTCGAGGCGCGCGTCGAAAATATTGAGCACTGGGTGCAGGTGAATTCTGAAACACAGCTTAGACTACAAGGGCTGGATTTCTGGAAAGATGAATTGAATAAACGAGTCCAGAAACTGGAAAATAGAAAATAATTTATTATGCAGACTTCAGAGCAGGGACTAACCCTGATTAAAAAATTTGAAAATTTTTCCGCAAAATCCTATATCTGCCCAGCGGGAAAGCCAACAATTGGCTATGGTCATGTGATTGTTACTGGCGAGGAGTTTTCCATCGGGGAGATTGATTTAAATATGGCAGAAGTATTGTTAAAACAGGATGTTATGCAACGAGAACAGGCGATTAACTGCTTAATCCAGGTAACATTGTTGCAGAACCAATTCGATGCCATCATATCGTTTGTTTATAACGTCGGGGTACAAGCATTTGATAAATCAACACTATTATCGCTAATCAATCAAAATGATATATTGGCTGCAGCAGAGCAGTTTGGACGCTGGATTTACGTAAATGGGGTGGTGTCATCTGGCTTTATTTCCAGACGCGCAGCAGAAAAAGTAGTATTTACAACCCCGTAACAAAACTTTCATAAAACTGTCGTACAAAACTTTACCTCGATAGGTTATAGTGTAGGTAATAGGGAATTTGTTTAAAACTTAAGACGCGGAGAACATTATGGTAGGTGCAACCCCAAATAACAACCCAGGTGGTCCAGATGAAATCGCCAAAGCAGGTGAAAAAGCTGAGTCCGTCTTTCCGAAGGGCAAAGCAGAAGCCGGAAACGCGCCCCCCAAACCTGGTGTTGGAGAAACTCCTACACCGCCAGTGATTGAAACAAAATCTACTACCCCAGTTATCGAAGCTAAAACAGCTGGTTTCTTTGCCAAGCATTTTGGCAAAGAGAGTGTTATGCGCAGTACCTTCAGGGATTCTTCAACCAAAATGAAATTTGCGCGAGTTGGTGGTATAACTGCAGGTGTTGTATTGGTTGGCGCTGGCCTTAAAGAAGCCGGACGCCTGGTTGGTATTGTTTCTCCCAAACAGGATGCGGATGGCAAACAATTACCGACGGGTGCAGGTACGCTTTTCAAAAGCCTTGCCGAAGTGGGCGCTGGTGCAGGTCTCTTATACGTGTCATTGCTCAAAGGCGGTAGCAAAACTGCCGGCCAAGGCATGGCGTAATTTATATCTTATGTTGATTAGAGCCCTCGCCCTAAAAAGCGGGGGTTTTTCTTAAGAAGAGGGTATAATACAAGAATTCAAGTATATGGCATATATGAGTTCAGAAATCTCATCTTCAGGCAACTTGGTCATGCTCGATCCCATGAGCATAAAGGTAGATGCCGATACTTATCAGTTTCGTTCGCACGGTGATGGCAAAGGTGTAACCCGCCTCGGGCGCTATAACACTGACCACTGGGACCCCATTCTTCATGGAGACCCTATTCTGGTACATCAACGGTTGGATGGCAGTTTGTATGTAGCAGACGGTCATCACCGTCTTGATTTGGCCAAACGCCTTAATGAGCAGGGCAAGGGGCCAGGAGCCCTTGCTGCTATGGTGCTGCGTGAGGCCGATGGCTACACGCCACGAGATGTTCGAGTTATAGCTGCCTATAAAAACATGGCACATGGTCATAGCGATATAGTCGATGCCGCTCGTGTGTTTAAAGAAGCGACAAGCGGCAATATACACACAGAATTATTGCCCCAGCTGCAAATGGACAAAGGCAATCTGCGGATTTCCTACAGCCTTTCGAAACTTTCTGACGCAACTTTGGATAAGGTGGCTTCCGGCGAAGTGCCAGAAGCAATGGCAGCCAAAGTAGTGCAGCGGGTGACAGCTCCCGAGCGGCAGGAGTCTGTAATGCGTATTATAGCCCAAACATTAAAACAAAAGTACTCTACCCCACCAGGGTATGACACAAGAATGAATTTTTCTATGCAGCCTGTGGCTATACCATCAGGATTTGCAGCACGAATACTACAGCAACGCAATAATCAGGCGCAGTTAAGCCTCTGACGCGGTGCCAAGTGTAATATTGACAGTAAACCAACCTTTTTCGGAAATGCTGACCAACTGGTCACTAGAGGCTTCTACAATAGACTCGGCATTCCCCGCAGCTCTTAAATCTTCCAGCACAGGCACCAAATCTGCCCATGATGGCTTATCTTTTCCCTTAACTTCAACCAACGTTACAGGAAACTTAATCGAAACATTGGCCTCAGATTTGGCCTTACGGATAAGGTTGAGGACGTCAACACAGGCCATGCCGCTTTGTTCGGCTTTGGCATCGTAGGGGTAATTATCAGCCTTTGGCCATAATCCACGCGCATGTACGGATCCACGGCCATCAAAGATGTGACTATAGAGTTCTTCAGTAATATGTGGCACGAATGGGGCAAATAGACGTAGCAGCGTCTCGAGGCAGTGATAAATGGCATAAAGCGCCGATTGTTGACCGGTGCTGGATTCCCCGTAAGCACGTGCCTTCACAAGTTCCAGATAATTATCGCAGAAATCATTCCAGAAAAAATCTTCAATGGTGACGCGAGCATCGCAATATTCAAACTTTTCAAATTCCTGCGTGGCTTTTTTAATGCATTGGTACAGTCGCGAAAGAATCCATAAATCGAGCGTTTCGGTAACAATCCCCCCCTGGGTATCTTGTGATGCCGTGGTGGGGATACCCTGAATTTTATCCAGATTGATGGCAGCGAAATTTGAGGCATTCCACAACTTGGTTACCAGCTTGCGGCCGATTTTCAGCAAATCCTCAGAGAACGCGGTGTCGGTTGCCAAGCGCGAAGTAGAGGCCCAGTAACGGACAGCATCAGAGCCTTTGTCTTCAATGAGAGCCACCGGAGTTACCACATTGTCCTTGGACTTGCTCATTTTGGTCTTGTCTGACGCTAGGCACCAGCCGGAGATCATGACGCTTTTCCACGGAATCGTATTGCCATGCAGAAGTGCTTTTACAATGGTGTAAAATGCCCATGTGCGGATAATTTCATGCGCCTGAGGCCTTAAATCGGCTGGAAACAGTTTGTTGGGCATTAGCGATTTGGCATTGATCTGTGGGCTAATAGAACTAGTCGCCCAAGTGTCCATGACGTCAATATCAGCGTCAACTTCCTCACGTGCATATCCCTTAGGCAGGTCAACGGTAGGATCCACAGGCAGCTGTTCAATATCCGCAAAAAGTATTTTTCCTTCTTCGCCGGCGCGCTTGGAGCGCCAAACGGGAAAGGGAACACCAAAGAAACGCTGACGGGAAATACACCAATCTTCTTTTAAGCCTTCAATCCATTGATTGAGGCGAATACGCATAAATTCTGGATACCAAATGCACTCGGCACCTTTAGCGAGCAATTTTTCTTTCTTATCAATAATTTTAATGAACCATTGATGCGTGGGGATAATTTCAATCGGCGTACCAGAGCGTTCAGCACATTTGACCGTATGCACCATCTGCGCTTGCTTTAGAACAACGCCGGCAGTTTGCAACAATTCGAGGGTTTTAGCGTTCGCCTGTTTTGGTTTTAATCCTTGCAAATCAGAATGTTGTGGAACTAACTCGCCCTTAAATGAAGCAATATAAAGATTTCCGCCAAAGTTCAATTTTCCATCTTTGCCAAGCAGCGCACGTAAGGGAAGTTTGTGTTTCCGCCACCAATCTTTGTCCGTGTCATCGCCGAAGGTACAACACATCACGATGCCGGTACCTTTTTCTCGTTCGACCAGCTCATCAGCAATCATCGGCACTTTCACGCCAAAAAGCGGTGTAATGGCGTTTTTCCCCTTATATTTTGAGGCATTCGGGTCTTCGGGGTGATACATCACAGCAACGCAAGCCCCAAGTAATTCTGGGCGCGTAGTGGCAATGGTGATAGGAGTGCCGTCTTCCAACGTGAACTGAATGTCGTTCATCACACCTGGGAGTTCTTTATTCTCAATTTCTGCCTGGGCAATGGCGGTCTGGTCGACCCAATCCCAATACGTCGGACGGAAATCGCGGTAAGCTTCGCCCTTTTTCAATAAGTCAACGAACGATGCCTGCGACAATTTACGCACATCATCGCTGATAGTTTGGTATTCCTGCCGCCAGTCAACCGAGAGTGCGGCACTTTTGAATAACTGACGGAATTCGTTTTCGGCATCTTTAACCACATCACGGCATAACGCCACAAATTCGGCGCGGGGCATGGCGCTGCCGCGCACAGCTTTGATTTTTTCTACAAGGCGTTCGGTCGGCAGGCCGTTATCATCGAAGCCCATCGGATAAAACACGTCCTTGCCTGACATGCGCTGGTAGCGCGCTACAAAATCTGCCTGCGTATAGCTAAAGATATGTCCCATATGTAACACGCCGGACACGGTCGGCGGCGGCGTATCGATTACAAAGGTTTGATCGCGCGGCTGATCATCACGAAAATGATAGATATCACTCGCGGCCCATTGCTCCTGCCAGAACTTTTCACGTTCTTTGTGCTCGTAGGATTTTGGGAGCGGCTTCATGAAAATCAGTGCGACTTTTTCGGCGCAAGGCCGTAGTCGCTGATTAGGGTTTCAGCAATTTGCACAGCGTTGAGCGCCGCACCTTTACGCAGATTGTCCGAAACAATCCAGAGCGACAGTCCATTCTTTACAGTCGGGTCAGCGCGTAAACGCGACACAAACACGCCATCTTCGCCAGTGCATTCGATCGGAGTGCAATAGCCACCATCCCTGCGGTCATCGTAAATCACCACACCTTCGGCATCGGCCAGAACTGCGCGCGCTTCGTCGACTGAAATCGGGCGCTCAAACTCCAGATTGACCGACTCAGAATGCCCAACAAAAACCGGAACACGTACGCAAGTGGCCGTCACAGCGATACTTTGGTCCAGTATTTTCTTGGTCTCATTGACCATTTTCCATTCTTCTTTAGTTGCCCCATCATCCATGAACACGTCGATATGCGGAATAACGTTGAAAGCAATGCTTTTGGTGAATTTTTTAGGCTCTTTCGGGTCGTTCATGTAAATGGATTTAGTCTGGTCATACAGCTCATCCATGGCTTCTTTGCCGCCACCAGA